>Ga0163108_10003769_pt1 | contig 10751 bp, 9 predicted proteins | sample Fk1155metaG_FD_109644 | JGI IMG/M metagenome (GOLD analysis project Ga0163108, IMG submission 109644) | Marine microbial communities from the Central Pacific Ocean - Fk160115 155m metaG | ecosystem: Environmental > Aquatic > Marine > Oceanic > Photic zone | place: The Central Pacific Ocean...
GCAGCTGGACATTGATGTGTCCAAATGAATGTCCTGGACTATCTGACTCTCACGGACAAAAATTTGAAAAGCTATATACCAAATATGAATCTGAGAATAAAGGAAGAAAATCTATTAGAGCAAGAGAACTTTGGGAAAAAATATTAGAATCTCAAATTGAAACAGGGACCCCTTATATGCTCTATAAAGATTCAGCAAACAGAAAATCAAATCAAAAAAATCTTGGAACGATAAAGTCATCAAATCTATGTACAGAAATTTTGGAGTACACATCTCCAGACGAAATAGCTGTTTGTAATTTAGCTTCTATAGCTTTGCCAATGTTTATTAAGGACAAAGATTTTGATCATCAAGAATTATTTAGAGTCACTAAACAGGTCACTAAAAATCTAAATAAAGTAATAGACAGAAATTATTACCCAGTTCCAGAAGCTGAAAAATCAAACTTTAGACATAGACCTATTGGTTTAGGAGTCCAAGGATTGGCAGATGCTTTTATAAAATTAAGAATGCCTTTACTTCTGATGAAGCAAAGAAACTAAACCAGGAAATTTTTGAAACAATTTATTTTGCTGCTATGACAGCATCAATGGAAGAATCAAAAAAGGATGGTCCATATAAAACTTATAAAGGGTCTCCTGTTTCTAAGGGAGAATTTCAGCATAATATGTGGGGAATAAAAGATGAAGAATTAAGCGGAAGATGGAAATGGGGAGAATTGAAAAAACAAGTCAAAAAGCATGGTATTAGAAATTCGCTTTTAGTTGCTCCAATGCCAACAGCATCTACATCTCAAATTCTTGGAAATAATGAATGTTTTGAGCCATATACTTCAAACATTTATACTAGAAGAGTATTAAGTGGTGAGTTTATTATTGTTAACAAACATTTACTAGAAGATTTAGTTGGCCTTGGTCTTTGGACAGAAGAATTAAAGCAAGCTTTAATGAAAGCAAATGGCTCTATTCAGCAAATTGATATAATCCCTAATGAGATAAAAGAGTTGTATAAAACAGTTTGGGAATTAAGCATGAAAGACATTATAGACATGTCTAGACATAGAGGATACTTCATTGATCAGTCTCAATCCTTGAATTTATTTATGGAAGGAGCAACGATGGCTAAATTAACATCTATGCATTTTTATGCTTGGAAGTCTGGATTAAAAACGGGGATGTATTATTTAAGAACAAAATCTGCTGTCGATGCGATTAAATTTACTCTTGACAATAAAAAGGAAGAAGAACCTGTTAAGCAAAATGTAAGCTCTAAAGCTGTGGTTTCAGAAAGCGCTAAATTAAAAGCAGCTCCCGCTGCGCACGCTGCGCCAGTCGAGCCATTAACGCCTGAAGAACTTAAAGAGATGTTATCAAAATCTAAGGAGAATGAAGATGATGATTGTTTGATGTGTGGATCCTAAAATTTATTTTTTAAAGAATTAATTATTAGATGTTGGATATTGGAGGTTTCACTTTAGCATCATATTGTTCATTATAAAGATCTAAAAGATTTACAGTTGCTTTAATTAGATTTTTAGTTTCAGTTAGAATACTAAAATACAGAGTTGTATTTTTTGGACTTGACTCTTCATCTTTTGTTCTAGAAATTTGAAGATTAATTTTCTCTTTGACTGAATCATATAAGCTTTGTTTAGTATTAAGAATATTATCAATTTCTTCAAAATTATTTTTAGAAAAAGCAAATTTAACTCTATCAAACAGGGTTTCTAATTCCATGGAAATTTCTTTTAGTTCTCTAATTTGATTAAAGGTTAAGGCGTTATGATTATTATTAATATGCTTAAATGTAATTTTAGAAATATATTCTAATGATTGAGCAATATCTTCAAGAGAACCTAATACATTTATATAAAAATTACTTGCACCTTTAATTGTAGAATCATTTAAATTCCTAATAAAATAATACAAATCATTTCTTAGATCATCAATTTCTTCAGAAAGAGATTTAACAGCTTTTTTATTCTTTTTTAATTCTTTTAAATTTTGAGTAGCCAATCCATTTATAGATTTTGAAAAAATAGTTTTTATTTTTTTAGAAGCTTTGGAAACATTATTAGAACTTTCAATTATAAGACCTTGAATAGATCTGCTTTCTGCTAAACTCAAAGCATCTTCACTTTTAATTAGGTCACTTTCTTGTTTATGACTCATATAGTTTCTCGCAAGAAGAAGAAGAGCAATGAAAAGTAAAATTGCAATAGCAGTAGGCCCTCCAATGTGGATAATGAAGGCTATAATTCCACAGCCTACAAAAGCACTAAGAGCAGTAAAAAACCATCCAGCAATAACATTAATAACTCCAGCAACCCTGTAAACTGCACTTTCAGTCCCCCAAGCTCTATCGGCAAGAGACGTCCCCATTGCCACCATAAAAGTCACATAGGTTGTTGACAAAGGAAGTTTAAAAGAAGTGGCAATTGATATTAAAATTGCAGCAACCATTAAATTTACAGCAGCCCTAATTTGATCAAAAGCAGGCAATGCTAATTTCTTATTAGAGCTAAGTTTTAGAACAGGTTTTTCAAATTGTTTTTCTATTTTTTGATTGATTTTTTCAGAAATAATTTTATCAAAAGTATTAGAAACAGTTAAAGCAAATCTTACAAGGCTTCTAGAAAGAAAATTTGGACTAAACCTTTCTTTTGTTTCTTCTTGACTAGATAAATCAATAGATGTTTTAACTACTGTCTTGGCTCTGGAGGAGAACCATAATGTAATTACCATTACTAATCCTGCGAATAACAATAGAAGAGTAGGAGTAGGAACTTTTTCTGATAAAAATTCCATTGAAAAGGACCCTGCTTCCAACCCTGAAGAAATCCAAGCTTCATAAGATTGCCATGCAGCTATTGGGACCCCAATAAAATTAACTAGATCATTTCCTGCAAAAGCTAAGGCTAAAGAAAATGTCCCAATGGCAATTATTATTTTATAAATATTAAATTTTAAGATGTATATAAATAAACAAGAAATTAAAAACAATATTATAAAACTAATTATAGTAATGAGAATGACCTCATTTTCCATAAAAGCAACAATGGTCGAACCATTTAAAATTTCAAAACTTTGTTTAGCATAAGGAGTGCCTTTAATCCCTTTCATTAATATGAAATAGGTTATTGAGGAAAGAGCAATCCCACCAAACAAAGCCCCAACCCATTTTGCTTTTTCTTCAAATCTAAAAGAAAGAAGAACTCGAGATATATATTGTACAACTGCGCCTACTGAAAATGCTACAAATACAGAGAGTAATATTCCAAAAATTATTTGAGTAGCTTTTGACACGTTAATATAATTCACTAATTCTATTATCTCTCCTTGACTAGCATAGATCTTAATTATAGATACAGCAACAGCTGCCCCTAAAAGTTCAAAGACAATAGATACTGTTGTTGATGTTGGCAAACCTAATGTATTGAAAAAATCAAGTAAAAGAATATCTGTTATCATTACAGCCATGAATATTATCATGATTTCAGAAAAGAAAAACATTTCGGGATTAAAGATCCCTTTTCTAGCAACCTCCATCATTCCACTAGAAAAAATAGCGCCTAATGCAATACCAAGACTGGCAACTAACATGATAGTATTATAATTTAGAACCTTTGATCCTATTGCAGAATTTAAAAAGTTAACAGCATCATTACTTACCCCAACAACTAAGTCCCCAATTGCTAAAAGGGCTAATGCAATTACCATTACTAGATAAATATCCATTTCAGAATTTATTTGACTAGTAAAAAAAGATAATTCCAAAATATTTGACATAAAATTAAAGTTAAGAAAATTCATTATTTATATTTTAAATTCAGCATTTAAATATATTGCAGATTTGTCCTTGATTAGGTGACTCTTATAATTAAACATTCTAAAATTTAAATTAAATTTTACTCCCTCATTTGCTTTGTATTGAGTTCCAAACATCACCAAACTCCCATCATTGTTATAATTCCAAGGCTTTGATTGGTTTGAGGGTATATTTGAGCCAATACTATCGTAGCGAGCATAAATTTCAAAATTATTTTTTAGACTTTGAGTCGCAAAAATTGAATATCCATCTCTATTATGACCATCATCTCCATTTTTATATGTTCTGCCATTTTTTATTTTGCCATATTCAGCTCCAACCCTAAAATTAGTCTCTTTATAGCCTAGGAAAATAGAACTATTTGTGATTGCCTTAGCATCTTTAGAAGGGTGCGAATCTAAATATATTTTTCCAGTAATTTTACTAGATAAATTATAGATAAAATTTGTTCCTATTCTCTGATATCCATTATCGTCTTGTAGAGATTTATATCCCTCACCATTGAATACAAATAAGTTCATTTTAAGTCTAGGATTAATTGTAAACTCAGAATTAAATCCTAAGTCAGCACTTGCTCCAAATTTATTTTCATTTAGAAAACCTTTATATGTATAACGATAGCCCCACAATCTTTCCTGATCATTAAATTGCTTATTTCCAATTAATCCTAGACTTAATTTTAATTTAGGATTTAATTTCCAATCAAGTTGAGCAATTTTTACATAGGCTGTATATTCACTTCCGCCAGAATTGCTACCAATATCATAAGTAATGATTGTAGAGATATTCTTGCTAAAATTATATTTATAACCCAAATAAACCCTTTTAAGTTCAAAAGCACTTGATTTAGTAACACTTTCAGTAAAATCATTGTGATAATTCCAAAAGACTTTAAAATGCGGAGATCCATTGGGTTCAAATTCATCTTGAGAAAAAAGATTGTAGCTAAAAAGAATTAAAATTAATGCAAATAGAATATTATTTGTATTCATTCGATTAGTTTATTTGTAGACAAATATCTATTTAGTTTTCTAAACCAATGTTAAGTTAATGTTATTAATTTTTTCTGCTTTCTATTAATAATGATTTGTTAAATTGCATTCATGAACTGGGAACAGCTACTTTCATTAAAGAGACAAGGGGATACCTTAAAAAGATTGCGCATAGAACAAGATGAAACTCGGATTGGTTTTGAAGTGGATTACGATAGAATTATTTTTTCTTCTTCTTTTAGATCCCTTCAAGATAAAACACAAGTTATACCATTTTCAAAAAAAAGTTTTGTTCATACAAGACTTACCCATAGTTTAGAAGTTTCAGTTGTAGGCAGAAGTTTAGGAAGAAAAGCTGGAAAAATTATAATTGAAAAGTATCCTAATTTAAAGGAAACATATGGATTTCAAAGCACAGATTTTGGAGCAATTGTTGCAGCAGCAAGTTTAGCTCATGATATTGGCAACCCCCCATTTGGTCATAGTGGAGAAATGGCAATTGGGGATTATTTTAAAAATGGTGAGGGGTCAAATTTCAAATCACAATTAAGTTCTCAACAATATCAAGATTTATGTGATTTTGAGGGAAATGCAAATGGTTTTAAAATTCTCTGTGAAAATAAGATTGGAATTCCGGGCGGATTAAGGCTTAGCTATGCAACTTTGGGAGCATTTACTAAATATCCGAAAGGATCAATTCCAAAAAAACCATCTTCACATATTAAGGACAAAAAATTTGGTTTTTTTCACCCACAAAACACGTTTTTTAATGATGTTGGTTTAGAATTAGGATTAAATCAGTCTAAAGGAAATTTTTCTAGACACCCATTAGCATTTCTAGTTGAAGCAGCTGACGATATTTGTTACACATTAATAGATTTTGAAGATGGAATTAATTTAGGATGGATATCTGAAGAATTTGCTTTGGAATATTTAATAAGACTTGTAAAAGGAAGTATAGATACTAAAAAATATAACGCCTTAGAACATAAATCTGATAGAGTTGCTTATCTAAGAGCGCTTTCAGTTAATACTTTAATAAATGATGCTGTTGATATTTTTATAAAAAATGAAGAAGCTTTACTTAAGGGAGAATATTCTAAATCTATCTTAGATAATAGTGCATACAAAGCTCAAATGAAAGACATTATAGATATAAGTATTGAAAAAGTTTATAAGTCTGAAGAAGTGATAGAAAAAGAATTAAAAGGATATCAAGCTATTCATCATCTTTTAAATGTTTTTATAAAAGCGTCAGTAAATAATCAACAAAATAAAACAACCGCATTTGATGAACTTGCACTTGAATGCATTCCAAAATCATATATACATAAAGAAGGAGATTTATATACACAGCTTTTAGATATCAGTTGCTTTATTGCAAGTTTAACAGATGGGAAAGCTTTGGAATGGTATAAAAAAATGAGCTAACTATGATTGAACTCTATGATGATAAATATTATATGAGAAGAGCGATTGATGAAGCAAAAATTGCTTTGCAAAAAAATGAGGTTCCAATAGGTGCAGTAATTGTAAGTAACAATCAAATCATAGCTCGTTCACATAATTTGACCGAAACTTTAAATGATGTTACTGCTCATGCTGAAATGCAAGCAATTACGAGTGCAGCTAATTATATTGGAGGAAAATATTTAAAGGATTGTACTTTATATGTTACACTAGAACCATGTCAAATGTGCGCAGGCGCGTTATATTGGTCTCAAATTTCTAAAATTGTAATTGGAGCGAGCGATTCTCATAGAGGGTTTAGGACTATGAAAACTAAACTGCATCCAAAAACTAAAATAACAGATGGAATTTTATCTTCTGAGTCAAAAGTTTTAATCGATGAATTTTTTGAAAAGAAAAGAAAATTAAAATAAAAAACCCTCACTTTAATGAGGGTTTCGATTCTCTTAAAAAATAAAATATTATTCTTCTATAAGTTTAACTTCTGTTGCAACTTTCCCCTTTTTCCCATCCTCTTCTGAATATTCTACTTTGTCTCCTTCGTTTAGTCTAATACCATCTAAAGAAGTAACATGAACGAAAATGTCTTCGCTCGTTTCGTCGTTTGTAATGAAACCATAACCTTTGGCTCCATTAAAAAATTTTACTGTACCAGTCATTAATAAAAATTGATTTAATTTAAGTAACAAATGTAGCAATAATATATAAAGTATTGTTGTTTACGCTTAAATCATTTAGTTTACTTATTTGATTTTGAAGATTTTGACTTTATTTTCTGGATATTTTCATTGCTCAAAATATAATCGCTTAGCTTTTTGCCCTTGGAACCATTGTAAATAAAAAGTGGCATAAAAACAAAAACAAAAACCAGGGTGCTAAAACCAATAATCTTATTCCCAAGATCTTCATTTGAACTCTTGAAATAAAATCCTATGGATATACTAATTATTAAGGATATAAATAAAAAAGAAATAATTTTTTTCATTAGTTAAAGGCATCTCTTATTTCATCTGTTATTCTATTTGGTTTATTTGTTTTAGCATTAATTAAACACCATATGGTTTTAGATTTTACAAGCAATTTGTTAGTATCCTGATTATATATCTCTACTATTCTGCTTGACTTAATCTCTTCAGTTTTTTCAATATAAGTCTTAAGTCTAATTTTGTCATCTAATAAAGCAGGATGTAGGTATTTTATTTGATGCTCTAATAAGACCCAGTAATAATTTTTTATTATTTCATTTGAGACAAGACTTTTCCAATGATTTTTCGCAATTTCTTGTATCCAATCAATATAAACAACATTATTTACATGATTTAAGTCGTCTAAATCATTTTTAGAAACAGTAATTTCCTTTTCTAAAGTCTTCATTTATTTTTTTAAGCTTAATGAAAGCTCATCAAGCTGTTCCTTGCTAATTGATGAAGGAGCATCAATCATTATATCTTTTCCGCTGTTATTTTTTGGGAAAGCTATGTAATCTTTAATTGATTCATTTCCATCTAAAATAGCAACTAGTCTATCAAGGCCTAGAGCAATACCTCCATGAGGAGGTGCGCCATATTCAAAAGCATTCATTAAAAAGCCAAACTGTTCTTTTGCTTGTTTTTCAGAGAACCCTAAATGTTTAAACATTAAAGATTGAATATTTTTATCATGAATTCTAATGGATCCTCCACCAATTTCATTTCCATTTAAAACTAAATCATATGCATTAGCTCTAACTTCCCTTGGGTTACTTTTAAGCAGATCTAGCTGATCTAATTTTGGAGACGTAAAAGGATGGTGCATAGCATGAAAACTTGCAGTTTGCTCATCCCATTTCAACAATGGGAAGTCAGTAACCCATAATGGAGCGAATTCATTGGGATTTCTTAGACCGATATTTTCAGCTATTTCTAACCTTAATTCCCCTAATTGATTTCTAACTTCATCCTTGTCTCCACTCATAACAAAAATTAAATCCCCTTTATTAGCACCAGTATTTTTTGCCCAATTTGCAAAATCTTTTTGATCGTAAAATTTATCGACAGAAGATTTATATGTTCCATCTTCATTACATCTTACATATACTATACCTTTTGCTCCAATTTGAGGTCTTTTTACCCACTCAATATATTTGTCAATTTCTTTTCTTGTAAAATCATTACCCTTAGGAATAGAAATTCCAACAACTAATTCAGCTGAGTTAAATATATTAAACTCTTTGTGTTGAGCTATACTATTTAGTTCTCCGAATTCCATGCTAAATCTTATGTCAGGCTTATCAGAACCATATTTAGCAATAGCATTATTATAAGTAATTCTAGGGAATTGATCAACCTTTACATTCTTTATCGTTTTTAGTAAATGTTTTGTCAATCCCTCAAAGGTATTTAAAACATCATCTTGATTTACAAAGGACATTTCACAATCAATTTGAGTAAATTCAGGTTGTCTGTCAGCCCTTAAATCTTCATCCCGAAAACATTTTACAATTTGAAAATAACGATCCAATCCACCGACCATAAGTAGCTGTTTGAAAGTTTGGGGAGATTGTGGAAGAGCATAAAATTCACCTGAGTTCATTCTAGATGGAACTATAAAATCACGAGCACCTTCAGGTGTAGATTTTATAAGACAAGGAGTTTCTACATCAATAAAATTTAAATCATTTAGATATTTTCTTATTTCGGAACTTACTTTATTTCTAAAAATTAATTTATCCTTAATAGAATTTCTTCTTATATCAAGATATCTATATTTCATTCTAAGCTCTTCACCTCCATCAGTTTTATTTTCAATTGTAAATGGAGGAACTTTTGAACTGTTTAATATTTTTAAATTGGAAACTAGAATCTCAATTTCCCCAGTAGGAATATTGGTATTTTTTGAGCTTCTTTCAATTACTTTACCTGTGACTTGAATAACATATTCTCTCCCTAAATCTTTCGCATTTTTAATAAGATTTTTGGAGCTTCTTTTTTCATCAAAAATTAATTGGGAAACACCATACCTGTCTCTTAGATCAATCCAGACCATAAATCCTTTATCTCTAGATTTGTGTACCCATCCAGATAGAGTTACTTCTTTATTTAAATCAGATATTCTTAATTCTCCACAATTATGGGTTCTGTACATTTCTTTTATTTAGATACTATAAATTTAGTAAGATATTATCTATATCTAATTCCAATCCACAATTTAAATTTTTCAATCATCAAAAACAAAGATGGAACCACAAATAAAGTTAAAAAAGTAGCAACAAATAAACCTGATATTACAGTACTTGCTAGTGGACCCCAAAAGAAAAAATTGTCTCCACCCCACCAAATATTAGGATTAAAATTACTGAATAAAGTATAAAAGTTAATATTGAACCCAATTGCCAGTGGCATTAAACTTAGCATTGTCGTAATTGCAGTTAATAGCACTGGTCGTAGTCTAGATTTACATGATTGAATAATAGATTCAAATTTGATATGAATTAATTGTTTGTCTTTATTGGCTGAATCCATTTTTTTTCTATTAATTAAAATATCACAATAATCTAAAAGCACAACTCCATTATTCACAACAATCCCAGATAAAGCAATGATTCCCATCATAGTCATTAAAATAACAAATGCATTTCCAGTTAATGCTAAGTAACCAAACACTCCAATTAAACTTAAAATAATAGAAATCATAATTATAGCCGGCCTGCTTATGGCATTAAATTGATAGATTAATAATAAAAAAATGAGCAATAAGCCGATAAAAAAAGCATTTAATAAAAATTCTTGATTTTTATTTTCCTCTTCAAGTTGACCTGTATAATCTATATTAATCCCGTCTAAATCTTCTGGGAAGCTTGTCATGACATTTTCTATTTGTGAAACGACAGCACCTGCATCAGTAAATCCAGATGATAATCCGGAATAAATATTAACAATTCTATTAAAATTCTTGTGTTTTATTTCGCTAAAAGTTCTAGAAAGAGAGGTGTATGTTACAGCAGAAATGGGAATTTCTTTTATCAATCCATCTGAAGGGTCTCTAAAAATCAAATTTTGATCATAAAGTGCATTTTCAGAATAACGATCATTTTTGTTAAATCTTACATTAATATCATAATCTTCACCATTTTCTTTATAAATGCCTGCTTTTGTGCCAAATAAAGATGTCCTTAATTGCTGTCCAATTTGACCTGCGCTTACTCCCAATTCACCTGCTTTTTCTCTATCGACATGAACTAAATTTATAGTTCTAGATTTATTTACATCAATTTTCAATTCTTCAATGCCAAGAATGTTTTTTGTATTAATAAATTCAGTTATTTTTTCAGCTTTTTCAATTAATTGAGTATAATCCTCTCCTGTTATAGAAATGTTAATAGGGTAGCCTACTGGTGGCCCAGATTGATTTTTTTCAACAGAAATAGAAACACCAGGGTATTTATCTTTTAATGCAACTTGAATTTCTTTTCTTACATCACTA
>Ga0163108_10003772_pt1 | contig 10748 bp, 9 predicted proteins | sample Fk1155metaG_FD_109644 | JGI IMG/M metagenome (GOLD analysis project Ga0163108, IMG submission 109644) | Marine microbial communities from the Central Pacific Ocean - Fk160115 155m metaG | ecosystem: Environmental > Aquatic > Marine > Oceanic > Photic zone | place: The Central Pacific Ocean...
ATCGGCGGCTACCGCATTCCCGCGATCGACTGGGACCGCACCAATGGCCGGGTGATGACAATCGAATGGATCGACGGGGTCAAGATCAGCCGGGTCGATGAATTGCGCGCCCGCGGCCATGATCTCGATGCGATTTCGCAAAAGCTGGTGATCAGCTTCCTCACCCAGGCGATCAGCGCGGGCTTCTTCCATGCCGACATGCATCAGGGCAACCTGTTCGTGGAGGATGATGGCACCATCGTCGCCATCGACTTCGGCATCATGGGCCGGATCGATCGCCGCGCGCGGCAATGGCTGGCGGAAATCCTCTACGGGCTGACCACGGGCAATTACCGCCGGGTCGCAGAAATCCACTTCGAGGCGCAATATGTGCCGAGTTACCATTCGGTCGGCGAATTCGCCACCGCGCTGCGCGCCGTGGGCGAGCCGATGCGCGGCAAGCCGGTGAAGGAACTCAGCGTCGGGCAGATGCTCGACGGGCTGTTCGCGATCACCCGCGATTTCGACATGCAGACCCAGCCGCATCTTCTGTTGCTGCAGAAGACCATGGTGATGGTCGAAGGGATCGCGACCCAGCTCAATCCCGATATCAACATGTGGGACACGGCGGCACCCTATGTCCGTTCGTGGCTGCGCGACGAGCTGGGGCCGGAAGCTGCGCTCGCCGACCGCTTGAAGCAGGACACCGAAACGCTGCTGCGCCTGCCGGGCCTGATCCGGCGCGTGGAGGAAATGTTCCCGCCCAAGGGCGGTGCGCCCGAACCGCCGCCGCTCCCCGATATCCCCCTTCTGACCGACCGGCGCGAAGGCAGCGGATCGCTGATCGGCTACATCGTGGCCGGGCTCACCGGCGCTGGCGCGATGTGGGCTCTGTTCGCGAGCGGGATGCTGGGTTAGAAGAGCGCGTAAGGGCAATTTTAACCACCACAGGTGCATCGGATCAAGCGAATGCGCGGCGATCACCGAACGGGGAGACAGGCAAGGCATGCGAAGCTGCGGCTTCATCGGTAAGGATCGGCGGCGGTGAGCACCACCGCCCCTCGCATCCTGATGGTCGTCGGCGGCGGCATCGCGGCCTATAAGGCCTGCGAACTCGTGCGCCTGATCCGCAAGGGCGGCGGCGAGGTGACCTGTGTCCTCACCAAGGGCGGTCAACAATTCGTGACTCCGATGGCGCTCGCCGCGCTGTCGGAGAACCAGGTCTATACCAACCTCTTCGATCTCAAGAACGAGGCCGAGATGGGGCACATCCAGCTCAGCCGCGAGGCTGATCTGGTGGTGGTGTGTCCGGCGACGGCGGATCTGCTCGCCAAGATGGCAGCGGGCATCGCGGATGATCTTGCCACAACCTTGATCCTTGCGACCGACAAGCCGGTGATGGCCGTGCCGGCCATGAATGTGCGGATGTGGGAACACACCGCCACCCAGCGCAATGTCGGCTTGCTCAAGGCCGCCGGGGTGACAGTGCTTCACCCTGATGAAGGCCCGATGGCCTGCGGCGAGTTCGGCTATGGCCGCCTGCCCGAACCCGAAGCGATCTGGGCGCAGATTGCCGCGCATTTCGGTATCGCCGTGCCCGAAGCCGCGCCTGCGCCGGTCGCTGCGCCTGTGCCGCGTCCGGTGATCGAAGTTGAAGTGATCGAAGCGGAAGAGGATTTCGACGAGGCCGAGGAAGAAGCCGCCCTGCCTGCCGCACAGGAAACGGCTCAGGGCGGGTTGAGCGGGCTGCTCTCGCGCCTCATCCCCCGTTCGACGGCCAAACGCAGCCACGAGGATATCGAGGCCGAATTCGCTTCTCTCGAAGACGCGCCGCTGCCCGAAGATCTCCCTGCCGAAGCCCCGCTGCCCGAGCCTGCGCCCACGAGCCTTCCCGATCCGGGCGGGCCGCTGCTGGCCAAGAAGGGCAAGGCCAACGCCGCCCCGCCGATCGATTGGGCCGCGATCAATCACATGGTCGATCCGCGCAAATCCGCGCCCGAGCCCGTGGTGCCGGCCACACCGGCCGAAATCGAAGCCGAACTCGGCGATGTCATGGACGGGGCTGATTTTGCCACCCCGGCCGATTACCGCCCGCTTGATGGCCGCCACGTGCTGGTCACCGCCGGGCCCACCTGGGAAGCGATTGATCCGGTGCGTTACATCGCCAACCGGTCGAGCGGCAAGCAGGGCTTTGCCATTGCTGCCGCTGCGGCGGCGCTGGGGGCCAAGGTGACGCTGGTTGCGGGCCCCGTCGCGCTCAAGACGCCGCCGGGCGTGACGCGTATCGATGTCGAGAGCGCTGAGGACATGAGCCGCGCCGTGCGCGATGCCCTGCCTGCCGATGTGGCAGTCATGGTGGCCGCTGTCGCCGATTGGCGCCCGCGCGATTACGTGGGTGAGAAGATCAAGAAGCGCGGCTCTGCGCCGCCTGCTCTGATGCTGACGGAAAATCCCGATATCCTCGCCAATCTGTCCTCGGCGCGGAACCGTCCCGAATTGGTGATCGGCTTTGCCGCCGAGACCGAAAATGTGATCGATTACGCGCGCGCCAAGCGCAAGCGCAAGGCAGCCGACTGGATCATCGCCAATGACGTGTCGGGCGATGTGATGGGCGGCGACAATAACCGCGTCCACATCATCAGCGCGGATGGCGTCGAAAGCCTCGACCAGATGCCCAAGAGCGCAGTGGCGATGGCGCTGGCAGAACGGATCGCGGCGAGCTTGCGGGCAGAGGCTGCGGAGTGAGCGTTCCTGTCAAGCTGAAGCGCTTGCCGCATGGCGAGGGCCTTCCCCTGCCCGCCTATGCGACTGCGGGTGCCGCAGGCATGGACGTGGTCTCGGCTGAGGATGTGCTGCTTGCGCCCGGCGCGCGCCATCCGGTGGCGACGGGCCTGTCGCTCGCGATCCCTGATGGCTTTGAGATACAGGTGCGGCCGCGTTCGGGCCTCGCGCTCAAACATGGTATCACCGTGCCCAACACGCCGGGGACGATCGACAGCGATTATCGCGGCGAATTGAAAGTGCTGCTGATCAATCACGGGGCCGAGCCCTTTGTGATCGCGCGCGGGGATCGCATCGCACAATTGGTGCTGGCGCCCGTCGTGCAAGCCGCTTGGGATGAGGTCGACGAGCTTGATGCAACCGCGCGCGGCGCGGGCGGTTTCGGTTCGACCGGCGGGCACGCCAGGCTTTAGCTTTTGCGGTTCTGCTCCGCCGAACGCATACCACGCGCCCCATGCCAAAACACGAAAAAGGCGGCGCGATCCCCCGCGCCGCCTCCTCGTTCCCGTCCAAGGGTAACTTGATCTCCGGTTGTGACCCTACTGCTTAACAGTGATCCGCACAACCTCGCCCGAATTGCCGGGGAAGCCGGTAAACAGCGCTTCGACCAGATTGGGCACCAGTTCCTGCAAGCGGTTGGTGCGCGAGATGGCCTGGGCATTGCCTTCGAACAGGCGCTTGCCGCTGGCGGTGTCATCGATCTTAAGGGCAATCGCGCTCGAATAGATGGTGTAGCTGCGCACTTCGGGTGCACCGAAGAAGGGATCGGCAAAGCCCCAGCCCCATGCGCCGCGGCCAAAGCCGACAGGGCCCCACGGCCCAAGTCCGCCCCACGGGCCGAACCACGGGTTCACAAAGCCTGCTCCGCCCGCAAAATCCGTGCGGATGCGTTCGCGTCCACCATCCACCGCGTAGTCGAACCGCACCAGCATGTTGGCCTTCGCCGGGTCTTCGACGCGGGTGTAGCCGATTTCCGTCAGCTCCTTGGCGACGAGGTTGGCATAGGCCCCGAATTCGAGCCCGCCTGCATTTTTGGGGTTTTCCGCGACCACGGCAAAGGTCTGCCCCGGCGGTGCGGGAAGCGGCGCCGAAAAGCGCGACACGTCCGCCTTGAACGGGGTGGCGCAGGCGGCCAGCAAGGCTGCGAGGAAAACCGGCAGGGCCAGTCGCAGGAAGGGTAAAGCGCGCAAAGGTGAGGTCGTCATCATGGTAGCGGTTCTGATCCTCTGCCCGGACATGCACGGAATGTGCAGCACAGGCGACATGAAGCTTAGCCTATAGGCTGGCCGTCTGAACCACAATTGAACATTGCAGCGTTGCTGTTCGGCGTTTTGCAACGCGGGTTTAGCGCCCGCGCACCAATCCCAGCGCGCAATAGGCCGCATCAAGCGTCGGCGTGCCGCGCTCGTGTGCCTTGGCCGCGCCGCGGGCGAGGATTGCGTCCAAGGCCTCGCGGTCCTGCTTGAGCGCGACAAACCGCTCGCGGATCGGCCCCAGCGTTTCGACCAGCAGTTCGGCGAGCGCAGGCTTGAACGCGCCGAAGCCTTGTCCGGCAAACTGGCCCAGCACGGCGTCGACCGATTGTCCCGAAAGCGCGGCATAGATGCCGACGAGATTGCGCGCTTCGGGCCGGGCTTCGAGCCCTGCCGCATTTTCGGGCAGCGGCTCGGGATCGGTTTTCGCCTTCTTGATCTTCTGCGCCATCGTATCGGCATCATCGACCAGATTGATCCGGCTCATGTCCGAAGGATCGGATTTGCTCATCTTGGCGCTGCCATCACGCAGGCTCATGATGCGCGCGGCTTCGGCCGGGATGATCGGTTCGGGCAGGGTGAAAACCGGTGCCGCTTCGCTGGCGAAATCATTGTTGAATTTTTGGGCAATGTCGCGGGCCAGTTCGAGATGCTGTTTCTGGTCTTCGCCAACCGGCACGTGCGTAGCCTGATAAATGAGCACATCGGCGGCTTGCAGCACCGGATAGGTGAACAGCGCGACCGATTGGCCCTCGCGGTTCTTACCCGCCTTGTCCTTCCATTGGGTCATGCGGTTCAACCAGCCCATCCGGGCTGTGCCGTTGAGCAGCCATTGCAATTCGGCGTGCTGGGGCACCTGCGCCTGATTGAACAGGATCGATCGATCAGGATCGATCCCGCAGGCGACCAGCGCGGCCGCCATTTCAAGCGTGCCGCTGCGCAAGGTCGCGGGATCATGCGGCATCGAAATGGCGTGCAGATCAGCGAGGAAGAACAGGCATTCATCACCTTCGGCCAGCGCATCCTGCATCGCCACCCAGTTGCGGATCGCGCCAAGGTAGTTGCCAAGGTGGAGATTGCCGGTCGGCTGGATGCCGGAAACGATGCGCATAGAGGGCCGCATGGTGGTTGGTGTTCTTCCTGTTCAGGTCTGGCGGCGCATTAAGCGCTCGATAGTGGCTTTGTCGAGCACGCCAAGCGCCACGGTGCTGATCCCGTAGGTCAGAAGGCTGACTGCCATGATTGCACCGATCGCGAGCAGTTTGGTGATGGTCGTGCCGGCGAGCCAGGGCGCGATCGCCTCCATCAGCGCCCACAGGCATGCGCCCATCACGGCGGTTGCCAACGCAATCCGGACAAGCCGTCCGACAACGCGCGGCGGCAGGCGGAAGAACCCGCGCCGTGCCAGCACCACGCCGAGCATGATGATGTTGGCCCAGGCGCCCACCGCGCCCGCGAGTGCGAGGCCGACCACCCCGAAGATAGGCACCAGCAGGAAATTGAGCGCCACTGTCACCACCAGCGAAGCGCCCGCGGTGTAAACCGGCGTGCGGGTGTCCTTGCGGGCGAAGAAATTGGGGGTGAGCACTTTGACCAGCACATAGGCGGGCAGACCCACCACCAGCGCTTGCAGCACATTGCCGGTGATGCGCGCATCCTCGGCGGTGAAGGCCTGTCCTTCCATGAAGGCCTTGACGAAGGCAAACCCCGAAATGAACAGCGCCACCGCGCAGGGCAAGGTAAGCAGCATGGCCAGCTCGATCGCATTGGCCTGCAAGCGGGTTGCCTCGTCATCCTCGGCGCGGCTGATGTAGCGCGACAGCGCGGGCAGGATCGCCGTGCCTAGCGCGATCCCGATGATGCCGAGCGGCAGCTGATTCCAGCGATCCGCCATCGCCATATAGGTCAGGCTGCCATCGGGCAGCGAGCGGATGAAGGCGAGATCGATGAAGCGGGCGATCTGATACACGCCCGCGCCGAACACCGCCGGCACGATCAGCACGCCCATTTCCTTGACCCGCGGGGTCAGCCGCGGGCGCTGGCGCGGGATACGAAACCCTGCGCGCCGCATGAACCAGTAGAGCCATGCCAGTTGCAGCGCGCCGCTGACCGAGACGGCAATGGCAAGGCCCATCCCGGTGGCGGCGCGGGCCGCTTCGCCCGCGGCTCCGCTCGCGGGCTGGAACGCGCCCCACACCAGCGCCGCCAGCAAGCAGATGTTGAGCAGGATCGGAGCCGCCGCTGCCGCTGCAAAGCGCGACAGCGAATTGAGGATCGCCGCGATCAGCGTCGCGAGGCTCATGAAGATCAGATAGGGAAAGGCGATCTGGCCCATGATGACCGCCAGATCGAACATCGCCGCATCGCTGCGCAGGTCGGCATTGGCGAAAGCCCACAACACCCACGGCATCGCCAGCATCATCAACGCGCCGAACACCACGAGGATCGGCAGCAGCACCGCAAGGATCTCGCCCGCGAAGCGCTTGGCTGCGTGTTCATCCTCCGCCATGTGTCGGTTGAACAGCGGCACGAAGGCGCTGGCGAAAGCGCCCTCGGCAAACAGCCGCCGGAACAGATTGGGCAGCTGGAAGGCGAGCTGCCACGCATCCGCCACGCCGCCCGCGCCGAGCACGCGGGCGAGCAGGATATCACGCGCAAAGCCGAACAGGCGGCTCACCAGCGTCAATCCGCCGATGGTGCCGACATTCCTGAGCAGGCTCATTGCGGGCGCTGATCCTGACGAGGCGGGCTGCTGGCCGCGCTCAGTTGGTGCCGCCGGTCACCGGCGAAATCGGCTCACCGCCTGCACCGGCTTCGGCCTGACGGGCTTGCAACTGCTGCATGTAGAGCCCGGTGAAATCAATCGGGTCCATCATCAGCGGGGCATAGCCTGCATCGCGCACCGCATCGGAAATCACCCGGCGGGCGAACGGGAACAGCAGGCTCGGCGCACCGGCGAAGAGGAAGGCATGGGCCTGTTCTTCGGGCACGTTGCGGATGCCGACAAGGCCGCAATAGGCGAGATCGACGATATACAGCGGGCCGCGCTCGCAGCTTGCCGAAATGGTGATCTTGAGCATCACTTCGTGCACTTCCGGGCCAACGGCCTCGGCACCGATGTTGAACTGGACATCAACCTGCGGCGCCTCGGTCCACTGGTAGGATTCGGGCGCATTGGGGTTCTCGACCGAAAGATCCTTCACATATTGCGTGATGATCCCAGCAGCAGGCTGGTTGTCGAGCCCGTTGGGCTTGCCTTCAGGGGCAGAGTCGAGATTGGTGATGATGCCTTCGGGTTCGGCCATGATGGGTGTCTTTCGGTTTTCGCAATTCGTCTTGCGCAGGTTTCATGAGCATCGCCGCGCCTGTGGTTCACGTCGGATGCAGCCGCGCGCGCCTAGCAGCGGTATTCATCTTCCGCAACTCGGCAGCGCATCCCGAACCGTCGCAGCATGCAACCGAATGGACGTTGGCGAATTGTAATTGATGCCCATATAGGGCACGATAAGCGTTCTTTGGCAGGTGTGGCCCTCGCGCTCCGCTTGCCGCGTGACAGATCGGATTGTGATAGTGCTCGAAATCGTCCTCCTCGCCATGGTTGCCGCCTTTCTGGGGCTCAGGCTGTATTCGGTGCTTGGCCGCCGTGCCGAGCATGAGGAGGAGTCGATCCCGCAGCGCTTTGACGGTGCCGATAATGCGCCCAGCGTTCCCTCGGCCGTGAATGCGCCGCAAGTGGCGGCGACGCCGGTTGCCCGCATGCCCGAGCTGGCGGGCGTGATGCCGGCGGTGGAGCGCGGCATTCGTGAAATCGCTGCTGCCGATAACAAGTTCGAGCTGACGAGCTTCGTTGATGGTGCGCGCGGCGCCTATCGCATGATTCTCGAAGCCTTCTGGTCGGGTGACCGCGAAACGCTGCGCGAATTGTGCGATGACAGCGTCTATGCCGGGTTCGCCGCCGCGATTGATGCACGCGAAGCCGCTGGCGAAACGCTGGACAACACCCTGATCCGTATCGAGGAAACCCGTGTCCATTCGGCCTCGCTCGATGGGCGTATTGCGCGGATCGCCGTGCTGTTCGTGGCTGACATTGCAGCTGTGACCCGTGACAGCGCGGGCCATGTCGTTGCTGGTTCGCTCGATGATGCGATCGAAAGCCGCGATGTCTGGACGTTCTCGCGCAATGTCACCGCGCGCGATCCGAACTGGGTGCTTGAAGAAACCGACGAAGGTTAACCGGACAGGGCGCGCGGGTTTCCGTGCGCCTGCCAGGGGAGTAACCGATGCGCGCCTTTCTTGCGCTGATGCTGGTGATGGTGCTGGGCGCGTGTGGCCGGGTCATTCCGCCTGCCAGCGTGCCGCCAGCAGCAGCCACCGGCGCGGCCAGCGCGGCGATGGCGGGCCTCTCGCTCGGCCCGGCGATTACCGCGCTGGGCATGGATGATCGCGCCGCCGCCCGCGCGCTTGCCAGCTTTACCGAATCATGTCCGCAATTGCTCCGCCGCAGCGATGCGAGCGGGCTCACCAACCCTGCCGACTGGCAGACACCCTGCGCCGCCGCGCGCAGTTGGACGCCTGATCGCGCGCAGGCCTTCTTCGCCACGCATTTCGACACCGTGCGGATCGGCGATGGCAGCGCCTTTGCCACCGGCTATTACGAACCCGAAATTGCCGGGAGCCGCACCCGCCGCCCCGGTTTCGAAGTGCCGGTCTATGGCATGCCCTCCGATCTGGTGCGCGGCTGGCCAGATGAAGTGCCCGCCAATGATCGCACCGGCCGCCCGCCCTTGGGGCGCTATGATGCGACCGGGCGGTTCGTCCTGTATCACGACCGCGCAGCGATCGAGGATGGCGCGCTTGACGGCACGGCACCGGTCATCGCCTGGGCCGCCGATCCGGTGGAATTCTTCTTTCTCCAGATTCAAGGCTCAGGCCGACTCAGAACCCCCGAAGGCGACGTGATCCGCATTGGTTATGCCGGACAGAACGGACGCGAATATGTCGGCATCGGCTCGGTGATGCGGGAACGCGGGCTGCTGGGCAGCGCGCCCGGCCAGTATTCCGGCTCGATGCAGGGGATCATGGCCTATATCCGCGATAACCCCGCCGAAGGCCGCGATCTGATGCGGCTCAACAAGAGCTGGGTGTTCTTTCAGGAGTTGAAGGGCGATGGCCCACTGAGGGCGATGGGCGTGCCGGTGCGGGCCTCTGCTTCGGTCGCGGCTGATCCCGCCTTTGTGCCGCTGGGCGCGCCGGTCTGGCTCGAACTCGATCGCCGCGAGGCCAGCGGGCTGTGGATCGCGCAGGATACGGGCGGCGCGATCAAGGGCGCGAACCGCTTTGACACCTTTTGGGGTGCGGGCGAAGATGCCCGCGTGATCGCTGGCGGGATGAGCGCGCGGGGCAGGGCCTTGCTGCTCCTGCCCAAGGGCGTCGCCGCGCGCCACCGCCCGCAGTGATGCGGCGGAGCGGTCCGCGCGGGCTTTCGCCCGCCGAAGCCGCCCTCTGGGCGCGGCTGGCCGAGACAGTCACCCCGCTTCCGGGGCGCAAGGCCCCTACTGCTCCGCCTTCGCCGGTTGCGGCGCCCAAAGCCGCCAACCCGGCCCCTCCGCCGCCTGCGGCCAAGCCTCTACCAAGCCCCGCGCTGCCCAAGAAGGGCAAGCATCAGATCCCGATGCCCCCGCCGCCACGCGTGCCGGTGGGCGTAAGCCTTGATTCGCATTGGGAACGCCGGTTCAAGAGCGGGCGGATCGAGCCTGATCTCACGCTTGATCTGCATGATCACTCGCTCGATGCCGCCTATACGCGCGTCATCGCCGGGCTTGATCAGGCGCGCAGCATGGGCGCGCGCGTGGTGTTGGTGATTGCCGGGCGCGAGCGGCCGGTCGATCCCGCCGATCGCAGCGAGCGGCGCGGCGCCATCCGCGCCAAGCTGCTCGACTGGCTCGCCGCGAGCCATCATGCCGACAGCATCGCCGCAGTGCGCCGCGCGCATCGCAGCCATGGCGGCGAGGGTGCGCTCTACCTCGTGCTCAAACGCGGGGCATAGAAAAACCCCCGGCGGGTGAGGCCGGGGGTTTTCGTGGTCACATCCTGACAGATCAGGCGTGATATTTGGCGTGGGTCAGATCAAACCGATCCGCGTTCATCACCTTGTTCCAGGCCGAGATGAAGTCGCACACGAATTTGCCTTCATTGCCGGCCTCGGCATAGACTTCGGCCTGCGCCCGCAGCATCGAGTTTGAACCGAACACGAGGTCGGCACGGGTAGCGCGATACTTCTCCGCACCCGTCTTGCGGCAGGTGCCGACATATTCCTCGTCATCCGAACCATCGACTGGCGCCCACTTGGTGTTCATATTCAGGAGGTTGCGGAAGAAGTCCGGTGTCAGCGCGCCGACGCGGTCGGTGAAGACGCCGTGCCGGGTGTTGCCGCTGTTCGCGCCGAGCACCCGCATCCCGCCGACTAGCGCGGTCATCTCCGGGATCGAGAGCCCCAGCAGATGCGCCTTGTCGATCAGCATTTCCTCAGTGCGGACGACCGCCTTGGTCCTGAGGTAGTTGCGGAAGCCATCGGCGAACGGCTCGAGCGGTTCAAAGCTCGCCGCATCGGTGTGTTCAGCGGTGGCATCGCCGCGTCCGCCGGTGAAGGGCACGGTGGTTTCGAACCCGGCATCCTTGGCCGCTTTCTCGACCGCCGCAGCGCCTGCCAGCACGATGGCATCGGCCATCGACAGG
>Ga0163108_10003774_pt1 | contig 10746 bp, 9 predicted proteins | sample Fk1155metaG_FD_109644 | JGI IMG/M metagenome (GOLD analysis project Ga0163108, IMG submission 109644) | Marine microbial communities from the Central Pacific Ocean - Fk160115 155m metaG | ecosystem: Environmental > Aquatic > Marine > Oceanic > Photic zone | place: The Central Pacific Ocean...
CGGTCCAGGTTGCCGGATGTGTTGTTGACGACATGGCAGGTAGCTTCGGGCTGCATGGGTTTGGCAGCAGGGTTAGAGCAGGGTAATTATCCTGGTGCGGTCAGGGGGTGTCCATTGTCGCTGCTGCTCAGGTTTAACAGGAAGGGTACGGCTCGTTGGGCCCATTGTTCAGCGGATGGGTAGGCAGCCGCGTGTTCGCCAAAACAGCTGTCCAGCATCTCGGTGTGAATGACACCCGGATTCAGTGGAATCGCAGCCATGCCCGTTGGTAATTCATCAGCTAACGCCTGGGTGAGACCTTCAATGGCCCATTTGGTTGCGCAGTAAGGGGCTACCTCGGGAGAGGTGGATCGCCCCCAGCCAGAACTGAAGTTGACGATGATGCCTTGTTGCTGTTCCAGCATGCCTGGCACGAAGGACCGTACGACGTGGTAAACCCCCTTGATATTGATATCAATGACGTCCGAGAACTCATCCAACGGAACTTCCCAGAGACAGGCGTTCTGGTTGATGGTGGCTGCGTTATTAAGAAGAAGGTCAGGCGGCCCCTGATCTTCCATGACCTGTTGAGCCCAGGATTCAACTTGATCGGGCTGGGTAACGTCCACCACGTCAAACCGGTGAGGTCCGGGGAATTTCGACTGCAGTGATTGAATCGATTCCTCGCTGCGTGCACAACCACTGACACGCTGTCCTGATTTGATCATGCCCTGTACAAGGGCCCTTCCCAGGCCACGACTGACTCCCGTGATGACAACGTGCCGTGAATTGGCTGGAGAAGAATTCATGATAAGAAGCTCCGCAACGAACCCTGACAAAAGAGGTTGATTCAAAGAATCCACATCTTCGATGATGCGATTACTATAACGTAGCGAACTAGAGCAAAAAACCCTCTCGCATTGCGGGTGGATCCTAGCTATCAGCCCAATAGATCAAGTAACCCGGATTTTGAAGACGGTCTGACGTTCGAAGAGAACTTGCGAGCAGATCTAACCAGCTAGGGCGTGACCTTGTAGGCTACTTTTTTTAGCTGAGGGCGACGGTCTTTAGGCAGGAATTGTCGCTCGGTCAACTCTGGATCGTACTGCGTCCAGGATTCCCGACACGACGTTGCGGTGACCTGGCGGAGGATATTTCCATCATGCCAGACGGCCACAAAACACTGGTTCTGGGCGTCTCGCCGGGGCAGTTGAGCGCGAGTTTTCAATAGTCGCCAGTCGCGGATGTTGTACCGACTGCGTGTCGCTGACCAGTCGTAAAAGAGAATCTGGTCGAAAACCAAGCGTCCCTTCTCGTCGTAGAAATGATTCACCTCGATCAAGTCAACTCGATCGACTGCGAGGTCTTCGACAGGATTGGAGGCCATCGAGGCCAGGCAGATAGCAAATGAAGCGGTTAAAGTACCCACCGTTCTCCCCCTCCCCTTATCAACGGGCCTGACAGCTTAAATCAGGGCCCGCCACTACGACAGAAATGGGCCCCCTGCCATTTCCAGCTATTCGGTGATATCGAATAAATCGGGAAGAAAAAGTGAGTCGATATGCTGAACTCCCCCCATTGAGTGGCACGTTGCTGGGTAAATAGGGGAAATGGGTCGCAAGGGAAAGGTGTTTTCTCGGCCGGAGAGGATTGGCTCAGGGACGCACATTGACATAGTGGAAGTGGCCGCCGTTTTGTTGAGCCAGGCGTTGCATGAAGTTGGTCTCCTCGGATCGTGGTCCGAGTCCAAATTGGATCGTGTGAATCGTTGTTCGGCCTCCGGTTCGCTTGCGGATTTGGGTGAGTTGTCCCGCAGTCAAATCCGGGTATCCTCCATCGGTCAACAGGAAGAGAGCATCGGGTTTGAAACGCAGGCCGGAGAGCACGGCCATTTCGTGATCGGTTCCCCCAACGGCTAAAAGATTTCCGAAGAACTCGTTGACTCGGGATTCGTGTCCAGTGGTTACACGCACCATGACCTTGGGATGAAAGTAAACACGTTTGTCGTTGTAAGCAACGATCTGGAAACGATGTGTTTCCAGGAGTCCGGCAAGGGCAACCTGCAGTTGACGCTGTGCGGCGACCAGTGCATTGAGTCCCTGGCCCCCCATGCTTTTGGAACGGTCGATTACGAAGACAAAAGAGCGTCCCTGGGCGGCCTTGCTACCGAACAGGGAGACCTGGCCAATGGGCCCCACAGGCTTCCTGCCCTCCAGCCGTGCACGTTCTTCCCGCAGAAACTGCTCGGAAATGGTGTCAGCTGGTAAGCTGCTGGAGATTTTACTCGTCGTCAGGGGGTCACCAAGTGCGATGTTTGCTGGCGACTGTTGTCCTGCCTGCTGCCCGGGTAGCTGAAGATGTGACAGGCTGGCGGTACTTGGTTTGGTTGAAGGGGAAAGGGTGGTTGCTGGCAACGTATGAGCTTCATTGTTTTGTTGTTCGGATTCGCTTCCGCGGGCCTGTTGCGAGATAGCCTGCTCGTCAAAGTATTCGATTGACTGGTTGGTACTGTTTTCAGCAAGTACGATGCCCCCGCTCCGTACGGTCTCCGGGGGAACGGGTGTGGGCATGGATTGCCAGATCAAGCCGATCAGGACCAGGGCTCCCAGGTGGATGGCCAGGGACAGGCCCCAGGCGCCCCGCTGACGTTGACGATTGGGGGCGAGTTCGACGGAATCCGTTGTCTGGTTAAGGGGCTGCTGAGTGATTGCCATGGATAAGTCCGGGAAAACGGAACGAACGATTTTACTTTGGAACGATCAACCAGGGAGATCGTTTCAAGGTTGTTGTCGTTTATTTTAGCCGACGTTCAGGCGCGAAGCCAAGTAATCTGAAGGTCCCGATGGACGTTTAACCCAAGGCGGCCTCGATTTGTGGACCGTAATACACGTAAATTGCGTTGTTTCGTTGCTCTATTGTCGGATATAATGGACTTCCTGCGATATGCTTGGCGGCAGCGGCTGTCGGGTTAACGATTTCCTCCACTTTCCCACCTGGCGATATGATGTTGCAACGGTCAATTTGGTTTCCGCTTTGCCTGGCATTGGCCAGTCTCGTCACGTTGGTTTCCGACGTACACGCGGCAAAGAAAATGACCGTGTACCCCGCGACCTTTCGCCTGGCAGGCAAGGGAGCTCAGCAACAGTTACTGGTGAATTTTCACGATGGCGAGCGTGAAATTGATGCAACGGGGAAAGCGAGCTTTCGTTCCTTGCATCCGGAGGTGCTGCAGGTATCGGCGTCTGGACTTGTTCAGTCTCGCAAGGATGGTCAAGGTACGATTATTGTTCAGCTTGATGACCAGCAACTTAAGGTACAGGTAGAGTCGATACGCTCATCCGAATTATCTCCGGTGAGTTTTGAACTGGAGGTTCAGCCGATTCTCGTGAATCGTGGGTGTAGTACAGGAGCTTGTCACGGCAAGGCGCGGGGCCAGAACGGATTCCAGCTTTCTTTGCTGGGATTCGACCCGGAATTTGATTTTACGGCACTCACCCGAGAGGGACGAGGACGCAGATTGTTTCCAGCAGATCCCGGGCGCAGTTTGTTGCTACAGAAAGCAACGGGGCAAGTCGCTCATGGTGGAGGGGTGCGTTTACCGATCGAGAGCGAGGACTATGCGACGGTTTTGCGCTGGGTGACCAGTGGTGCTGAGCGTAAGGTTGCTGGAGAGCCGCTTCTAGAGAGTATTTCGATGTTCCCGGAGTTTCGCATGATGCAACCCCGGCAGCAGCAACCCTTGGCCGTGACGGCTCATTACTCAGATGGTTCCCAGCGTGATGTGACGCGGCAAACCCAGTTCCAGTCGAACGAGAGCGTGATTGCTGACGTGGCCAGTGAAAACCAATTGCGTGCCGGACCCATTCCTGGCGAGGCGACGATCATGGCGCGTTTCATGGACCAGATCGCGACCTGTAACGTGGCCATTCCATTGCAAGGCCAGGTCCCGGATACCCTGTATCGCCAATTGCCGCGAAATAATTTTATTGATGACCTGGTCTGGAAGAAGCTCCAGTTGCTGGGGATCACTCCTTCGGAAGGTATCACAGACGCGGTTTTCATGAGACGGGTATCGATCGATATCCTGGGTCGTTTGCCAACCGCCGAGGAAGTGCGAGTTTTCCTGGCAGACAGCCGGGCAGACAAGCGTGGGCGGTTGGTTGACACGTTGCTGCAGCGGCCGGAGTATGTGGATCACTGGGCGAACAAGTGGATGGACTTGTTGCGACCAAATCCTTATCGCGTTGGAATCAAGGCTGTCCTGAATTACGACAACTGGATTCGAGAGAGCTTTCGCCAGAACAAGCCCTATGATCAGTTCGTGACCGAGTTGGTAACAGCGCAGGGAAGTACCTGGCGCAACGGTGCCGTTACCTTGTTTCGAGATCGCCGTTCCCCCGATGAAATTACGACGCTGGTCAGCCAGCTTTTCCTGGGGGTGCGGTTGGAGTGCGCCAAGTGCCACCATCACCCATTCGAGAAGTGGAGCCAGGAAGATTTTTACAGCCTGGCTGCTTATTTTAGTCGCGTCGGGCGCAAAGGAACCGGCCTGTCACCGCCCATTTCAGGGGGCGAGGAAATTGTCCTGCTGGCCAAGTCAGGTACCGTACGACATCCGATTACCAACGAGGAACTGACGCCCAGGCCTCTGTTTGGAGAGCCCGTGGTGATTGGTGAGACGGAGGATCCTCGCGAGGCATTGGTTCAGTGGATGACGTCATCAGGGAACGACTATTTTGCTGAGGTGATCGTCAATCGTATTTGGGCGGATCTCATGGGACGGGGACTCGTGGAGCCAGTCGACGATCTGCGGGCGACCAATCCTCCGTCCAATGGTCCCTTACTCAAGGCCCTGGCGAGCCATTTACGTGAGCAGCAGTTTGATTTGAAGAAGTTGATTGCCACGATTACCAAGTCCTATGTTTACGGTCTGAGCACGGTACCGACGGAACGGAATGTTTCCGATACCAGGAACTATTCCCGCTTCTACCGCCAGCGGATGCGAGCGGAAGTTTTGCTGGATGCCATCAGCGATATCACGGAGGTCGAGGAAACGTTTTCCGCAATGCCTCCTCAATCTCGTGCGAACCAGATTTGGACGACGCGGGTTAGTTCATTGTTTCTCGACACCTTTGGACGCCCTAATCCCAACCAGGATCCTCCCTGTGAGCGCACGCCTGAAAGCACGGTCGTACAGACATTGCATTTAATGAATGCCCCGAATTTGCACAATAAATTGACCACCGACAAGGGATTTGTCGCTAAAATAGCAGCCAGCAAGTTGCCACCGGAAAAAATCGTGGAAGAGTTGTATTTAAGGTGTTATGGGCGATTACCGGATGAGGAAGAGAGAAAAGTCGGACGACGAGTCTTTGATGAAGACAATAGTAACCGTCGCCAGGCTACCGAAGATCTATTATGGGCATTAATGAATACGCCCGAGTTTGTGTTCAAGAACTAGGGACATGGATTTCCAAGGATTTAAGATCATGAAAAGTCACAAGAACTGCGAGGGAATGACGAGAAGAGACTGCCTGCAATTGGGAGTGGGTGGCTTAATCGGTGGAGGCCTGGTAGGTGCACTTCGAGCACAGGCCCTGGCAGCGCCCACGGGTACGGGTGAGAGGCCTCGACAGGCAACCCGCTGCATTCTGATCTGGCAGGATGGTGGCCCAACGCATTATGAGACTTTTGACCCCAAGCCGGATGCGCCTCGGGAAATTCGTGGAGAGTTCGATACGGTGGCAACCAATGTTGCCGGTGTCCATTTTTCGCGACACATGAAAAAATTGGCTGGCATGATGGATCGCCTGGCCGTGGTCCGCTCCATTCGCCACAACCAGGGGAACCATGGAGCCGGCAATCATTACATGATGACCGGCTCACCACCACGAATCCCGGTGGGTTGTGGAGCTTTTGTCAGTTTTCATCCGAGCCTGGGTTCCGTGGTCTCCTCGGAATGCGGTGCTCCTGAAGGACTGCCAGCTTATTTTTCCATGCCCAGGATGTCTCGCTCGGGAGGTCCGAATTTCCTCGGAGCCAAGCATGCTCCCTTTGTCGTTTCTGATGATCCCAGCAATAGTAGCTTTCGGGTACGTGACGTGGCCTTGCCCAAGGGATTGCAGGGTGAGCGATTCCTGGGACGACAGGATTTACGTAAGAGTGTTGATCGCCTCTTGCGAATCCAGGAAAAAACCGCGGGTGATCCAGCTTTGGCACTCGACGATTTTTATCGGCAGGGCTATCAACTGGTCACCTCCCAGGAAGCTCAGAAAGCATTTGATATTCACCAGGAACCAGACAAGATTCGTGATGAGTACGGTCGAAATTCTTTTGGGCAACGTGCCCTCCTGGCCCGCCGGTTGGTCGAAGCAGGAGTGCCTTTCGTGACGCTCTACGAAGGGGGCTGGGATCATCACAGCGATATCTTTAATGCCTTGAATAAACGTTTGCCCACGTTTGAATCCACGATCGCTACCCTGATTCTTGACCTCGAACGTCGTGGCATGTTGGATGATACGCTGGTGATCGTGCTGGGGGAGTTCGGTAGAACTCCCAAGGTGAACGAACGCGGTGGTCGTGATCACTGGGCCAACGCCATGTCCGTGATGTTCGCTGGTGGTCATACTCCGGGTGGACAGGTCGTGGGGGCCACGGATCGCAAGGGCTATGCGGCCCAGGAACGTATCTTGTCCCCTGAAAACTTTGTTTCCACGATTTACAAGAAACTGGGAATCGATCCCGGTAAGATTCTCTATACGCCCCAGGGACGTCCGGCACACCTGGTGAGCGATGCTACTCCTATCCGTGAATTGATGGGATAAGGATTGACAGTGCTCGTGCAGTGACGATTTACGTCCGAAGGATTGCGATGAAATTCGAAACGACCCTGCGGTACCTGGCTCAGGTAGCTATCCTGGTTGTGGTTCCCGCCTGGTCGTCGAGTGCTGAACCTCCCCAGTTGGATTTCTTTTATCCTGCGGCGGTTAAACGTGGGGAAACTGTTACCGTGACCGCTGCCGGTAAGTTGGAACCGTGGCCGGTGAAAGCGTGGGTCAATCGTCCAGGCCTTGAGATAGAAGCGACCAAGGATAAGGGTAAGTTCAAGGTAACCGTGCCAGCGGATGCCCGCGGTGGACTGTACCTGGTCCGACTTCATAATGCGGCAGGCGCCAGTGTTCTCAAACCCTTGATTATTGGGGAGTTGCCGCAACTGCTGGAGAAAGAGCCTAACAACAAGCAGGCTGAGGCCCAGGTGCTGACAGAATCGGCGACCGTGAACGGTAAACTTGAAAAAGGAGGAGATGTTGATCAGTATTCCATCTCGCTGAAGAAAGGAGAACGCCTGGTAGCAGTTGTCCAGGCCAACCAGGTCCTGGGAACTCCGATGGATGCAATTATCCAGGTGGCCGATTCCCGGGGTTTTATCCTGGCGCAGAATGACGATGGAAGGCTGTTGGATCCACTGATTGTTTTCTCGGTACCTGCGGATGGTGTCTACACGGTGCGGGTCTTTGCCTTTCCACTGAAACCGAACAGCACCATTGGATTCGCCGGCGCGGCAAACTTCGTCTATCGGTTAACGATGACCACGGGATCTTTCCTGGATCATGCCTTTGTCGCTCGTGCAACCGCCGGAGGTTCTCCCGTCGTGCACTTTGGAGGCTGGAACTTTGCCCCGGCAGATCAGCCCGTGCCATTGGCCGATACCAGTGTTCTGGATCCTGCCAGTCCAGACCTGTTGCTGGTCACGCGTCCCACAACAGAGGGTTTTGTGGCGTTGCCGGAAGTTGCCTCAATGGCGCTGGTGGCCCAGGAATCCAGTTCCCAGAAACAGCCTCGGGAAATTCCGATTCCAGCAGTCATCGGTGGAACGATCGAGTCCCCCGGGGACCAGGATATTTTTCGCTTCAAGGGCACGAAAGGAACAGCGATCCTGTTCGACGTCAGTTCACGCTTGCGGGGATACGCGATGGATCCCCTGTTGCAGGTACGGGACAAGGAGGGGAAGGTCCTGGGTGAAGTTGATGATACGAACAAGAAACCTGATTGCCAGTTGGCTTTTGTTCCCCCGGCGGATGGAGTTTATGACTTACTGGTTCGTGACCTGCATCATCATGGGGGCGAACGTTATGTTTACCAGGTTCATGCGAGAGTCCGTGAAGCGGATTTTCAGTTGAAACTGACCAGCGGAACCTACGTGTTGAAATCCAAGGCGATGCTGGAGATCCCGTTGGATGTCGTACGTGAGCACGGGTTTGCAGAAGAGATTTCCGTCTCTGCAGAGGGCTTGCCAGAAGGAGTTTCCGCAAAGGCAGTCAAGTCCCTGGCCAAGGGGACTTCTGCGAAGAAGATTAAATTGGTCATCAAGGGAGAAGCAAAAGCGTTTTCTGGAGCGATCAAGATTGTCGGGGTGACCGCAGACGGCAAGGCTAAACGCCTGGCGCACTACCTGGTGCCGAGCTTGAACTGGAAGCGAACCGACCCCTGGCTCACCGTTGTCTCCGAGTGACCATTGGTTTATTCGGCTGTCAGGAATGCATGATCTGGCCACCATCCACGTTGATGGTTTGTCCCGTGACGTTGCAGCAACGAGCAGAAGCCAGGAAGACTGCCATGGCTGCGATTTCCTCGGGAGTTTGCCAGCGTCCGAGTGGTAAGACACGCTTCAACTTGTCGGCGGCCCATTGCTCATAGGTCAGGCGTTGCTCCGCGGGTTGGGCATCGTGCCATGCTTGCCAGACAGTTTGATTAACGGTGGTTTTCACCATCCCGGGAGATAAGGCATTCACACGCACAGAGTAAGGAGCGAAATCCTTGGCAGCGACCTGCATGAAATTGATCAAGCCGGCCTTGGCAGCACTGTAGGGAGGATCTGTCTGGGATCCACATTGCCCGGCGACTGAGACCAGGAACAGTAATGAACCGTCGCTGGTTTCTCGTAACGTGGGTGCGAAAGCATGGGCCACGTTGACGGCACCCACGAGATTGATCTGCAGGACACGTTCCCAGTCGGCAGGCTGCAGGTTCCAGAAAGGAAATCCATATTTTCCAGATCCAGCGCCGACGGCATAAACCACGTGCTGACAGGGTCCCAGCGTGGCGAGAGTTTCTTTCGCCGCTTGTTCGACGTCTTCCAGGTTCGTGGCATCTACCACGGCTGCCGTGACATTCGCCGGTGATTGCTCACGGAGTTGTGCGGCGGCAGAAGTTACCAGGGAATCAATGTCCCACAAAGCGACCCGGCACTGTTCCCGGGCGAATTCAGTTGCGATCGCCAGCCCAATGCCCTGGGCGGCTCCGATAACAACAATGCCTGCATCCTGGAGTTGAAGATCCACGTTCGTTCAGGCTTTCATGAGTTGTCCGGGGCAGGACCGGATGGGGGGGTGCATAATTCAATCATGTGTCCGTCCGGGTCCTTCAGGAAAATCTGGGTTGCACCGTCGGGGCGGGTTCGCCGTGGCAGGTACTCAACCTGTTGATCCACCAGGTGTTGCTCCCAAGCCTCGATGTCATCCACCATCAGGGCATAATGGTTTCCCCGGTTGTGGCCCACAACATCGAGTTCCCTCCCGCCGATCAGGTGCAGTTCCTGGTCTGCACCCAGGAGAAACCAGGCACCGGGAAAATCGAAATCAGGTCGTGGAATGGACTCCAGTTGGAGAATCCGAGAATAGAAGTCACAACTCGCTTCAACATCCTGGATATGTAACGCCACGTGGTTCAGTTGAGTCGTCTTCATAGGTTGAGTAGCACGATCTTTCTTGGTGGGAATGAAAACACGGATGCCGCGCTAGCCATAGAGCTTGTACGCTTCAGAGGACTTGATCTTCCGAGCACGAATTTTTCCGCCGGCCAGCTTTTCGCCATTTGGATCCAGGTACACGCGCCCAGTGAGTCCTGGTTTAAGGTTCAGGACATGAATATTAAATATATATCCCTCGTCGCTAGTAGCCTTGAACCAGTGGATGTTGTCTTTTTCATCGGAGACGGTCGAGTAAGAACCGGTCTTGAATTGCCCGTCAATCGTTGGCTTGATAATGAAGTGATCCTTGGCGTCTTCCAGGCGATCGTAGTGGCGACCGTGGAAATCTCCCTTGAGTACCAGGAATGCGGTTGCCATGTTGTTGTGGCCGTGAGGCACGACGGACTGGTTCTTTTTCATACCAAACATCTGGTGTCCAAAGACCAACTGGGTAGGTAACCCTTCCACCTCGGGGAACTTGAATCTCATCGAGCGTTCACCTTTATCGCGGAACTGAAAATTCGTCGTGCGTTTCTTGAAATCGATGAAGGTAAGCAATTGTTCAAGTTCAATCTGGTCAAAGAGCGTTTCGACCTGCTTTTGCCACTGTACCTGGCTCAGCTTGCTGCCCCGCAATTCTTTTCCCATGGTGTCCAGGTCTTTTACCCATTTCGCTACGATTGGTTTGACTTCTGCGGAGAAAAGATCCTGGGTGCAAAGGGTTTCTAGCAGGGAAAACGTTAGCAATGATCCAACCATCTGCTGGCTGAACTGTCGTCGGGATACGTCGGCCATGGTGGTGCTCCAGTAGCGTGGGAAGTGATCGGTTGATTTTGATTGGGAAATGGAATGTTGTAATCCGTAGTATCTCTAGGATAGCCGATCCCGCCTTTTTTTTCACCTCTTTTTACGATCCTGATCGCGTTGAAACGGTTCTCTCACGTTATGGCTGCTGGAGGTATGTTATCGATCCGGCGAAGTGCCGTATAATGGCGATGGAGTCATTGATGTTGGGGTCA
>Ga0163108_10003775_pt1 | contig 10745 bp, 3 predicted proteins | sample Fk1155metaG_FD_109644 | JGI IMG/M metagenome (GOLD analysis project Ga0163108, IMG submission 109644) | Marine microbial communities from the Central Pacific Ocean - Fk160115 155m metaG | ecosystem: Environmental > Aquatic > Marine > Oceanic > Photic zone | place: The Central Pacific Ocean...
CATTTGAGAATATTCATCGTGATGTCGTAGGTCGCAACATTCAGCGCCCGCTTCAAGGTCCATTCACAGAAAAATATGTTGGAGGATTACAATATCGCCACGCCCCTATGAACTATAGTTCTTCCACTAAAACCTTAGATACTTCTCATACTCGCGCCGAAGGTTGGTTCATTAATAAGGTATCCACCGGAGGTCTAGCTACGACCCTCCTGAGCGAATCTTTCGGCGCAACTGACCCTGTGGGCTGGACCAATGTAGGAAGTACCGCCACAGGACCTTCTGGGTGGATTCTGACGCATTCTGGTCCGACTCCTTCTGTAGGAACTGGTCCAGATTCAGCATTTGATGGAACTTACTACGCTTATGCGGAAACTTCAACTCCAAATCACCCTGGCTCTTCTTTCGGTCTTGTGACTCCTAAGCTTGAAGCTGATGATATATCCCCTGATAAACCTTTTAATGCTTCATTCTATTACCACATGCACGGAATAAACGTAGGTAATTTGAAAGTTCAACACTGCACTGATCCTACTTTTGCTAGCTCGGTGTCCGATCTTGCTGTCAACTGGGCTGGCTCTTCTGCAACATTTATTGCAGGACAACAACAAGCAAATACTACAGATGCTTATAAACAAGCAACAATAGACCTAACATCTCACGCAGGCACTCAATTCTATCTAAGATTCTTATATACAGGTGGTATTACTTACTTATCGGATATCGCCATCGACGCTATAGAAGTTTCGGGAACCTCGGGCGGCTCAGTTTTCAAACTGCTAGATCCCGCGTGGAATGATGCTAACAACGCTCGCGGAGTTTACTATCGCGATGAAGTGGCGAAGAGACCTTTAAATATTAGAAATATTAAGATGACTTCCTCATCTCCAACAATTATTGGAAACTATTCGAATAACTACGAAGTTGTCAACATCGCGGGTCGTGATATAAACAATCTTTGGTTCGTACAACACAGCGGCGCTGTCGGTTCAACGGTCACTTTATCCGATTATATTTCCGCAAGTTATGATTATTCTTTACAAGACCGAAGTACTCTTCAAGATGGCTCTAAAAATAGAACTGTTATAGCTGAAAGATTTTCTGCTCCAGGCGGTCCTGAAGTTATGAGTCGAGGATTCCTTGATGTAGCCTCGGAAACGTATTCAGTATACAACTGCTTAAACTACAGAAACTCTACCGTAAGAAACAACTTAAATATATGGGAAAAACATCATAGTATATGGGGTGGGTACGATGGAGTTTATGGAATCCCTACAGCTTCATTCCATCAGGTTCAAAGGAATACTGGCTTGAGAATAGAGTGGAGTGGATCGAACGCTGTGAGTGATGACAACATACCATACCAAAATGTTGTAACAGCATCTTATTACGATAATGGTTTTGTTACCCATCAAATTCCACAATCAGATAGTGGATATTCTTGGATCACTGGTTCTATTATCCAGTCCGTAATTTAGTGAAAACAACTATTTAGACATAACATGAACGACGAGAATCTAACATTTTTAAGTGCGAGTGAGTTTGGAAGCTATCTAGCTTCTAATCGAAGATCGTGGGGAAAGCCATCCAGTGCAGGTATAGCCGGCGGCTATGTTCCTACTGATTTTGTTGGAATGAATACCAATATTCAAGAGCCAGTTTCTTCCCCTACAAATACTTTAGGATATCCATTAGGCACTCGGTTAGTGTCGTCTTCATATGGACAGAATGCATATGTAAATGCGTCGTTTGTCCCATTCACGGTTCACGACCCCTTCAATAACATGTATTTCAATACGTTTATGTCGGGAGCCCAAGCTTTCAACTCTCTTATTCTTCATCGGCAAGGTCCTTATGGTTGGCCAACTTGGAAACAAATACGCGGGGGCGATCATCCGATTGTCCGCTATCAAAAGAAAAATAATATTTTTTCGATTGGAAACTTCCTTAAAATTATAACTGACAAAGGCTTACCACTATATGGACAAAATATATTTCCAGGGAAAAACCCACTTGGAATGAACCCGTTGGCTGGAGATCTTGTCGTCTCAAAAGGAGGAGAAGTCATCAGCGACGCTGGCGACATGGTTCACTATCAACTTCCTTGCGTTAGCAATAGATATCAACCTTTAGTTCATTCTTTTAAAGTTACACAAGACAAGGAAGGCGTTCCACAAACGGTAGATTTCACTGTTAAACACTCTTATGGAAACATAGAATCCCACTATGCTGATGAAAATCTTAACCTTAAGTTAATCTTTCCAGAAAATTATCCCCCTGAAATAGACAAGATTTATAATGATTTAGAAAAGATTTATATCACCAAAGTATATTCCGCAGACGCTACACCAGACAGTCCGTTCGGCAAAGAAGTACCATTTAAAAAACTTAATGCTTTTATATATTCTGAGAAGATTTTCCCAAAACAAAGTAACTCTTATTTTGCCCGAACCAGAAAAAGAACAAAATATGCGGAAACAGCCTCTTTCAATACAAGAGGTTTTAATAGAAGAGATTATGAAAATACCTGGGTATCAAGCTATAGTGGTAGCCGAGGTATACGTACACCTGCTGCGGCTTTAAACTCTCAAAACTATACTACTGTGGAGATTACTAGTAGTTGGTCTTTGGATACGAGTGAAGGCTTGCGTGCTCTCGGTTTTTTCAGGACACCTGCTATAGGAGAATTAAGCACCCCTCTTGGATTCCACAGTGAAATTGATACTATTAGTGGTTCTTACACTGAAACGGGGTCTGTTAACAGTTTTAGATTTCCCGCCCAACACCACGCCATCGAAAGTGGATATTTCAATCAATTCTCTCGCGGAATACCAACTTACGCAACAAACTTGATTTCCGGCAAAAGACCTTTTTTTGACTCTTACGATGATTTCGCTGAAGATATTCGAGGCGCTGGAAAAGATTATTCTGTATTACCAGAGTTCAGGATCTCTGATCATATGGAATATTATGTTAATGAAAAAGAAGGCAATTTTTTAGCCCAGAATCACTCTTTTCTCAACTTGAAATGGGGAAATATTTCTTCTAGTGCTAAAGAAATAAGTGATCCAACTTCGGATTTAGACCAGAGCTTTTTTGTTGAGTATACCAACTCCGATTTTATGAAGTATTTTGGTAAGTTTTCCAAAGAACACACACCTGATATAGCATCGATTGATAAATATTCTTTTGTTATGAAAGGTATTAAAAAGCTTTTACCTTATAGAGGTTTTTATCCCCACCAAAGAGCCCTCCAGCTTGGATCTCTTTTGTCTCAATCGTTTGGGCGCTATCTTACCGGAGCAATGAACCCTTCATGGACGGGCACCGCTAAAAGCTATACTGAAATACAGACTGGAGCCTTGAATGCTTTCTTGAGACCCTTGATTAAGCCCGGAATCACCTTCAACTCTTTAAAGTCTGCTATTGCAGTGGATTATCCCGTTTTCACTGGGAGTATAGGCGTAGGACGAGTAACCCCAGTCGCCGCCGCCGCAGGTATGGCATTTTGGGATAACAACACGCGCCCTAACTTTAGGTTTCCTTTCGAAGCAGTAATTTTGCCACACGCTTATTTCCCTCAGTCTTCTTCTAAGGGTACATCTGGGTTATTTTATGACGAGCCCCTGGAAAACATCTCTACGAATCAATCACCCAACATCTTAGCATCTTGGCTCAACAAGTATACTAATATATATTCCTTAGCAGCAAACAACTTTTTTGGCGAAATACCTAGATTTTTTCTAAAAGATCAAAAGCTTACAGACTTTGTATCGAAAAAAGAAGCCGAGTTTAAGGAAGTCACGCCTGGAATGTTTTATTACATGGATGTAGTCGTAAGAAAAACTGACGACATGGTACTCTGGGAAGGACAACTTGAGCCAGGTCCAACTATATTCTCAGGTTCTAACGAACGAGGCAAGTTTTATGGACCTCCTCTTTCTTCCTCTTGGGCATACGAACAAAACGGTGGAGCGCTTAAAGATCCTGCCTATGCTCCTTATACGCCACCTTATTTTTATGAAAACTCAATCGCTCGTCTTGTATATGTCCCGGCAGAGGGAACAAAAAAGCCTACTGTAGACGATATTTTATCTAATGTAAAGGTTCATTCTTTTTATACAGGAAGCTCGGCGGCTTTAGGCATGAGCGATTGGGCTTCGAACTGCAAAATGACGATTACCGCCTCTCTTAATCTCTTCGGCAAATCGAGATATAAGCAAGTTAAGTTTGACCCCCAGAATGTGGATCCTCAAGGTAACTTTGAACCTACTAGTTTGGACGATACAAGCGACGCCGCTTTTTCTGCGTGGTCTATTGGAACAAAATTTGAATGTCCTGCTCTTAACTTTTCTGCCTCAACCTCCTGGCACGATGCGAGTAAAGGTCGAGGTTTGTGGGGCGGCTACGGAACCATCCCGACAGAAGATGCTGGGGTATATATTGATCTGCAAGAAAGCTTTCCAGATCTTTTATCTACTGGCGCATCAGAAACTACAGGCTCTTTAATCGAACTCTGTGGCTTTAAAGCTGCATCTAAAAGAGTCGGCAGGGTTGCTCCTGTCAAAGAAATATCTGAAGCAGTTATCGCTATTCCTTTTGTTTATAAAAAACCACCCACTGGCTTTGCAACCACAATAAAATACCCCAACACAGAAAGAAGATTTTTTAAAGTTCAGTTGCCTAAATTCCATAAAGCTCAAAAAGAACTAAACGAGGGAACTCTCCCAGCGGATGCAACCAGTCCGTCAATTGCTAATATGATTGCTAAACTAGGGAACTACAACATGCCCCCTAGATATGACTTTTTAACTTTTCCACTACAAAAGAAACAGGTTAATTTGAATCCAACAGGGCTGAATCCTTTTGTTGTATATGTTTTTGAGTTTAATCACACTCTCTCTCAACAAGATTTGTCGGATATATGGCAAGGTTTGATGCCTACTATTTCCAACGTCGCGGAGGAAGATGAAGTTGTTGTCTCTCATAAAAACGACAAAAATGAGTTTTTTCATGGAAAGCCACTTCCTAAAGATACAAGATGGATGTTATTCAAGGTAAAAAGAAAAGCAGAAAAGAGTTATTTTGCCGTTACAGCCGATTCTCAGGACGATTCTCGATTTAAGTTTCAGTTTGGTAATGAAGAAAAACCACCAGAGTATAATTACAATTGGCCATATGACTTTTTCTCATTGGTCGAGTTGGTAAAAATGGAAAGCAATGTACAGTTTACTCCTCCCGCTATCTTAGAAGTAGAGGGAGATTAAAGATGGAGTTTTTTAATCAAAAAGAAGATGTCATTGACATTCAGTTAACTCAGTATGGAAAACGAATGTTGGCGAAAGGCAAGTTTAAGCCTGTATATTATGGTTTTTTCGACAAGGACATCTTATACGATTCGCAATGGGGAACAGGACCAGAAGCGCAAAACTATGCAGAAACTAGAATCAAAAGCGAAACACCGCGTCTAAAAGTGCAACATAACTTTATTGGTGCCGAGACACAGTTTTTGGAAATGAAAGAGATTATCCAACATAAAGAAAACTTTAGTGACAAATATGTACAAGAAGCTCTTCAAGACACTGAAAACATGTTCTTTGCCGCAGACACCGCCATTGGCACTACCAAAATAAACGAACCTTACCTGGCATCGTGGAAAGTAAACTCTTATAACCACAAAATATCAGGATCTTCTGCTTATTTAACAGGTTCAGGTACTCAAAACATCAAAATACCTCAAATCGATTGCAAGATAGAATATAAAACATATCTTGTGGATGACGTTGATAACTTTAATCTTCTTCCGGCTGGGGACTCTAATCTGGAACAAAACATGAGTGATTTCTCGGTCCTTCAGGGTGCTCCATTGGAATATGAAGATGGGTCAGGGATTCTTTTAGAAGAGGATTTCCTGTTGTTAGGTATAGACGAGCAAAACACTAACTTTTTTAATGAAAACTTTGAAATAGAAGTCTTTATGGAAGAGTTAGAAGTGATAAGTCAAAATCAAACTAGGAAAAAACTCACTCAGTTGCGATTTTATCCTGATGATCCTGAATCTATGGCTCGCCTAGAAGAACAAGGAATCAATCCAGAAGAAGATCCAAGTTTCATAGAATATTATTTGGATTTCGAAGTAGATTCAGAGATTAACTCAGGTATATTATGTGCATGGGTTGGCGAAGACGAGAAAAGATCACTTTATGTTAAGAATATTTTTACTTGTGAAGACACTAAGCCGGAAACGACAGAGACTGTCTACAGTTCTGACGAGATAGGAGATCCCTGCGAATGACCCTTCCTATCAACAACGAATCTCTTTTAGGAGATTTTTTACCAAACATCATGGTCAAGAGAGTTATCTTATCCTACGGTTCTTCTACCACTGAAACAAGAGGAGATAACCCTCATTATACAATACCAACTAAAGAAGAGTTTATCAAAAACCTTCCAGCTAACAAAAAAAACAACTTAGATCAAGGAGCACAAGGTCCCGCACTAGGTGTGAATCCTCCAGGCGCTCCTCCTCTGACGGGCGCGGAAATCATCTTCGCAGACCCTTTAGAAGAATACGCTAAACTGTTTGGTAGTCTTGTAGGTACATCTAAAAAGAAAACATCTCTTTCAGGATATCAAGATAACCAAGCATCTATCAAAAACGAACCTTTAAAGATAAGAATAGATTTTTTTGCTAGAGAAATTATAGAGAATAAGTTTCTAACCCGATTTATTAACAACGAAGATATAAAGCAATTTTTAAAAGTAAGAGTATTCTTATCAACGGATCCAACTTGGGATGCTTTGGTAAACCTAGCTAACAAAGATAGAAACTCGCCAGGGTTTAAAGCCTTATTCGGAGAGTTTCCCAATCCCCATCAAATCCGCACAATATCATTTAACGATGTTTTAGACCAACCCGGTCAAGGCTGGTCAGAAAATATGGATCAATTTGGCAGCTATACTAACGAAAACGGACAAGAAGTTTATGATATAAGGTTTTCTGAGACTTTTAGTGTTGACATAGAAAATCCTCAACATGTCTCCTTCTTTATTTATCCTTTTATTGATAAAGAAGCATTTGAAAAGTCTTTCAGCCCAGCTATTGATTTAGATGAAATCGATGATTTAATGGGGATGTTAGTAGGTAAACAGACTGTTGAACAAATCATTATCAACGGACAAGCGATGGATAATGCGTCCTACTATGTTGATGGAACTAATACCATATGGGCAGGACAAATAAACAAGCAATATAAAGCATTTTTAAATGACAATGGAAGCCCTTCGTTTTTAGATGCCGGAGAGGTTCGCCAAGCGGGCTTAAGAAAAGATCAACTAGAAGTAGTAGTTTTTAAAGGAGGAAACAAGCAAGATTCTTCTGCTATCCAAAACCCTTTACTCACCAGAGTTACGGTGCCAAACATTAAACTTCAAGATTTTAGGACAAGAAAACAAATAGAAAATCTGATTATAGACTTTTCAGAAGCAACAGATTTAATCAGTATCAAGCCCATATCCCCCTCAGATTTTTCTCTTCAAAAAACCCTCGACGGCGATTCGTTCCTTGCCAAGCCCATGACTACAAAGAACATGGATGGAGCCGTCCGTCTTTTATTTGCAGCAGATATTAAGAAAATGTTACTTCAAAATTCCAACTATGGTAAAATATGGGATAACATGCTTGATAACGAAAAAAACGCTATCTTGGATGGAAAGATTTTTCAACGATTTGCACTAGTAAGAAGACGCATCGAAGGCAATAGCGAGATCTTTGGTAATTACCTCACACCCGGTAAAGAGAATACAGATCTATTTGCTGAAGAAAATCCCGAAGAGATTATTAGTGAATACTTGGACGCGCCAAATGCCCCTGCATCAACGACATCTAATGGTGGCTTCGTACAAAAAATGTATATCAATACGGCTGATCCAGAAAAAAAGACTGTCTTTTTCACTGGTTTTGACCCAAGTATATCATCGAAAACAGCAGGTTTTTACCAGTACGGTATTAAATATTCTTTCCCTGACGAGTTGTTGTCTCTATTACAAAATAAAATAAGCCTATTACAGCAAAGTTATGACAAAGTTAGTTATTTATGCTATTTGGCAGAGTTACCCAAATATTATGATCTTATAACAGATTCTTATACGCCCAGTTTCGGAGCGGAACAAACCTCCCGGTATGATCAGACGCTGCCTTTAGCTTTAGTTCATTTTGAAGACTTACATCGCCTTCTTACAGGACCTAAAAATCTTCAACCTGTAATACAAAGTTTACTTAATATCACACACCCTAAAACAGGCACACCGGACGGTTTAGTATTCGTTAAAGAGATGATCAATTCTTTGTTACAAAAAGCTTTTCACGCCACCGGACAAAAACCAGTAGCCAAGCCACCTACGTATTCACCTGCTTCTGTTTCTTCCGCTAAGAACAATCTTATCCAGGGAGAACACTATTTTGAGATGGCTGTGGAAAATGGGCAGGAACTCAACATGGGGTACGATTATTTAGAACACGGAGATACAGGTAACGGTAACGCGGGATTGTTAGGCATTAGTTATGATTATTTTGATGGTCGGGTTCAAAAAGAAACATTAAAATATTTTAACAAGCCAGAGCAGCCAGTATATCTGCAAATCGAAAAAGATCTTAACCCTGGGACCCCAATAAGTCTTAATGACGCAAAGTATACTTACCTATCTCCAGCTTTGATTAATAGTGCGGGAAAAACTAGAGCTTCGCAAAATATGACAGGAATCTTTCTCAACTTAAATACACAAAATATGAATATTCCCTATGGTGATTTAAACAAAGTAATGACAGAGATTATTCGAAATAAAACCAACACTTTCGCTGCTCCCATACAAGTAGGACAAAAAGAATATACCAACTTGTCCATGGGCGACAAGAAAATGAAATACCAGCTTCGTGAAATCTTAGCTAGTAAAGGCGGCTCTTACGAAGAAGGACTGACTGGAACTAGCGCTCTTTCCCTCGTACAATCTTTAACCCCTTCTGACGAAGACACGGAAACTCAACAAAACTTAGCTCAAAATCCTACCATTGCTTTAGAAGAGGCTCCCCCTCAAGAACTTGTTGATGAAAACGTTCTTAGCGAAGAGATTGGTGATGAGAAAAACTTCAATGATTCTATGTTGTTTTTAACTCGCACTGATGATGATATGTCAATCAACTATTATTCCAAGTTTCTGAGCAGGTTAAAACAAGCAGTCAACCCAAAGGGGATTGATTTTGGACCTGCTGTGTTGAACAACTCCAATGTCGAAAAGTTTCCTAATCAATACAAGCAGTTAATCACTTTTTGGAATGGATCCTGGGATGACAAAAACCCAACTAATATTTTAGGATTTCCTGACGGATCTCCACAGCTAGATCTCTTGAATACTTTAGACAAAAGCTTTGGTATTTGGATGAACTATTTTAATCTTGTAAGGGTAGAATACCTTGTGGGATATGATGCTTCTAATCTTTCTTCCCCATTGTGGTCTCCTATGACAAATGCGAAATTTACCGCGTTTAAAGAAGCAGGGAAAGTACTTTTATGTAGACTATCTCGATATGCTGACAAAAGCGCCGGAGTCCAAACAGAATCTTTCTTCTCTTTACCTATTTATAACCATTACTTTTTGTTGGGTTCTAATGACTGGTTACAAGGCAATACAAGTCCTTTCGTGGAGAATACACTTCAACCCCTCTTACAAAAAATGATGCAAATGCAGAAACAAATGAATACTTTAAATGAAATTCCAACAGAAGCGATTGGCGCAGCAGCCGAAGGCGCTGCTGGACCACCTGCTAACCAAGGCATGTCTCCAGGTCAAGGTGCAGGAGCCGCTGGCAACATGGGCGCTGGATCAGATTTTGGTAACCCTCAGTCAGGCGGCGCCGGCGGTGGAGCCGCTGGCGGTCAAGGACCAGGAGGAAACTATTAATGGCTTTTTTTAAGAAGATAATAGAAAAAGTACTTGCGGATGCAGAAGGAAACCAAAGTCAACCCAAGTTCCCCGGCAAGACTTTATTTGTAGCTAAAAACATAACAGACGTTACCTTTACAAATGATCCAGCCGAAGGGGTAGACAATATTAATAATTTGTTTAGAAGAGACACTCGTACTTATTGGCATTATTTTCCTGAAGAAAAAGAGTATAGAATAAGACAGGCACCGCAGCCTATAGGGGGAGATCAATTCCTTTTAGATTCTGAACAACTCAATGTAGGTGTGTGTTTCCAAAAGATCGGTGCCACACAAGATGTGGCTCCTGATTCCCATTATTTACCACAGCTTGTAGAAAAATACAAACTATACCTTCAAGATGGAGCCGTGTCGCTGTTAAACCTCAAAACAGGTAAACCTTGGACCGACTGGGTTAGCAGTATATCAACAGGTGGAGAAACCCTTGATTTGTGTTTTAAAATGAATGAAGCAAATCCCAATATTTTGTTATCGGAAGCCCTTCAGGAGTCTTTATCTCCACTTAAAACAAACATTGTAACTCTTAAAACTGAATATAATTATTTTAACAAGCAGTATGAAGAAGTTGTAACAAAAGCTATAAATCATCAAGAATACGACATTGATGAAACTGCGCTCCCGAATCTTTATTCCTTTATGTTATCAGCCGAGAATAGCACGATAACAGGCTCTAATCTACAGAACGCAGCTTTGGATGAAGCAGCCGCTTTCGATGTGTTTAGAAATCATACTACCCTCGGAAATACTCTA
>Ga0163108_10003776_pt1 | contig 10743 bp, 10 predicted proteins | sample Fk1155metaG_FD_109644 | JGI IMG/M metagenome (GOLD analysis project Ga0163108, IMG submission 109644) | Marine microbial communities from the Central Pacific Ocean - Fk160115 155m metaG | ecosystem: Environmental > Aquatic > Marine > Oceanic > Photic zone | place: The Central Pacific Ocean...
AACGAGGGGGAGGACTGCGATGACAGCAACGCCGATATCAACCCCGATGCACAGGAACAGTGCGATGACATCGACCATGACTGCGATGGCATGGCCTACAACGACCTCATGTTCCTGCGCGACGAGTTTACCCCAGAAGGCTGGGTGGTCACTCGCTCCGACTACAACCCATTTGTGGAGGAAGATTTCCGAACCTTTCAAGCCCTATCCTTGTGGCAAGGGTTCGATGATACCGATCTGGAAGAGCAACCCTCTTGGGCAGACTGGACACCCCCTGGAAGGCTGTTGACCCACAAGATGGACGACGATCTAGATGGACAATTTGAGAGCCGTTTCCGTGAAGAATTGAACGAAGAAGCCAGAACCTACGCCTCGACCTGGGATCTCAATTCTGATGGTATCTGGGATGCCACGGAAACTGGAAACTGGAATGAACACTGGTTGCTCGAATACTACGAACGAGACACTGACGTAGATGGTGTCATCGACAAAACACGGTCGATCACCTATGACGCGGACGGCAACTGGCTGGAAAGCGTACGCGATGAAGATGGGGATGGGATCGTGGATTCCCGTACCACGCAGACCTACAACAGCGATGGAAACTGGCTGGAATACCAAGCCGACAACGATGCCGATGGGGTCCTCGATGAAGCGTGGTCCGCAACCTATGACGAGGATGGAAACCTCATCTCATACGAAATCATCTACGGTTCGGAGCCGTTCATTGACTATATCCGTGAGTTGACCCGCGATGCAGACGGAAACGTGGTCGTGGACCAATACATGTACACCGACGCGTACGACGGACTGGGGGATGGATGGGATTACCGCAGTTTCGCTACCTACGATGCCGAGGGAAATCAACTCAACTTTCAACGGGACGATGATGCAGATGGGGACATCGACTACGTAAGCACTGCGACGTACGATACCGATGGAAACCAACTCACCTAGGTGGTCGATGAAGATGGCGACGATGCGCCGGACTACAGCTACAACATTGAATACAACGCAGAGGGCTTGCGGGTTCGAACAGAGAGGGATGATGACCACGATGGAAGCGTCGACCTTGTCTGGACCTGGCAATACAACATCGACCGGAATGTAGTCGAGTTCGTGTCATCACACTACGCGGCAGAAGATGCCGTGTACACCGCGACCTGCCTGGGCCCAGTCGACGAGGCAACCATTGCAAGCTTCATGGAAGACGACCTGATCGAACCCGGAGGGGACGACGAAGACACCGGGGAGCCGGATGATGGGGACACCGGCGAAAGCGTGGACACCGGCGAAAGCGAGGACACCGGCGAAAGCGAGGACACCGGCGAAAGCGAGGACACCGGCGAAAGCGAGGACACCGGCGAAAGCGAGGACACCGGCGAGACGGACACGGGTGAATCAGAAAGCGAACACTCCTGCCTCTTTGGATACCCCGTGTGCATCGAGACCGAGCACCCAGATCCCGAGGCTTGGTGCGATGAAGAAGGCGGCACATATGTCGCTGAGCGTTGCACAGGCCCGTATGATGCACGGTGCTATGTCCCCGCGGGCAGCAGCGAATCGTATGTTTACAGCGCTGTCGTGCACTACGCGCCTATGGTGGATGCTGCCGATGCATGCGACGCACTGGGGGGAACCTTGACCTACATCGATGTCGAGCCCGCAGGCTAGGACCGAAACGACTCCCGCGCTTCCACCGCCAAATCGTAAGCCTGACTGCGCAGTGCATAAAGCCGATCATTCGGGGCGGCCATGGCCTCACCCGAGAGGTGCTGCGCGATGATCAGGTCGTTGAACGAACCCATGCCGCCATAGCGTGAAAACAGGGATTTGATTCCCTTCATTCCACCCTGTGCAACCTTGTCCCGGCTCTCCCGAATCAGGCCTGCCCAATGGGCTTCCTCGTGCGCCTCCAACAGGGAAACAATCTCATCGAGGACCGCCAACAAACGGGTGGCGAGTTCGGGGTCAAGCGAACCGTCAGAAGACGTGGAGCCAAATTTGGTTAGCGCCTTCAACAGGCCCAGCCATCTATTCATCATCCAGGTACCACAGGCTTCTGAACTCAATGTCCTCGTCCTCAAAGATCACACCAGAACCATGCCCAAAGGTCACGGTCATGCCCACCACTTCGTCGAGTTCATCGTATGGACATCCACCCTCGTCGATTTCGTACTCAAAATCACCGATGACGAAGCTCTTGGAGAACTCACATTCCTCGCATGCTGCTGTATCCGTGATGTCGTGCATCTCAGCATTCGCTTTGCAGTTCTCACCCGATGCAACAAAGTGCTCAAAAGAAGCGAAGCCCCAGGAATTGTCCATCATAACGTAGCCCACCAAACGGGTGCCCATGTCGTATTCCTCGTCCTCGTCCTCTTCATCTTCCTCGACCAAGGGATAAAATGTGCCCTCCTGTTCATCGCAAGACTCTTCCGCATCCGAGAGCGGCATCGGGCTGTAGTAATGGCCCTTGATCTCCGAGGATGGGTCCTCATCAACGATACAGTAGGCTTTCGGGTCGGCTGCACAGCCATCTTCGGTGTAGTACCAATCATCCTCGGAATCTGAATCGATCATTGTACAGTAGGCCTCGGGATCGAACTCCGCGCTGGTGCCCCAAGCTTCGCCTGTAAAGGCGATACAAACGGGCTCCCAGGAGGCCCATTTCATGATGCAGGCTGGGCCCACATAGCTTTCACCCAATTCTTCTTCCGGGTCCTCTGAACCCTCTTCCGAATCCTCCGAACCTTCTTCCGAATCCTCCGAACCTTCTTCCGAATCCTCCGAACCTTCTTCCGAATCCTCCGAACCTTCTTCCGAATCCTCCGAACCCTCTTCCGAGTCCTCTGAACCCTCTTCCGAGTCTTCCTCTTTCCTGTCGTCTTCCGTCATGTCCTCGACAAAAAACCAGGCGTCCTTGCCGTACTCATCCACCATCACAAGGCTAATGCCGTCTACCTGCTCCCATTCGCCACCGTCTTCCTCATCCTCTTCCTCATCCCACCAATCATCGTCCTCCGCGCCTTCATCGGCAGCAGACGAAATGGAGCCGGTGTCCGCATCGTCTTTCTCAGATGAAGTGCAGGCCAAAAGAACCAAGGGTAACAATCCGAACAGGGCGCGCATACAACCTCCAGTGTGGTCTTACAACCGGCGACATGATGCCACGTCCAAAAGATGTTGCACCAAAAAAATGCCGCTCCCACAAAACTTACAGCGCACACTCTGCGGTAAAATGCCCGCAACCCAGGACCGAACATGCGCAACACACACACACGTTGGCTCCTCCCCCTGTTGGCGCTCAGCCTTTCTTGTGGCAGCAAAGACGATGCAGAACCAACCGCGGACGCTTCTGGCTTGCCCGCGCCCTTGTCGGATGATGTGCTCTCCGAAATCTCCGCCCTGCGCATGAAAGACACGGTGGACTACTTGGCGGATGATGACCAAGGTGGACGGGTCACCGGCACCTTCGGCCACCTGGCGTCCATGAACTGGATCATCGATGAGATGGAGGGCGTCGGCCTGGAGCCCATTGGCATCGAGGGCGACTACATCTACCCATTCCCCGCCACCCCGACAGGCGACTTTTACGCCATCGATGAGGAAGGTGGCATCTCCATCGCGTACGCCGAGGTGGCCTACGACTTGGTGGGCCGTATCCCCGGCTCCAACCCAGACTTGGCCCACGAGCACATCCTCATCATGGCCCACTACGACCACTTGGGGGTGGATGCGGGCGGTGACGCCTTCAACGGGGCTTTCGACAACGCCGCTGGTGTCGCCGTCGCCCTGGAGTTGGCGCGCATTCTCATGATGCACCCACCCGAGCGCTCCGTCATCATCATGCTGACCGACGAAGAAGAATCGGGACTCGATGGAGCCTACGCTTGGCTGGAAGACCCCACCATTCCGCGCGACCAGATTGTGTTTGGCCTGAGCGTGGACCCCGTGGGTCGACCCAGCTTGCCCGACTACTGGCCCACCCTCCTCATCGGCACGGAACGGAGCCCCGAACTCGACGAACTTTGGCGGTCGATGGCGCACTGGAACAACTTGCCGACGGTGTTCTTGCACCGCGACTTGGTGCCGGTGTTCGCCAGCGACCAAGACGAACTGTACCGGGTCGACCCGCCCATTCCCGGCTTTTGGTTCGTGAACCCGGGCTTCAGCTTCTACCACACCGTCGACGACACGCCGGAGACGATTGACTACCGGATTCTCAAAGAAGATGTGCGCTTCTTGGCCAACGCCATCACCCACACGGGATCCGTCGATCAGGACTACTCCTTCAATACAGAGCCAACGATGGACGGCAGCACTGCCGCCGACGTCAAAAGCCTGATGACGGGCCTATTGGAATCCGAAGAAATGACGACCGATGAGCGGGTCTACGCCAAGTTTGTCATCGAGCAGTTGGACAATGCTATCGAGGCCAACGACGTCAGTGTGTTGGGCGACATCGAAGGCTTCTCCATCGCCGTGGCCTACTTCGTGATGTTTGAACTGGGAGAAGCGCACCCCGGCCCGATTCCACCACCGTTTCCAGAGGAGTGAGCCTGGGGATCAGTACTCGGTGAATGTGCCGCCCATATCGATGCAAGCGTCTGAACCGTCGACACCCTCATAGTAATATATGGTGGCCCCAGAACTGGTGTAATCACCGACCGCACCCACATCCGTGCAAATGCCCGTGACGCCGGTCGTCGAGCATGAATCTGCAGAATATTCAGCGGAATAGTCGGCTGGCAGACCATTGCACCAGGCTTCATTGTCCGGCTCGTTGGGCTCGACGCAAACGATGCCGCCCGCAATCGAGCAAGAGTCCGCACCAATGTCATCCCAGTCCGAGCCACCTCCGGAACCACCCGAAGAGCCTCCCCAACTGCCGGTGTCGTAGTCTCCACCGCCGCTGCCACCAATGACATCGGACTCATCCGACAAGCAGTCCAGGTAGTCTTCTAGGTCGTCATTGCACTCGCCTTCGTCCGTCCAATAATCGTAGCGGCCCTCTGATTCGCAATCGGCATCTTCTTTCATGCACTCCATGTAGTCCATGTAGTCGTCTTCACAGCCGTACACGCGGGAGATGCGGCGGGTGTTCTGGATGTCGACCACACAGGCTTTTTCATCTTCCTCGTTGCCATCCATACAGTCCGCTTTCTCTTCGCAGTACGCGTTGAAACCAGAAAACAACGTTCCGCATCCAGACAACATCAATGGCACCAACAAGCCGATCCGCATCGCACCCTCCAAGCTTGAGCCGATGCTACGCCATGCCGAGCCACTTGGCAATCAAGGCGGGGCATCAGTACTCGGTATAGGTACCGCCAGCTCCCTCACATGAGCTTTCGTCAAAACCCTCGTAGTAGTACGCCGTCGCAGGGGACGTGTAGTCACCTCCCGCTGGAATCGCGCAGACCCCGTAGTACCCGCCACTGCATGGGTCTGCAGAATATTCGAGGCCAACGCCATAGCACCAAGCCTCATTGTCCGGTTCATTCGCCGCAATGCACAGCATGTCCTCATACCAGCACGAGTCGCTGCCGCTCCATTCCTCTGCTTCTTCCTCTTCCTCTTCCTCCGGCCAATCCCAACCACCGGTGTCGTAGTCTCCACCGCCGCTGCCACCAATGACATCCGACTCATCCGACAAGCAGTCGAGGTAGTCGTCTAGGTCGTCATTGCATTCGCCTTCGTCGGTCCAGTAATCGTAGCGGCCCTCTGACTCACAATCGGCCTCTTCTTTCATACACTGGATGTACTCCTCGTAGTCCGCTTCACAGCCGTACACCCGAGAGATGCGGCGGGTGTTCTGGATGTCGATGACACAGGCTTTTTCGTCCTCATCATTGCCGTCCATACAGTCCGCTTTCTCTTCGCAATACGCGTTGAAACCGGAAAACATACCGGACAACAAATTCCCGCAACCGGACAACATCAATGGCAACAACAAGCCGATTCGCATCGCACCCTCCAAGGTTGAGCCGATGCTACGCCAAGCGTTTGGCAACTGCAATGACAGGGTAGGCATTGCAACGGTCAACACGAACCGATTGACCCACAAGGATGGGAGTGGGATGCTGTGAACATGAAACCATACGTCGCTGTAATCCTTGCACTCAGCCTGCTCGCCTGTACGGGACCGAAGAGCGAAGAAGAACCCAAAGAAGACCGCACGGATGAAATCTTTGTGATGTCGCGGCTGCTCGATGTGCAGGTCGACATCTCCCCCGGAGACTGGGACCGCCTGCGGGTCCAAGAACGCGGAGACCGATGGCTCAACCCAACGGACTGTTCCATGAAAGAATCACCGTACGATTGGTTCTCCAGCGAGGTGACCATCGACGGTGAAAGCTTCGAGAATGTCGGCGTTCGGAAGAAAGGGTTTTTCGGGTCGGTCGATGACGACAAGCCATCGCTCAAAATTCGCTTCGACAAGTATGTGGAAGACCAAGAGTTTCTCACCGCCGATCGCCTGACGCTGAACAACTCCATTCAAGACGAGTCCTATGTGCGCCAGTGTCTGACCTATGAACTGTTCCGGGCTGCGGGCTTGCCAGCCTCGCGCTGCAACTTCGCCCAAGTGACGGTGAACGGCGACTACTTGGGCGTGTATGTGAACGTAGAAGGCATCAAGAAACCCTTCCTGCGGCGGCATTTCGATGACGATGAAGGCACGCTCTTTGAAGGTACGCTGAGCGATTTTCGCGATGGCTGGGACGGCACCTTCGAACAAAAGACCAATGAAGAAGAGGTGGACAAACAAGCCATCGATGCGATCTCCGAAGCCCTAGAGGAAGAAGACGACGCGCTCATCGGCGCATTGGAATCCGTGATCGACATGGACCAGTTCCTCAGCTTCTGGGCCATGGAAAACATGACCGCTCACTGGGACGGATACGCGGGCAACACCAACAACTTCTACTTTTATGACGACCCAGACTCCAACCGGGTCCACTTCATTCCCTGGGGCACCGACGGGACCTTCGAGATCCCCTTCATGCTCTTTGAAGAGGAGGTCGCCCCCCACTCGATCAACGCGGCGGGGCTCTTGGCACGGCGGCTCTACCTGCACCCGGAAGGCCAGAGCATGTACCTCGACCGGATGCGCAGTCTCCTCGACACGCACTGGGATGAGGACGCACTGGAAGATTCGATCATTGCGATGGCGGACGTCTTTGGGCCGCACCTTTCGGCGGGAGAAGAGGACAGCACCCGCGACGAGATCCAGGCGACCATCGACTTCGTGGACCGCCAAAAGCGTCTGATCGAAACCGAAATTGAGGAAGGTCCAGCGGAATGGGATGCAGCACTCCGCGGGGGATTGTGCGACACCGATTGGGACGAAGGTGATGAATTTGGGGTCTTCTTCAACAACGAACTCCACCTCGAAGACTTGGCGGGGAGTTCCACCTACCGCCGCATTGAAGAAGACGGCAGCTACTGTGTGGTGAGTTCCAACCTGGTCGATGTTTACGAAGTGCCCGACTGCGGGGACGACTGCTTCTTCGGGATGGTGATGACCTATGAGATCGAAGAGATCGAAGAGGGGTCCACATGCACCGATGAAGACCTTTTTATGGACGGCCTCACCATCGGTTTTGGGCAAGGTGAAGAGGTCATTTTTGAAGACGAGGACTACACCTTCTACCTGCTGAAATACAACGACGGGGGCGACTGGACCGACACAGAGGGCGGTTACTCCGTCACTCCGGATGATGGAAGTGACCTATGGTACTTCGGTTGGGAGTACTGAGCGAGCCTCAGGCGGACGGCAGCGTGAGCACCAAGCGATAAAAAGCATCGCCATAGGAACGCTCCGCGCGGCAATCGCCATCGAAGGTATACCAGCCCCACTCCGCACCCAAGTCCACAATGTACGGATTGAAGCTGAGCCATGGTTCGATGTCCCCGCAGGCCACAGGAACGGACCAGCCACCATCATCAAAATCCGGAGCCTTCCATTCGGCTGGTGCTGAGTCGGACTTCACCCGCCAAAGCCCATCGCCTGTCACAGTATGGAGTTCTTCATCGATCCATAGGGCAGACATGTGGCCCGAGATGGCCAAGCCTGTGTCCCAACCGTGAACCGCAATGACGTGACGGCCCGAGTTCAACACGAAGGTGTGCTCATCCAGCACATTCCAACCACTGCTGTCGGTGGTGAGGGGCTCGCCATCCACCCAAGCGGAGTACACATCGTCCACGGTGATGGCGAGGCGAATGGTGTACTCAATCTCCACGCAGTCGGCGATTTCATCCCCATCGGAATCGGGAAAGCCTTCATCGGTTTCCCCATCCCCATCGTTGTCTTCTCCATCACACAACTCGGCAGGAGGAGGGGGGGGCTCCTCCGGCGGGGGCTCCTCTGGTGGGGGTTCCTCTGGCGGTTCCTCCACCATGCCATCATCGCCCGTATCTTCGGCTTCCTCGGGTGGGGGCGGCTCCTCGGGGGGCACGTCCTCAGCGGGAACCCCACTGTCTGCCATTCCTTCCGCAACCATCGATTTGCCAAGAAAATTGTACTCCTGACAAGCCACCAAAAACAAAAGAGGTATGAATCGAGCCATACAGGAGCCTAAACACTTTGACTCTAGGCGTGCAGGCCAGGGCAACGGTTCAGGTGAATTGTTTCATGTTTGTCATACAGACAATCCCACCGTGGAGGTTCGTCCGAAGGACCGGCTATACATGAAGGATGGAGGTTTCATGTCCCTACGTATGATGACAAGTACGCTGTTGTTGGCCATCGCATGTGGCGACAGCGTCTACAAACCCGACCTCGACACGGGAACCAGTGAAGCCGAAACGGATGAGGCCAGTCCAGATGCGGATGGTGGGCCCGACGATGTAGACATGGACTCCCCCGACACCGACGGAGGCGATGACGAGTCAGGCGATGATGAAGGCGTTGACACCGGCACAAGCCCCACAGATGACACCGGCACAAGCCCCACAGATGACACCGGCACAAGCCCCACAGATGACACCGCGACTGGCGATACTGGGGCGGACCCCACAGACACAGGCCTCGAAACGGAGGATACCGGCACGAGCGACACCGGTGGCGACACGACCGGCGGCACAAGCGAAGGTGCTGGTGAAACCGGGGGAGACACGACCGGTGGCGATGAAGGCACAGACCCCAGCGCAGAAACCATTGACTACTGCCACATCCAATGGCCATGTGGGACGACAGCCGTCGCTGGCGGGGAAATGGAGACGGTCTACATCTGGGTATACGAAAGCGGCGTCACCGACGCCGAAGGCGAAGGCGAAGGCATCGAGGTACAGCTGGGCATAGGTACCCACGGCTCCATACCCAACGAAGATTGGACCTGGTTCGACGCCACCTACAACATGGATAAAGTTTCAGATGACGGCGCCTTGGCCAATGACGAGTACGCTGCCGTGGGGACCGCACCACTCGAAACCATCAACCACGACTATGCAGGACGCACCCGAATCAGCGATGGCCCGTGGCTGTTGTGCGACTTGGGCGGTGAGTGTGGCGGACACGGTTCAAACGATGGATATTCTCCGTTCACCACAGGCCAGCTGAGTGTGACCAGCCCTTAGCGCAACCGAGCGACCGTTCGTTCATATTCGTTCACCAAGTCAGAAATAATGGCAGCGATCGGCTGAACGTTGTCCACCAACGCAGACCCATGGCCCGCACTCCAAATGTTCTTCCAACGCTTGGCGGTGTCCCCGCCCATGCCCGGAACAAAGTCGGGGTGGTCGGGTACGGTCTGCTTGAAGAAATTGGCATGAACACCGCTCACGGCATTCGTGTACACGATGTCTTCCGGTACGGCATCCACCACCATTTGCTTGTACGCATCTTGGGCAGCACTCTCCGCACAAGCGATGAAGCGGGTGCCCATGTAGACCAACTCCGCCCCCAAAGCCAATGACGCAGCAATCTGCTCCCCGGTGGAGATGCAGCCCGCTGCAATGACTGGAACCTCCAAATTCTCCCGCAGGTAGGGAATCAGCGTGTACGGTGAAATCTTGCCCGCATGGCCGCCCGCTCCCGCCGCGACACCAATGACGGCATCCACGCCCGCCGCCTGAGCCTTTTGGGCGTGACGCAAATTGATCACATCGTGAAACACCGTGGTTCCACAAGCGTGCGCCCGCTTCACATATTCGGTTGGGTTCCCGTAGCTGGTGATCAGGACCGGCACTTCGAACTCTTCCACCAAAGCCATGTCGATGTCCCGGCGTGCTGGATCGGTGAGCCCAATGGTGAGGTTCAATCCAAAAGGCTTATCGGTTCGGGACCGAATCCATTCCAAATCCGAACGCAGGGCTTCGGGGGTCCGCGCATTGAGGGTCGGCATGGTTCCAAGGACACCCGCCTCCGCCGCCGCAACAATCATTTCCTTGTTCGACAGAAGAAACATGGGTGCCAAGACAATGGGGTATTTCAGCCCCAGCCGTTCCGATAGTTCTGTTGAAAGCCCCATGGTTCCTCCCGGCCCGTAGAAAGTTTGGACTGCGGTTGTACTCTGTATTGTGGTCCAGACACAAGCAGACCCCAGCGGCATGTCACAGATCAATCGAAGTTCAAAGCGTTGAAATAACGGTTTCAAACATCGCTTCGCTTCCCCTATGATGTGCAGGTGTTCTTGGGCTGGGAGGCCGTGATGCGAAGTTTTCTTGTGTTGGGTGTGTTTGGATTGGTGGGTTGTGAATCGGATTCGGGGGTGAAGGTGTTCAACGCATCTCCCG
>Ga0163108_10003777_pt1 | contig 10741 bp, 11 predicted proteins | sample Fk1155metaG_FD_109644 | JGI IMG/M metagenome (GOLD analysis project Ga0163108, IMG submission 109644) | Marine microbial communities from the Central Pacific Ocean - Fk160115 155m metaG | ecosystem: Environmental > Aquatic > Marine > Oceanic > Photic zone | place: The Central Pacific Ocean...
ATGTAAATGTTTGTCGCACAAATAAGACCGGGACCACAAGATCGCCTTGGTTTAACAATAAGTATTGCTATATTAGTTCATGCACTTATTATTTTTGGTATCAGTTTTACAAAAGAGGACCGGCCGAGTACACGCATGAATACAATGGAGATTGTCTTGATTAATCAAGAAACAAAAATGCCTGAAGAAAGTAATGTGTTAGCACAAAAAAATCTTGAGGGGGGCGGAGAAACTGAAGAAATTTTTGAGCCATCAACATCAATAAAACCAAACCTTTCCAAATCAAACGAACAAATTATTGAGCAGCCAAATATACAAGAAGAACTATTACAAAATTATAATGTAGAAACTAGTAAAGCCGAAATCCCAGAGATCCTAGATATAAATAAAGAAAATATTGAAACAATTACAACAGAAAATATCGAAAACGAAATTATAGATTTAGTGTCTGAAAAACAAAAATCTGATTTTGTGTATGAAAAGCTAGATGAAACAAATACTGAGAAAAAGATAGCAAAAAAAACACCGCCACCAATCATCCCGACTTCTGATGAGTTACTTTCAAATAGCTTTGAAATTGCTTCATCAAATATTGAAGTAAGGCGTGATATGATAGAAAAAACTCAACGCCCAAGAAGAAAGTTTATTTCTGCTAGTACTAAAGAATATGAATATGCAACATATATGGATACATGGCGTAGAAAAGTAGAAAGGATAGGAAACTTGAACTATCCTGAAGAAGCAAAAGAACTTAATTTATCGGGCAGTTTAAGACTTGATGTTGCACTTAATAAAGATGGTACCATAAATGAAATTACAATTAGAAAATCATCAGGGGAAAAACTCTTAGATGATGCGGCAATTAGAATTGTAGAATTAGCGGCACCTTTTCCATCATTTCCAAATAATATAGAAAATCAAGTTGATATTTTACATATTTTACGTACGTGGCAATTCATCAATAATAAAAGTTTTAGATAAATATTCCAAAAACTGATGAAAGAACGTGAATAACCAAACTTTACTTTGTTTTGATTATGGAGAAAAACGTATAGGTGTAGCTGTTGGCCAAACTGTTACATCTACCGCAACGGCACTGCAAACAATACCAGTGATAAATAAAAAACCAAATTGGGAAGAAATCAGGATTCTTGTTAATGAATGGAAGCCTGATAAATTTATTGTTGGCCATCCTTTTACATTAGAAGGTGAACGACAAAAAATGACGGATGCAGCGGAACATTTTAGCCGGCAACTTGAGCATCGCTTCAAATTATCTGTTGATCTAATTAACGAGCAACTTTCTTCCTATGAGGCAAGACGTGAATTAAAATCAACCTATGGTCTCGATCCCACATCCGCAAGGCTTATTCTCGAAACATGGTTTAGAGAAAATACCGAATAACAAATATCGACAAATTAATAATAATAAGGAAGACTAGTGGGTATATGGTAGAAAAAATCAACATAGGTGTATTAATAGAAAATATGGCTGAGAACATAGGCTCCCACTGTGATACTAGAGGCTATAAGAGTCCACTCATGATTGGAATACAGCGCGGAGGAGTCTGGATCGCTAGCCGATTACACCAAAAACTTAAGCTTGTGGACTCATTGGGAGAATTAAACATCGCATTTTATCGTGATGATTTCAGCAAAATTGGGGTACATCCAGAGGTTAAACCAAGCAAATTATCGACAAATTTAGATGACCGACATGTCATACTTGTTGACGATGTATTGCATACGGGTCGCACAATTCGTGCCGCCATGAATGAAATTTTTGATTACGGCCGGCCGGCTAGTATTTCGCTGGTTATACTTATCGAACGAAGTGGAAGAGAATTGCCAATTCATCCGGATATTATTGGAAAAACAATTACACTAAAAGAGGGAGAACATGTTAAACTCTCCGGCCCAGAGCCATTGGCGCTGGAAATTATGAAAATTGGATGACTGGAAACAATATTCAACTCGACAAAAACGGCAATCTAAAGCATTTTCTTTCTATTGAAGGACTCAGCCAACCATTACTTCATACTATTCTTAACTACGCAGTATCCTTTTCCACTGTAGATAAAAGACCTGTAAAAAAAGTACCACTACTTCGTGGGAAAACAATTGCAAATTTATTCTTCGAGCCCAGCACAAGAACACGCACAACCTTTGAGTTAGCAGCTAAGAGATTATCCGCAGATATACTTAATCTGAATATTTCAACATCAGCCACAACTAAAGGAGAAATATTAAGCGACACTCTCCGCACGCTTGAAGCGATGCATTGCGATATGTTTGTTGTTCGTCATTCTAATAGTGGCGCAGCACATTACATTGCATCACAAGTAGCCCCTCATATTAGTGTTATTAATGCTGGTGATGGTAGACACGAACACCCAACTCAAGCAATGCTTGATATGTTTACTATCAAACAACACAAGAAAGATTTTGCAAAACTATCCGTTGCTATTGTTGGCGATATCTTGCATTCACGTGTTGCACGCTCAGAAATTCATGCTTTAAATATGTTGGGTGCAAACGAAGTAAGAATAATTGCCCCCCATACTCTTATACCAAAAGATATCGAAAAACTCGGTGTTCACATTTATGATGATATGAATAGGGGCTTACAAGATGTTGATGTTGTTGTTATGTTAAGACTACAACGTGAACGTATGCGCGGCGCATTACTGCCTAGTGAAAATGAATACTTTAAGAGGTTCGGCCTAACCAATGAAAGACTGAAAAATACAAAAAAAGATGCGATTGTAATGCATCCAGGGCCAATAAATCGCGGTGTTGAAATTGATTCAGACGTTGCTGACGGAAAACATTCTGTAATTCTACAGCAAGTAAGCCATGGTATTGCTATACGAATGGCAATTATGGCGATGGTTATGGGCCAAATAAATAAAAACGAAAATATGGAAAAGAAAAAATAGTGCATATTTCAATTGAAAATGGAAGATTGTTAGACCCCTCTAATAACTTTGATCAAAAACAAGATATTTTTATTGTTGACAGCAAAATTGTTTCCTTTAAGAAAAAACCAGATGGCTTTAAACCCGACATAGTAGTTGATGCAAAAAACAAAATTGTTTTACCGGGTTTAGTTGATCTATGCGCAAGATTACGTGAGCCCGGCCTTGAAAAGAAAGGTAATTTTAGTAGCGAACTATATGCTGCAAACAGTAGCGGGATAACATCAGTTAGTGTGCCGCCAGATACTACGCCAGTTATTGACACACCTGCGGTGGTTGAATTTATGCATCAACGCGCAAGAGAAATAAATCGTGCTAATGTCTATCCTCTTGGAGCCTTAACACAAAAATTGAAAGGTGAACAACTAGCCGAAATGTATTTATTAAAGGAGGCTGGTTGTGTTGGTATTAGTAATGCACTTAACGCAATTGAGAATACAGAAGTCTTAAGACGAGCATTTGAGTATGCAAATAGCTGTGATTTAACTATTTTTATATATCCGGAAGATCAAAAAATTACAAACAATGGAGTTGCCCACGAAGGAGCGATCAGTACTAGGCTTGGGCTTCCTGCAATACCTGAAACAGCTGAAACAATCGCAATAAGTCGCGCACTTTTACTTATTGAACAAACAAATGTTCGCGCTCATTTCTGTCATTTGTCTTCTGCTCGTGGTGTCCAATTAATTAGAGAAGCAAGAAAACAAGGAATTCAAGTAACAGCGGATGTTTCTATTTGTAATCTTCACTTAACAGATATGGATATAGCGGATTATGATAGTAATTGCCATGTGAAACCTCCTTTACGTAGTGAAAGAGATCGCATGGGATTAATCGAAGGGATTCATGATCAAACAATTTCTGCCGTATGTTCAGATCATCAACCACATGAAGCTAATGCTAAATCAGCACCATTTAGCTTAACCGAGCCGGGGGCTTCAACAATTGAACATTTACTTCCATTGATGTTACACCTTGTAAATCGAAAAGAAATCACGCTTAATCAAGCAATACCACTAATAACATCAGAACCCGCAAAAATATTAGGCATCAGTAAAGGCGCAATTGAAAAAAATAGAAATGCTGATTTATGTATTTATGATCCTAAATCAAATGTAAATATAAATATAAATAATATGCTTAGTGCAGGAAAAAATACACCCTTTAATGGCTGGGAACTACAAGGGAAAGTAACTCATACTTTACTTAATGGCGAAGTTGTTTTTAGTCTAGATTAATCATATGACCCATCCAAAAACACGTAACACATTATATGTGGAGCAGGCAGAGCTTGTTTCACATAATGCATATCAGAGCGAACAATATCATATGATATTGAAGGCTCCAGAAACATCAATGCATGCAAAACCAGGGAATTTTGTTCACATGCAATGTAATGAAAACATTTTTATGCGCCGCCCGATGTCAATTATGAGAAGTGATTCTAAAAATAAAACGATTGAAATACTCTACAAAGTACACGGGACGGGAACAGATGCATTATCTAGTAAAAGAATTGGGGAAAAGATTGATTTAATAGGGCCGATTGGGCAACCCTTTAAAATGATAAACTATAAAAAACGACCATTACTAATAGGTGGCGGTGTTGGTATACCACCAATGATTTTTTTAGCAGAGCATATAAAAAATACTACAAAAAATTTAAACCCCTTAGTATTAATGGGTTCTGAAATTCCTTTTCCTTTTAAAAACCAACCATCAAAAATAATCATAAATGAGATCCCACCAGATGTAACTGCGTCAATGACTTTATTAGAAGATTGGAAAATAGTATCACGTCTTACAAGCTTAAAAAATTATGCAGGATGTTTTTGTGGATATGTAACTGAACTGGCCGACACATGGTTAGAAAAACTAGACCCTGACCAACGAGAAGAAGTTGAGATTTTTTCATGTGGTCCAACTCTAATGTTAAAAGCAGTTAGCAAACTCGCTAAAAAATATAATTTATCTTGCCAAGTTTCACTTGAGGAGTATATGGCTTGCGCAGTAGGGGGTTGTGCTGGTTGTACAGTACTAATTAAAACTAAAAATGGCAACGAAATGAAACGTGTTTGTGTGGATGGTCCTGTATTCGAAGCAAAAAATGTTATTCAATTCCAAAACTAGATAATTTAAAATTATTTGATTATGATGAACGTGAAATAGTTTGGAAAAATAATTGGCCGGTCCTAAAAAAAAATAAAGATTAGTCTTTACCCAAAATTAATTTTTGCCTCAAGATTGGTTCGTGAACTTGCATTATTAAGCGCTTCTTCTAATTCGATACGCCCTTCCTTGTACAAATTATATAATGCTGTATCAAATGTCTGCATACCTTCTTTGCCACTTTCTTCCATTGCTACCTTAATTTCCCCAATATCGCCCTTCCAAATAAGATCTTGAATATGTGGGGTCATAATTAGAGTCTCCAAAGCAGCACATCTTTTGCCATCTTTTGATTTAACTAATCGTTGAGAAATAATTCCTCGGACATTAAGCGACAAATCTAATAATAATTGTTTGTGCATGGACTGTGGGAACATATTAATTATACGTTCAATAGCCTGTCCTGCATTATTTGCATGCAAAGTTGATAAAGCAAGGTGTCCGGTATTACTTAGTTCAAGCGCGGCCTCCATTGTTTCCCTTGTCCTGATCTCACCAACAAGTATGACATCTGGGGCTTCACGTAATGCTGCTTTTAGTGCATTTGCATATGATTTCGTATCAACGCCAACTTCGCGCTGATTAACAATGGATTTTATATTTTCATGACTAAATTCAATAGGGTCTTCGATTGTCAATATATGATCTGTTGAGTTTTGATTCCTATGATTGATCATCGCAGCCAATGTTGTTGATTTACCAGAGCCGGTTGCGCCTACCATAAGTATCAGGCCTCGCTTCAATAAACTCATCTCCGATAAAATTCCAGGAAAACCTAACTCTTCAATAGTTGGTATTTTACTTTGAATACGACGCAAGACCATACCAACTTGACCGCGTTGATTAAAAACATTTACACGAAACCGATCAGAATTTTCTAGGCTTATAGCAAAATCACACTCCATACTTTCCTTAAAAATAGCTTCTTGATCTTTATTCATCACGCTATGCGCTATTTTACTTGTAGCTTCTGAAGTCAATATTGTTTTACCAACAGAAATTATTTTGCCATCTATTTTAATTTTTACAGACGCATTAGCAGTTAGAAAAAGATCAGAAGCTTCTTTTTCTACCATTAACTCAAGATGAGGTGTAAGAGGATTTGATTGGCTCATAATTTTACAAAACAGTTTGGTTAACGAACTTTTCCAGCTTCTTCTTCTTCATCATCATGTAAACTAATATGGTCTAATCCTTCTTTTGCATCTGCGCCTTTTGCGCCCTTACCTTCAAGTTTAATGCGTAGGCGTAACTCGTTCATTGAGTCTGCGGAACGAAGAGCATCATCATATGTAATTTTTTCATCCTCATACAGATCAAATAGCGCCTGATCAAATGTTTTCATACCTAGTTCATTTGATTTAGCCATAATAGATTTAATCTCGTGCACATCACCTTTTAATACTAAATCAGAAATAAGAGGTGAATTAAGTAAGATTTCGATTGCAGCAACCCGTCCTTTACCGTCAGGGGTTTTTAATAATCGTTGAGAAATAACTGATTTTAAATTTAATGATAAATCCATCAAAAGTTGTTGTTTACGTTCCTCCGGAAAGAAATTGATAATTCGGTCAAGCGCCTGATTAGCACTATTGGCATGCAAGGTTGCCATTGCTAAGTGTCCGGTTTCCGCAAAAGCTATCGCAAATTCCATCGTTTCGCGATCACGAATTTCACCAAGCAAAATAACATCAGGGGCCTGACGTAAGGTGTTTTTTAATGCAATCTCCCAATCATCTGTATCTACACCTACCTCTCTTTGCATAATGATACTTTTTTTATGAGGATGAACATACTCAATTGGATCTTCAATTGTTATGATATGTCCATAACTACTACTATTTCGATAGTCAATCATTGCGGCTAACGATGTTGATTTCCCCGAGCCTGTTCCCCCGACCATAATAACCAACCCATTTTTGGTCATTACAACCTCTTTCAAAACTTCAGGTAATTTTAATTTATCTAGATTTGGAACTTCTGTTTCAATTACACGTAAAACTAAACCGTTATAACCCTGTTGTATGTAGGCATTTGCACGAAAACGACCAATGCCCTTAGGTGCGACAGCAAAATTACATTCCTTTGTTGCCTCAAATTCTTTTAGTTGCTTATCATTCATTATCGCCTGACATAATGCTTTGGTATTTTCGGGAGTAAGTTCTGTTTTTGAAACTGGAGTTACTTTGCCATGAATTTTCATCGCAGGGGGGAAGCCAACTGTAATAAAAAGATCAGAGCCATCTTTCTCAATAAGCGCTTTGAGAAGATCTTGCATGTACTTAATTGCTTTATCTCTATCCATTTAAACTCTCCTGGCTAAAATCTTTTTAATTATACTTAAGATTACAAGCTTTCTTTATTCGCCGCTTTAGATGCTGCTTCTTCTTTTGTCACAACATTACCTTGTATTAATCGTTGCAAGTCTTGATCTAATGTTTGCATGCCAAGCGCCTGCCCTGTTTGAATTGCTGAATACATTTGTGCAATCTTATTTTCCCTTATAAGATTTCTAATTGCCGGTGTTCCGATCATAATTTCATGTGCTGCAACACGACCACCGCCTTTTTTCTTTAATAAAGTTTGAGAAATAACCGCTTTTAATGATTCCGATAACATTGCTCGCACCATTTCTTTTTCATCTGCCGGGAATACATCTACAATACGATCAATTGTTTTCGCCGCTGAGCTTGTATGAAGAGTTCCAAAAACCAGATGCCCGGTCTCGGCTGCTGATAATGCCAAACGAATTGTTTCGAGGTCTCGCATTTCACCTACAAGAATAACATCAGGATCTTCTCGCAACGCTGAGCGTAAAGCTTCATTAAATCCGAGTGTATCCCTATGAACTTCACGCTGATTAATCAAACATTTTTGGCTTTGATGAACAAATTCAATTGGATCCTCGACAGTCAAAATATGTCCTTTTTCCGTTTTATTCTTATGGTCAACCATTGCCGCTAAGGTTGTGGACTTACCGGAGCCCGTTGGGCCTGTTACCAGAACAACGCCTCTTGGATAATCTGAAATTTCTCGAAAAATTTTCGGGCAATTTAAGACTTCTAGAGATAATATTTCTGAGGGAATTGTCCTGAAAACTGCGCCTGCACCACGATTCTGATTAAATGCATTAACACGAAAACGTGCTACATTTGGAATCTCAAAGGAAAAGTCACATTCAAGAAACTCTTCAAAATCTTTCCTTTGCTTATCATTCATGATGTCATAAACCATGTTATAGACATCCTTATGCTCCATATCAGGGGCTTTAATTCTTTGCATATCACCATCAATGCGCATCATTGGTGGCATACCTGCTGATAAGTGAAGGTCAGAACAACCGACTTCTACGCCTTTTCTCAAAAGATCGCCAATATCCATCACAACCTCTCCCTTAGACTTAAGATTAAAAATTATTTTTAGTCAAATCGGCCTAACTCTTACTTTGCTCCGCTACATGTCTGGGGCAATGATATTTACTATCCCTAAATGTTATTATTGTAGTATATGAGTCTTGCCGACATTTTATATCGTATAGAGTACTGCAATACTGGGCTAGTGTTAATAGTATCAGGCCTTAAATAGCCGCTATTTTATGGAAATTACCAAGAATCTTAGGAAAATTCGTAGCAAAATTAACGCTGCTGAAAAAAAATATCAGCGAGAAAAGAATGCCGTTTGCCTAATCGCTGTAAGCAAAACAAGAAAAATAGAAGAAATAATTTCGGCAATTAATGAGAATCAGCGTCATTTCGGTGAAAATTACTGCCAAGAAGCGATTGAAAAAATAAGGATTATCAACAAACCTGAAATTGTATGGCACTTTATTGGCCCAATTCAATCGAACAAAACAAATCAAATCGCTCGCTACTTCGATTGGGTACATACCGTTGACAGAATAAAAATAGCTCGCCGTTTGGATAAGGTGCGTCCTGAGAATTTACCTCCTTTAAACGTATGCATCCAAGTCAATACTAGCAGAGAAGTAACAAAATCAGGTATTTCAATTGAGGAAATAGAAGATTTTATCGATGAAATTAAAGATTATAAACATATAAAAGTTAGAGGGTTAATGTCGCTACCAAAAATAAAATTAAACATAGATGAGCAAAGAGATTCTTATTTATCACTAAAAAAGGTGTTCAATCAATTAAAAAAAAATAAACCCGAACTGGATACTTTATCCATTGGAACAACACAAGATATGGAAGCAGCAATTGCAGAAGGAGCAACTTTTGTTCGTATAGGCACCGCGATATTCGGGCGTCGAAACATATGAAAATACCCTGCCAAAAGCATCTCTAACCTGATATTTTTTCCTCACATCGCTATACTTTCTATAATCTTCTTAGAACTGAATTATTTAGATTATGAAAAATTTCACAGTAGCATTCATTGGTAGTGGAAATATTGCTGGCAGCATGATTGGCGGGCTAATCGCTAACGGAATGGATGCTCAGCAATTAATTGCCGCTGACCCTGATAGAGCACAACAACAACTAATAGCAGAAAAACATGGTATTAGAGTTGTTGATATTAATTGTGAAGCAGCAAAAAAAACAGATGTCATTATTTTTGCAGTAAAACCACAATTAATGCAAAAAGTCGTAAAAGAAATCTCAGAAAAAATAAATGTTGAAAATAGGTTAATACTATCCGTTGCTGCGGGGATAAAACTCCAGTCAATAGAAAATTGGCTTGGCCAACCTTCTTCGGTGGTTAGGGTTATGCCGAACATGCCTGCTCTTATTCAGGCAGGGGCAAGCGCTTTATACGCAAACACTCAAGTTCAGGAGAAACAAAAAAATATAGCCGAAACTATTATGCGATCAGTCGGTGCGGCTATCTGGCTAAGCTCAGAAGAACAACTAGATACAGTTACCGCACTCTCTGGCAGTGGTCCTGCTTACTTCTTCTATTTTATGGAACTAATAGAAAATCGTGCAATCGAAATGGGTCTAAACAAAGAGGATGCTCGCTTACTAACAGTAGAAACTGCACTTGGAGCTGCAAAAATGGCACTATTATCTTCATTTAACTTAAGAACACTTCGTGAACAAGTGACATCACCGGGGGGGACAACAGAAGAGGCCCTAAATATTTTTATAAAAGGAAAACTAGATGAATTAGTTAATAATGCTATGAATGCAGCAAAAGAGCGTTCTATAGAACTATCAGAATCTTTTAAGGATTAAAATATGGGTGGTAATTATCTTGCACAAGCAACTATTTTTTTAGTTGAACTATTTTTTGATATTTTTATTCTTGCTTTCTTCTTGCGCTACTTATTTATGATAATACGTGTAGATCTTACAAATCCATTGTCTGCTCTAATAATTAAAATAACAAACCCATTTCTAAAACCTTTACGAAGAACTATACCTGGCTATCTCGGTATTGATTGGTCATCAATACTAGTATTAGTTTTAGCTCAGGCAATTGAAATAATATTAGTCACATTAATTATTAGTGAAGTAGCGCCTGCATTAAGAGGGCTAATAATTCTTACAATAGCCCATCTTTTAAGAATGATCCTTTATATATACTTGTTCGTTATATTAATTCAAGTCATTATGAGTTGGCTAAATCCAAAT
>Ga0163108_10003779_pt1 | contig 10741 bp, 20 predicted proteins | sample Fk1155metaG_FD_109644 | JGI IMG/M metagenome (GOLD analysis project Ga0163108, IMG submission 109644) | Marine microbial communities from the Central Pacific Ocean - Fk160115 155m metaG | ecosystem: Environmental > Aquatic > Marine > Oceanic > Photic zone | place: The Central Pacific Ocean...
AAAATAAAAATCGCGTCGAATAAACTAACTAATATTAAAGTAGATAGTATGTTAAATGAATTAGTTAAAGTTGCAAATGATTTAGATCAAAGAGGTTTATTTAAAGAGGCTGATGATTTAGATAGAATATTATTTAAATATGCTCAATGGACCGGAAACGTATTAGAGAGAGTGGATCAGGGCGCGTCCAAGATTCAAGGTGTATCTGAAAATATAGCCGGAAAAGCAAAGAGCCTTAAAACCCCCTTGGATAAAGCCCAAAAAGCTAAGGCTATGATTGACAAATCATTTAAATTTATAAGCAAGTTAATAGGCCGTACCGCAAACTTAGGAACCCTTATTGAAAACACTCGCATCCCAGGAATAACATTTGTAGGACAGCTGTTGCAGCTTGGTGTGGAGGTGCCTTCTTTGGTGTCTAAAGTAAAAGCAATATGGGACTTAATGTATAGGCTGTTAGATAGAAAGATTAAATCTGGAACAATTGGGAGAGTATGTTTGTCTTCTGATGACTTAGGCGAATACAGGGATCAAATCATATTCTTTATAGGATTATTAGCCGGACCCTTTGGAAGTTATTTAAAAACAGCTTTGAAGATAGCAGACGGACTTGAGACTCTCGGCGTGGGGGTGAATGACCTAAACCTTTGTGTCGGCAGGGATATACAGGCTGAAGCCAAAAAGGTAAAAGAAGCAATGGAAAGTCAAGAGTATGCAGATCAAATAAATGATTATATAGCTCTTAATCATAGTCCAGCTTCCAGCCCCATGCAAGAACAATCTGCTTTTGCATAAAACATATTAATATTCATCTAATAATTAGATGATTATCAAAATAGCATTTTATAAAGGTCGCGGCCTATTGAGGGATAGGTTCATAAGATGGTGGACGAACAGCCCTTACAGCCACACAGAGTTGATCCTACCTAACGGCGGAGGCTGGATAGGCATATACCCTCCAGACAGCCCCAGAGTCCGACTAAAAGACTTTGTAGAAGATTATAGAATAAAAGAGTGGGACTTTATTAATCTGCACGCTACACAAGAACAGGTTGATACTATCTTAAATTTTTATCACCGAACGGCTGGACAAGATTATGATTGGGTCGGAATGATCCTATCTCATGTAACCCCTTTTCGCATAAAGAGAAACAACAAATGGTATTGCAGCGAATGGGTTGCTTATGCGCTTGAGTTGTCTGGAGTAATAAGTCATAAGCATACAGAGCTATATAGAAGAAACAGAATTCCTCCCAATGTTCTATATGACATTGTTCTAAAGCAAGTCCAATCTTATGTATGGATTCCAGAAACAATAGATGATTCAAAATCAGAATTGCTGCTTGATGAAGAAGCTGCTTTCACAGAGTGATTACTACTAATAATATAAATAAAATTATGAATGAAAACATTTTAAAAACAGCTTCTTCATCCTCCTTGAGCTTTGAATATCCAAGCGGATCTGGAGAGTATATTCAGATTAATTATGGAGAAGAAATACTGCACAAAGAGAAGTTGCAAACGGCTCTAACAAGTCTTGAGAATACTTGGTCGCAGATTTTTGGCTGGAATAAAGAGTTTATAGAATCATATTTTCCAGGGAGCAGCAAAGCTAATGCTATAGCCCCTCTGATAAAGCAGATGCCTCTTGAGCGTGAATTCTCTGAGATCAAAGATGATTCAGAGAGATATAAAGAATGGATAAAAAGACTTGTTGATGGAAAACACCTGTTACTTAAGTTTCCTGGCATCGGAGGTGGAGAGGTTGTTTTTAAATGGGACACCAACCCGATAGATCCTCATGGAAGAAAGTATCGCGGAGCAGTAAGTTGGGACCACCACGGCACGCCACATATGAGCATAGATCCAATTTATTGGTTTAATTCTGACGAAACAGATAGGCGCGATCTGTTGTTACATGAGTTTGAGCATGTTATAGATCTATGGATTGGATCAACTTCACCGGATTATGAGCTTGATGCCGGGACCAGAACAGCTACCCCTGTACCTGGGGAGTGGGGAGATTTTGGGTCAGAAAAGCAAAAGCAACAACGACATTATCTAGCAACTTTCAGCAAGAGCAACTGGCCCGATTGGTTAGAGCGGTATCATATTTTAAATATAAAACCATTTAGCAATATTGATTGGGCCGGAGATAAATCGCAACAGCGGGCTGAATTGAAAAAATTTCTAGGGTATAAAAACAGCGAAATGACCAAGGAAATTTTGGCAGAATTAAATAGAGAAAAGAGAAGCTTTGACTATACGAAGTTTTCTTCTGGACTTCAACAAAAAGGCTGGGTAGATTATGTAAATGCATTCGAAAGAAGGGTGGGTATAGCAGCAGCTGTCTTGATGTATATGAAGACAGATGACGAAAGCGTGATTGATAATATAAACCAAATAGCTTTAGCAAACGAGCCCACTCAGTCTGACCCGACAGAAGAGCGATCTGCTTATGCTTCTAGGCTGGATTCGCTACACAATTGGCTTGCTAAAAGTGGTCATTCAAAAGAGGCCGCACTTGTAAAGAAGCTGTTATCCAAATAGATGTCACCTTTTAGGCTAAACGCCAGAAGGCTTCATCACTTTGGTATAGGGTTGTTTGTTCAAGGTGGAAAAAATATGTTTGGAAAAAATATCTATGGCATATTCTTTCATGTTTTATTTTGGGAACTTTATATTGGAATAGAGGTATCTAAAAGGTTCTAAAGAGCATCTTCTACCCAGCCAAAAATCGTATCTTCATTCCATCCATTTAAGCCATTAGTTAAGACCATTCCTCTGTCTATAACTACAAGTGTAGGCCAAGCAGAAATAGGGTATCCATCGATTCCAGATAGATCAACAAAGTCTGCTCTGTTTCCCGCTAAAACTGGAGAGTCAACTATTCCATAGGTCGTTGCCCAATCTTGTATATCTGTTTCATCTGGATCATTGCCTTGAGCATCTTCTATCAGCACAGTAACCCATAAGAATCCCTGTGGACCATAAGTGTCTTGGTGAGTCTGAACGTCACCAGCTATGTTCTTGCAAACGCCACACCATATCGTAGAAAAGTCTAGAACCATTACTGTATCATAATTATCATATAAAGTAAATGTATCTCCATATTGATCTACTAAAGAGAAGTCACAAGGGTTACTTCCAGGCCATTGGTCACAATCAGTCCATGTTACCGGGGCTGGACTTCCACCATGAATTGACGACCCACCTGTTCCTGTGTCTACCGCAGAGTCATCATCGTCTGCTGTATCTACCGCAGAGTCATCATCATCTCCTGTATCTACCGCAGAGTCATCATCATCTAAAGGCCCTATGGCATCACCTATGATTCCTACGCTATCCTCTGTGCTATCCTCTTTTTGATTATCATTGTTGCTTGTATTGTCAACGCAACCAATTAATAGTCCCAACAATATGGGAATTATAATCTTTGTTTTCATTGTTATGCCCCTTTCTTAATTAATGATACTATTATTTAAAAAATAACAATAATAAAATTATTGACTATTAATTTTAAAACAATATATAATGAAACTCAAACAATCAATAACTGCAAAAGATATCCACAATGCAGCCGATAAGGCTGGAATAATATGGGATGATGACAATGTGTTTATGTTAATCTCCAAAGAGATAACAAATAAAGAACATCTTGATGATATGGATTCAAATGAATTAAATGCAATGTTATTTGAAATTGAGAATAATCCTGCCCCCTTTACCAAGCAAGCTCATTTTGTTCCTGGAAAGTTTAAATTAAAAAGTAAAAATGAAAAAGACGAGCCAGAGTTTGAACACTTTAGAACAAACCATGATTATACGGGAGAAGGCTATCTCGACAAAGTTGAGCGACGATTAAAAGCTTTATCAAAAAACCTTAGAAAAAAAAGACATTCCCAAGAAGCAGATGAGTTAGATAAAATGGTAAAGTCTGTTAGGCCTAAAGAGAAAAAGAAGTAATTTATTCAACTGACTTTGGAACAAGTCCAGAGGCAGGAAGCTCATAGAAGAACAAGTCTTCATCTGAGTCATGGTCTTCTATAGATCCAATATTCTTTCTCTTCTCCTTATCGAGAAGGGAATCTAACAATCTGTTTGGAGAATTTTCTTTATCATATTCGTCTTCAGACATTCCTATTATTGGAAAGCCAGCCAATAGTCTTCCCTTCATTTTAATAGCCATTTCATGACGTTCAATAGAATATGGCAAAAGATAAACGCGAGGCTCTGAATCATCACTATCCTCAAAGAACTTCCAAGTGCGTTCTTCTTCTGCTGCTTCGCTTATGTCATTAACCCAAAGATAAACGCCACCATCTTTATTTAATGAATCATTAGGCTCTTTTACCAAAACCCAATGAACCATAAATTTATCAGGCAAACCTTGGCTTGAAGGCCATCCATGCAAATTTTCTAATGACCTTTCTATGTTTAAGGAGAACATAAGGGTTGCAAAGATAGCAATCATTTTTATAGTCCATTTTCCTTTTGCTCCTATGACAAACCAAAGCAAGACTATACTTAGAATTACATATATAAATGTTACTTCCATGTTACCAGGCGTTCCTTGTGAAAGATTTGGGTAATTCATTTATGGAAACCACATCTCCATTTGAATTAAGAATAAACCTACACACAGTTTCTTCTTGGCCAGGCTCATTTAATGTAATGGTCTTTGAAACTATTGTACTAAATGGATTTATTTTATCTATTTTTATTAAAACTGGAACAGGAATCCCCTCTCTCTTTGAATAAGCATGTATATTTACTACGTATTGCCCAGATATGATGCCCCTTATTGTAACCATCTCTCTGTTGTCATCATACTCTACCATTCCAAGCTCTGTTTGAATTCTGTCATTTGAATTGCCTAAGTCATCTCTATCTAGGTGCATCAAACCTGCTTCTTGCCTTTTAAAGTAAACTACATTTCCAAAAGGATCTTCAACATATAAATCAATATCATCATTTATATCCTTTGGCCAACTAGCTGTTATTAGAAACTCAGCTTTGATATCTATTTTTTTATCATCATTATTTGGACTTATCACTAACAATGCAATTGCAAACAACGCTACAAAACAAAGCAGCGTATTGAATAGCAAATCTAAAAATGCTAAATTTGAATGATAACTTCTTTTCATTTTATATATTTGTCTATAGAATAACTTAAATTAAAACATTGTATTTTTAATAATACACTGCTTATTAATCCTGTCAAGGTTGTGTATAGAGCAGCAGACATTCCAGACCCAAGCTCTTTTATGAGGTCTTGTATGGTATTTATATTTTCTATATCTAAATCTATAAAACCTCCCAACATTGCTATGAACCCAATAACGGTTCCTATCATTCCTATTGTAAGAGTGAGGTCGCTGACAAACCATCCAACCTCTATTTTGTGATCTAGTTTCTTTATAGAAACAGTTGGTATTCTTATCTGATTAATTAACTTATTAAATTGCAAAGTTTGTGCTCCACACCATATAGAGGTTGTGAGCAATAAGAATAAGTTTATAAAACTTAATTTTGTAAAGTCATTATCCCATACTTGATCCAAAAGATTAAAGGAGTAAGCTTGTGTGAATAATAATAATATTAAAACGAACATAAGCCACCAACGTAAAAATACTTTATATTTAGTCATGACTATATTTAAAACTCCCACTTTCGTCTTTTAAAATGATCAGGATTAAGTTTTATAAAATCATCTTCAAGCAATTCATTTATAGACAACATTTTATAACTTAACTTTGTATCAGATGTAGGTATAGCAAACCTAGCGGTTTCTCCTACTGCATCGACAACAATAGCATCACTAAGCTCATCTTTTAGTTTTATAGTTACAGTTGTTGCTGTATCTTTCAGGTTATCTAATACGGCCATAATCTTCCATCTATTTTGAATCCTATCACTATTGCTCTCATAAGCCCTTCTTGCAGACTCTCTCTGTCTGGCGTATTCTTTATGCTGCTTAATCCACGCATCTCTTATCTCTTCATCCCTTGGGGTCTGTGTGCCTGATCTCCACCTTTCTTCTCTTTCCCTTGCTAGATTCTCGGCCCATGCTGCCTGCCTTCTCTCACGCTCTGCATATGCCTCCCACTCTGGATCTCCCGGCCTTGGAGGGCCGGTATCATGATCCCCATATTGATCTACAAAATCAGGGTGAGGAAAGCCTTGGTCATTATTTGATCGATCAGAAACAGGGCTTAACAGCTTTCTCAAGATGCTTGTTTCATCACCAGTCAATACGCCTCCAAGGAAATCCTTTGAGTCAAATGTTTCTTGTTCTTTCTTTCCAAGAATCATTCGAGCCAACTCTTTGTATCCAAATTCTGGCTTGTTGATATCATTTAATAATTTATAAAGATTTTTAGCAGCTACAAGTCTTTCGTTTTTATTATTGTTTTTATTAGGATTTGCCATATTAAAAAGCTGCTCTGCTCTTTCCGTTGTTTCGTATGCAACTTTCTTAAATACAGAATATAAATAATTAGATTCTTTTACAAGACCCCTATCTGTAAGTTCATTTATTATATAAATCAAATCTTTTGTCATCATCACCTCCAGGCAATATCTACTTTTTATTCATTAAATTAGTATAAACTATTCTCCACATTTGGAGATATGGTCTTGGCATATAATTTTTTAAATTCGGTTTTGGCATCGACTACTCCAAAATGTAGAATAATATCTTGAAGGGAGAAAAGAAATGAGTTTGTTCTTACGAGTCAAAGCAAGATCTAGACTGCTTGGCAGCAAAGAGTCTGATGAAATCCTTATTGCGGTTGATCAAATTCGCAAGATTGAAGCATCTGGTGGCGAATCAGGTTGCGTTATAACACACGGAACACCTACAGAAACAACTGTTTCTGAAGAAGATATTGATGTTTTATTTGCCAGTAATGTAGTTGATCTACAAAACAGAGCTAGATAATAGTTGTCATAATCTATTGTGTGTATAAACATAAAGTATTACCGGACCCTAGCTCAATCAGGTTAGAGCATCGCTCTCATAAAGCGCAGGTTCTGGGTTCAAATCCCAGGGGTCCGACCATCTATTGATTCAAGTGTTGTCGCTCAATATTTGAATTCAGAAGGAGTGGAATGTTGGTGTTGCCTTAATGTTGTTTTTGGTTGGACAATGATAAGGCGGGCGGGTATCAACGCAGAAAAATCTATAATTAACAACAGGAAGAAAAAATGGGAAGCAAGACTCAAAGACAAAATCAACACATTCGTCATCTTAGCCGGAAGATTCGGCAATTTACAAAAAAGGGCAAGTCTATTGCAGGGCTTGAGAAAGAGCTGTCTTATATGCTCGGAGAAGAGCGTCCTGCGTTTAAAACAGGTCGAGAAGTAGACCCAAGACTAAAGAGGTTTGTACGAAGCTAATAGTCATTCCCCGATAGCTCAGTTGGTAGAGCAGGTGGCTGTTAACCACCTTGTCGTAGGTTCAAATCCTGCTCGGGGAGCCATCTTACAATAAAGGCTTTATCTATATCTTACAGCTAAGGTATAGATTTTTTTATCAATAGAGAATATAATGATTTTTTGGACACTTATAACTATTGCCATATACATGGCTTTTTTCAAAAGAACTGCCAAAACAACCTTTCAGAACATGCTAGGAGCTTGTTATGCCTAAGATTTCTAGAGTAAATAATAAAGATATAAATGTAAACGGCACATGCTACATGGGCAGCATATCTGCTTCATACTCAGCACTGGTTGAGAAGTTTGGCACTCCAAATGCAGTTTGTGATGGATACAAAACTGATGCAGAATGGCATATTGAGTTTGAAGATGGAAGTGTAGCAACTATTTATAACTGGAAAGATGGTTTTAATTATTGCGGAGAAGAAGGAAGTCCGGTAGAAGATATAAAGCATTGGCATATTGGAGGTCGATGTGCAGCGGTAGAGTCTTGGATAAATGATTATGTCTTTAATGCTTGGCCCGTATTTGATGAAGTAAGACAAGAAGCGCAATATTAGCTGCCACCTTAGCTCAGTTGGTAGAGCAGTTGCTTTGTAAGCATCAGGTCGTCAGTTCAAGTCTGACAGGTGGCTCCAGAAATTATAAAGGATATAAAATGATTGAATGGCGTGGTTATTGTCATAGGTGTTATACAAAGACAGGCTCTTATATTATGTCATGGTTTAACGAAAATCTTATTTGCGGAGACTGTTCCGATAAAGAAAGAGATCATCCACGTTATGCAGAAGCTAGAGAGGAAGAGTCGAAGGCTGTAAAGTCTGGAGACTTTAACTTCAAAGGCATTGGTTATTCCGATTAATATTTGAGTATATATGAAATATTTTAAAATTGAAGCCTTAGTCAATGATGAGGAAAAGACTTTCTTTGTACAGGCTTTAAAGTTTTCAAAAAAACGTATTAAAGCAATCTTCAAAGAAGTCCATCCAGAGTGGAATGTAAAAACAATTAAATCAGTTGATACTTTATCAAATAAAGAAAGGAAGAAATAAATGGATGATACATATGCTTATGTTGCTGTAAAGCTATACCTAAAATCTGGACAAACGGAGGATTCTATTCAAGAGATTATTCAAGAGTGTGATTATAGCTTTGTTCATGATGATATTATTGAACATGAAATTATAGAAATTATTGATACACAAATACTAGAAGAAGAAGCCTCTCTTGAGGTAGACTATGTTGATCCATTTGATGTATCTGATTTGTTTTTTGGAGATTAGAATGAATACTCATGATTATAGCATTAGAGAGTGGGGTCACAGTTATAATGTCATCGGAATAGAAGATGAAGGTCTGTCTATTAGAATTGCCGGATGGGGAAGGGGCATTTCCAATAATGATTATATTATCTTGAAAAACGGAGACGATACAACCCGGTATCAAATAGACGATATAGAATATGAACGTGACCCCGCAGATATGTGGTTTGCTTCGGCTACCTTTTCGCCAAGAGAAAGTTAATAACTTTTTTTAAAACTACTTTCTACATCAACTATACCCTAAGTGGATAGTTTTGTGGTTTCACAGAGGTAAACAATGGACGGAGTAAATGATGGGTCCTAAATTTTTTCAAACGATAATGGGTCAAAGATTTTTTGAAGGAACCGTTCCGGCTGCTCTTGAGCAAGTTAAACAACTTAATGATAATATCGAAAGACTAAATGAAAATTTGGAAAAGCTTTTTAAAGAAAGGCTTGACAACGATGAAGAAAAGGAAGATTAGTAATGGGTTTTTTTAGCTGGAACTGCAATGAGTGTAAGCACCCTATGTTAAGTCTGTATGCTACGAACGAAACTAATTCGTGGATGAATAATGTTACCATTGTTAGGCCAGGACGCGACCCTATTCATGGGAGTTATGATGGATATGGCAGGGTAGATTGTTATGAGATCAATTGGGATGATGGTTGTTGCTGTTATCACGAAGCATGTTGGACTAAAGCCGGAAAGCCTACTGCATGGGTAGAGTCTGATTATGCCGACGATCAAGGCTTCTTCTTTGATGATCCAGAACATGATATGGAGTGTCCACTATGAGCAATACACAAGAGGTATATGATATTCAGCTTTCCTTAACAAGAGGGGAGGCAGACCTGCTTTTGGACGCTCTTGAAACGTATGGTTTAGAGGCGCATAATTCTGCTGCATATACCGGAAGCACAGACGAGTTAAATGTTGTAGATTCAGTTGACAATATCGTGTCTATGATTACACTTTGTGTGGTAGAGCAAGAGCCTTCTATCGAAGAAGGCATTGATTTTCAAAATAAAAGCAGTATTAAATCACAGAATCTGTAGAAAGATTAAAGAAATACGAGGTATGAAATGAGCGTAATGGGACCAGACGGAAAGATTCTTCAACCCGGTGGAGGCTGGTGGTCGCCTTATGGCGATACTGATGAGGAAATACAAAAGAATATGCGGGATAATAAAATGCCAAACGCACCTGATGTTGTTCGCATTAACCCCGGATACTTTACCGGCTCAAAGACAGGCGATGAAAAGTTGCATGACTTCCTTGGCTCAATTGGAGCATTGGGTGGTCAGGCAAAGGAAAGTTACGATAAGAAGCAAAAATGAATTATACACTTGAAAATGTAACAGAAAATATTGATGCTTGGCTTGACAAAGACCCGGTCAGGCCCGGTTTAAATGTTGAGTTTAGAACGAAGGCTGGCAGAGAAGTCTTTGGATTAAGGGGCGAAGATGGAGAGTATAAGGCTTTTGTGTGCATAGCCTATACTACAGACGTTCCAAAGAACATTGTATCAATGGGAGTGCTAACCTCTGTCGATGGAAACATAGCTGTTCCTTATACGGTTTGGAGCTATCAGAAAGGTGCCGGTAGAGAAATTATAAATCAAGCATTACTTTTGATGGAAGAAAATAATATCTCAAGAGTTGTCACTCTATCCCCACTAACAGAAATGGCTCGTAACTTTCACCTGCGAAATGATGCAATTGAATTACAAGTAAACGAAACTACTGCAAATTTTGAATATCTATTTAAGAGTATATAATGGAAATGAGTAAAGAAAAATATGAAGAACTTATGCGGCGTTTTTCGCAGGAGCTTCATGAGGTTGGAGTTACCGAAGATTTAACGTCATTAATAAAAGACCAAGCAAATCGTACTCCAAATCAAGTCTCAATTAGCTATTCAAACGAAACAGATAAGTTCTCATATAGACACGATGGATATATGATTGAAGCAACGAGAGCAGTTACACTAA
>Ga0163108_10003780_pt1 | contig 10741 bp, 6 predicted proteins | sample Fk1155metaG_FD_109644 | JGI IMG/M metagenome (GOLD analysis project Ga0163108, IMG submission 109644) | Marine microbial communities from the Central Pacific Ocean - Fk160115 155m metaG | ecosystem: Environmental > Aquatic > Marine > Oceanic > Photic zone | place: The Central Pacific Ocean...
CACGGAACGTGTGGCCGAAGCCCTCGCAGAAGTGCTTCCTGGGATCGGAATCACACGAATGGATGCCGATACGACCCAGGGACGGGGCGCCCACCAAAGGATTCTTGACGACTTTCGTTCAGGCAAGAGCCAAGTCTTGGTCGGCACACAACTGGTGGCCAAAGGACACGATTTTCCGCATGTGACCTTGTCGGCCGTTGTGGGCGTAGATCATGTCCTCCTCATGCCAGACTTTCGGAGTGCGGAAAGAACATATGGCTTGGTGACGCAACTCGCCGGCCGAGCAGGCAGAGGCTCCAAGCCGGGACGCGTAATTTTGCAAACGCGACAATCCGACCACTTTGTCTTTTCTCATGTGGGACCAGACACTGGACTCGACGCCTTCTACACAGAAGAAGTCCACGAACGTAAAATTTTGGGTCACCCACCCTTCTCTCGCGTGGTGTTGATTCGGTTCGAAGCTGCCCGATTGGAGGATGCACAAGAAGCCGGACATCTGATGGCCAACAGCCTAAGGCGAACCGCCGATGGGTCGGCCATCCAAGTTTTTGGACCAACCCTCGCACCGCTCTCGAAACTTGTGGGCCGCTGGCGCTACCAAGTCGTACTTCGAGGCAGAAATGTGCCCCACTTTCGTTCCTGGCTCCGATCCGTGCAAAACGAACTGCAACGTCCGCCTACCCGAGGCGTACGCATATCGATCGATGTGGACCCCAGAAATCTACTGTAGTTCAACCCGGAGGCATGGCTTCGTTTGACCACTGTGTGGTTTCCAAGTCCTGAGCCAACACGTCATGAAGACGCCGTAGCCCCTGGATGACCTTGCCCCCCAAAGGAGTGAATTCGCCGAGCTTTTCGACGATTTTTAAACCGCCTTCATTGCCCGCCAAGACCTGTTCTCGCCGCTCCTCAAACTTTCGTGTCTGTGAAATCGGGTGCTCCTGAGACGCAAGCCGGTGATGAAGCGCAGCCACCGGCACGAATGCATGAACCGCCAAAAGAACACCCATCACGGGCCGCAAGTCCGGCCGGACGGGAGAATCACACCATGCGGTGTACGCATTGTGAAGCACTGGGTCGACCCAACTCAAACGATTGAGTTTCCCATGTTGGACTTCGTGGACCAGCGCCTCCGCCATGGTCAACGGATCGGGGTGGAGGGTCATATAGACAATGCCCGGCGCTTCCCGGTAGGACGCAGAAAGGTGCATCTCCGGCTCGTATCCAACTGGCAATATTCTTTGATTCGTAACCTGAAGTTCTGTGTACCAATTGGGCAAAGCTATGCGGACAATGTCGAGTGCCTGTTCCAGCATGTCGCACCATTCCTGAGCCGGCTTCTCACCCAAGCTGATGGCATTTCCTGACTTGTCTGGGTGCGCCTCATCCATGGCGAGCGGATTGGAATCACGGGTTGAAAGATGGAGCGCCAATTCTCCCTCGCCAAGTTCGAATCTATCCGTTCGCTTCTCAACCCGAGGGTGTTCAATCGCCTCCCATGAGGCCAGATTCACGCGTTCACCGTCCTTGAACTCGACCGCCAAACCCGATGGATCCACCAACATGGCCTTCGCTGGTTCTCGAAAGACGACACTGCCATTCTTGCCCATGGGTATCGACTGGATTGGCCAATCCCACACAATTGCCTCTCCAAGCCGGCGGCCCAAGGTGCTTAGCCCAGAAAATAGGGCGGGCACAAGCTGAGACAAGGTTTGCTCGGGAGATCTGAGGCCCGATGCAGACACCAACAAAGGAACCTCCACATCCGGAAGGCCAACGATGTCCAACATGGCTTCAGGCTGTTCACGCGCCAATCGTTCGACCACCGCCTGCAAGTGTCCGACACCATGCGCAGGCCGGGGTCCCATGGACTTGGCATTGAGCGATAGAAGTTCACGCAACGCAATCAGGCGCACCTTGCGCTCGAGTTTGCGCGACAAGCTGTCAGTGGCACCAGGAAGGCTTAGGAATGCGGAAGGCAGATCACTCATGGTCATCAAGGGTACACTCCCAATTCAATTATGGCGAACAAAGATCCAACGAAGCCGTCCCTCGCAAACGCAGAAGACAGCCATGCGACCAAAGGCCTGATTCGCCTAACCATGGCCTGCAACGAGAAGTGCCCCTTCTGCAACGTCCCTCAAGAGGACTACTCACCCCCGACACCACCCGAAGATCAAACCGATGAGGAACTGCAAAGATTCATCGACCGGGGGGACAAAACCATCACAATTTCCGGCGGTGAGCCCACCTTGCTTCGGAAGCGATTGATCCGAATGGTGGAGCGCGCCAGTGCCGGCGGCATCCAATTCATCGAGATTCAAACCAATGCTGTGCTCATCGACACCGAGTACGCAACGGCTCTTGCTGAGGCCGGCGTAACAAGCGCTTTTGTATCGCTGCTTTCCCACATCCCTGAACACCACGACGCATTGGCTGGCCTCAAAGATGCATTCCCCAAATGCGTCGCTGGTATCGATGCGCTCTTGGACGCCGGCATCCGTGTCACGCTAAATCCGGTGACCGCAAGGCGCACCCAAGAATTGGTGGTCGACTTCATTCGTTTCGTGGGCGAACGCCTCCCGCGGGTGCGTTCGATTTCAATGTCGGCCGTCCAACCCCACGGAAGGGCGCACGACAACATCGACCTGCTTCCCGACTATGATGTCCTCTCAAAACAGATTCGCGAAGGCCGTGAGGTCGCGGCAGCCCTCGGCATTGAAATCATCAACCCATACTGCGGCCTTCCTCTCTGTGTCGGATGGGAAGATGGGCTCGCGGTGAGCGTGGAAGCCATCGAGGCAACCATCACCACCACCGCACAGGGTCTGAACAATCATGGCAACAAATCGCACGGATTGGCCTGTATGGACTGTGTTCTACGGAACCGATGTGGGGGCGCTTGGCACGCGGTATGGCGCGAACGAGGCGGCAGAGGAATTGCACCCCCTGAAACCATCCACATGCCGTGGGAAGAAGCCAAGGGGAGTGCACAAGTCCTCTTCAAGCATATGGGTGAGTCCACCCCGTTAGATTGGTCGGCCGCATCCCACTCCAATGCACCTTCAAAATGGTTGTGGACCGATACGCCGCATTCCAGCAAACACATCCGTGCGGCAGGTTTTGGCCATCTGGTATTGCGGATGGGCCTTCACAATATTGAAGCATCCAAGCCCTTGCTCACCCTCGCCCGCCGAATTGGTCAGACCAATGAAATAGCGAGTCCACAACGCAACATCCAAGTCCACATCGAATGGCCAATACCGGAAGAAACACCCTCAGAATCCGTGGAATATGCGTTTTCTGTCGCTGCGGCCCTGGGGGCTCGTTCACTTACCCTTACCGGGCCCCATGCCGAACAATTCCGCGCGCGTGTTCATGCATTGCCTCGGTCAGTAATCGGTGGAATATTTAGCGACTGAACCACCCCAATCGGGCCCAATGCCCACATGTTCGTCGCCTTGGATACCAAGATGTTCTGCCAAGGCTCGCCGTCCCGCTTTTCTGTCGTAGTGGTACAAGCGCTGCAAGGCTGTGTACCGGCTTTCCTGCCCCACCGGGCAAGCCAAGCGGGCATCACACCCTTGCGCACACCGAACATCGGCTTGATGAAAATCTGCGCACTTCACAAAGTCCCATGCGCCATCTGTAAATGCCATCCCCGGACACGCTGCCTCACATGGGCCGGCACAGGCTGCACAAATATTCGACTTTAGGGGTGTGGTTGGGATGGCCTCGCCGACAAAACACGCGGCGCGCAAACCGATCCACGGGCCCACATCTTCTCGAATCACAAGACCGAGGCGACTCGAGACACCCAACCCCGCGTCGACTGCCAAGGAGCGGAAATCCAAACAAATTTCTGCATCATCCGTTGGCGTAAACCAGCGATGGCTCACGCCCGACGCTTGTTTGGATGCGGAACGCAGGCTTCGTGCCACAAATGCATCCAGTGGATGAGCCTCTTTGGTCAGGTGGTGGGGGTGAACCGCCAAGTCAGCCAGAAAGGCTTCCCACAAGCGCTGGCCACCACTCCCAAAAACAATGACAGAATGCGCTTCTGGCGCAAGTACTGAAGTTCGGAGTGCTGGCTTTGCCTTTTGGTCATAAGCAGTTGCCGAGACCACGCCGTACAAATTCAAACCACAAGGTTCGAGTACGGACATAAACTGTTCGACAACTGTACCCATCGACAACCACTATCCCAACCCACACGCACAACGCCACGCATGTCAAACCTCCCCTCAACGCCTGAAACCTTGGTCGTCGTCAGCACGCGTCTGCGCGATCCCGGCCAACTCGATGCGCCATGGACCACGGAAGCTGAACCCAGCATCGACGCCATCAAAACGGCGTTGAGCAAAACGTCGACGGCAGGAACAATCGTATTCGGAGGGGGCGAGCCCACCCTGCGGGCCGATTTCCCATCTCTCGTTTCTTTGATCCCAGACAATGGAGTTCTTGCAACGGACGGGCTGGCCCTCCACAAAAAACCGCTGGTCAAAGCCTTGACGGAACGCGGCCTGCAAGCCGTACGCATCCCTGTCCATTCTGCCCGACCCGATGCACACAACTGGCTTGTGGGTATTCCTGGGGCACACCGAAGAGCATGCACCGCAATCGGCGTATTGCTGGACAGTGGCGTCGATGTGGGTGCCGAAGTCACAATCACCCGGCCGACAATGCCGTATCTGGAAGAAACCGTTGCATTCCTCTTTCGGAACGGCATCCGAAAGCTTGGGTTTCGCATGCTCGAAAGACGGGGCGCGGCAACGGACTCATACATCACATTGGCGCCCAGGTTTGGCCTCATGGAACCCGCCCTCGAATCCGCACTCCAAGTGGCGCTTCGTCATGGGATGGACGTGTCCCTCAGCGGCATACCGCACTGTGCTGCACCCCGGTTTCGCGACCTACACCAGACAAAAGCCGAAACCATCTTTCCGAAGGGCATCAATGCGCCCACCCCCTTGCCCGAACCGGATGGTGGATGTGAAGGCTGCACACCGGAATGCATCGGCGCACCCAAGGCATACACCGACATCTTTGGCTGGACCGAATTTGGCAGCCAACGTGGCCCCATGCAGGCCGACAACCATGCGATTTCAAAGCCCATTTCCGGGGTCGATGTACCCTGGCCTCCCCCACGGGCACGGCGAACACCCGCTACCCGCGTTCAAGATGCAGTCACACAATCCATGCGGTACGACCTCGATGGTGACCCCATCGTGTGTCTCCCACGCACAGATCCTCCAGACGTGATCTCCATCCGATTTCCAGCGACTGAGTCAACACGCTCAATTAGAAAACGTCTGGTGCAGGCGGCCCAAGAAGGAGCAACGACACTTCACGTCGTCGGTGGAACCACACATGATGAATCCTTGCCTTTGTTGCGAGAAGCCCAACGGCTGTCATTCCCGCGGGTGGTGTTGAGCGGAGATGTCACAGGCTTGGCTGATGCCCCGCCCAACAAACTGTTTCAGCTTCGCGGGTTGGCGCTCATCCAGGTACCCTCGGATGGAGACAACATCGCCATAGCTGAACGCATCCGGGAGAGTTCGTCTGTTCCTTTTGAAGTATTCCTCACGCTGGGCGGAAGTCAGTTGGATACTGAGCTTTGCCACCTTTGGTCACGAAACAGTTGGCCGGGAGAACCCCGATTCGCAGTCGCCGAAGATGCAAACATAGAATCCCTCCGGTCAGCAGCCAACACGTTTCCAGATTGCCCTGAAAGGAACGCAATTATCCAAGCCCTTGACCAGACGCGTCACCATTTGTCTGGATATCCAGGAAGCGAAGCGATTCAGGTGCCGGACGGTGTTTCATGGCCCCATTTGCCGCCATTCAAGGTACAGTGACCCTGAGGAACAGATGACCACCGCCAACAGTCAAGCCCGAAATCTCGACAAGATGCTGCTTCGTGAGGAAATCGCGAATCGCAAGAAGCACTGGGTACGGGCGGTCACGGCATGCAACAGCAAATGCTTGTTCTGCTTGGACGCGGACACACCCCGAAATGTCTACTTGGACGAAGATGTCGTGAAAGCGGACCTGCGGAAAGGGCGTGAAGAACTCGATGCGGACAAAGTCATCATTTCTGGTGGCGAAGCCTCGCTTCACCCACTTTTTCCAGAGTTCATTCGCTACGCCAAAGAGATTGGATACGACCGGGTACAAACCGTCACCAATGGAACGCAATACGCGGACAAAAAATTCTACGAAACGTGTGTCCAAGCTGGGCTTGGTGAGATCACCTATTCTCTTCACGGAGACACGCCGGAACTCCACGACTACCTCACGCAAACACCAGGCTGCTTCAACAAGCTGATGAAAGCCCTGATTCGCTCGGTGCGGGACCACCGCATGATCACCAATGTAGACGTTGTGATCAACAAACAAAACGTCGGTGTGTTGGACAAGATTGTCGAACTTGCGATTTCGGTCGGCGTCACTGAGTTCGACTTATTGCACGTAATTCCGCAGTCCAATGCGTACCGAAACAGAGATGAGATGTTCTACGATGTACGTGAATATCTTCCGATTCTCCACAAGGTCTTTCGACTCAATCGCCACCCCCGTTTCTACATTTGGACCAATCGATTTCCAGTCAACTTCCTCGAGGGGCTGGAGGACCTCATTCAAGACCCGCACAAGATGTTGGATGAAGTGAACGGCCGACGGTTTCAGGTGCGAAGGTACTTGGATGAAGGCAAAGTGCTGGACTGCCGAGAACCGGATCGCTGCAAACACTGCTTCATCGAACCTTTCTGCAACACGGTCGACGATGTCATCGAAGCCCAAAATGACGCAGCGTGGACCACCTGGTGGCTGAAAAGCAACGAGGAAACCATTCCCACGCCATTGCCATATGGGTGCACAAGGGTGGGCCTCGAAGGCCAATCCTTCGATCTTATCAAGCACACCCCCGTGCCAGAAGGGGTTGGGTACAGCCTCAAAATCGCGGAAGCGGGAAAACCACCCGAAGGTGTCGAGTTGGAGCTCATTGCCACCCGTTCCGAACAAATGGCCGCATGGATTGGTGACGGTGTTCAAGACAATGTTCAAGTGCGCATCGAACTCAACGTCGACACTGCCCAATGGATGCTTGCGAACCGAACAAGCGTTGAAAACGCGCTCGACAAAATTCACGTGCACCAACCAAGCCATGAAAAGATGACGCAGGCGGTCAATGAAGATGTACGCAATCCGCGCACCTTCTTCGAACAGCTACAGCTACCCATATCGACGAGCGGTCTTCCCGCATGCATGACACCAGGCGCCCTTCTCGCGGACACCCCTGCCGATCTTCATTCTGATCTATTCAACGCTGAAACCGGCCGATTCGAAATCAGACCCTTGGCTCGGTACCACGTCGAAAACCGATACCGTGGCAAATCTGTTCGCTGCGCAGACTGTCGCATCAATGACCGGTGCGAAGGCATCCCAATCAATATGGTGCGTGACCAAGGACTTCGACAAGCCCAACCGCTCGAGAGCGGTCCATGGGCCAACGAAGCCGAAAAGCAACTCAACGAGCGATGGCCCGAGCCTCCGCCCATGGTGCGGAATGGGCGTCCTGGTCAATCGACAGCCAGAAGTCTGCCCGGCTTTGATGACCCACAGAGCGCCCCCTCGGATCCACTGGCGGTCGTGGCACAGCAGATTGCTGAAAAGAATGCAAAACGCAAAGCGCGGCGCGAGGCCATCCGTCAACGCATGGCCCAGGACTCATAAAGAATGGCGAACCTCGGCTATTTGCAGTTGACTCGAAACTGCTTGCAACACTGCCGCTTTTGTAGCAATCCGCCCACGGGTGTGGATTTGAGCATTCCAGAGATGGAAGAGCTCATCGATGGACTGGCAGACATGGGCTACGACGGCGTCATTTTGACTGGCGGCGAGCCAACCATGTCGCCCTTGCTGTTCCCAGCCCTCGAATATGCGCACAAGAAGGGCTTGTACTCACGCATGATTACCAATGGGCAATTGTTGGCGGACAAGGACTTTTTCCAGAAAAGTGTGGATGCGGGACTGAGCCACATCCACGTGTCGCTACACAGTTATCGTCCAGAGGTTCATGATTTCATCACGGCCTACCCTGACGCATGGCAAACGCTCGTCAATTGTCTCAGCCATGTGCCCGATATGGGCATCACCGCAGACATCAACACAGTCATCAACACGTACAACGCAGATCATCTGCATGAAACCGTGATGTGGCTGTGTGATCGGTTCCCATTCATCCGCCATTTTGTTTGGAACAATATGGACCCCGATGGAAACCGCGCTGAAGACAACCCCGACTGCATCCCGAAGCATCATGAATTCCAAGTTTCACTCGAACTCGCGATGGAGTACCTCAGCCAAACAGGTCGGACCTTTCGCGCAGAGCGCGTACCGCTTTGCTACATGCGCCGATTCGCGCATTGCTCTACCGAAACAAGAAAGATCGTCAAAGAAGAAGAACGCTGCATTAAGTTCCTCGACCAAAAAGGTTTTGTGCACCAGCTTGAGTTTCTGCATGGAAAAGGAAGACCTTGCGACCACTGCCGTTGGGATTCCATCTGCGCAGGCATGTACTCAATGGCAAAAACCTTCGATGAACGAGAGTTAAGCCCCATTTTCGAGGACCCGACTTCCGTTATTCGGGCCGTTTTGGGTCACGAGCCTGAGCCAGATTTGCTGGAAAGAATACGACAGAGAACCGGTCGACGCTCGCGCACAGAACAGCCCACAGAAGCAATCCGGAAGACCAAAGAAGCCACGCCACTTTGAAATGCTTTCACTCTACCTCTTGCAGTTCGCCTAGTCCGTCCCTACAGTAGTACAAGGGATCTACTCTTAGGAAGTTATGCATTTGCCTTCGTTTCAAACTTTGCGGTTCTGGGCTGTGGTTGGTTTGGTGCTCGGATTGAGCGCCTGCCGTAGCGACAAGGTCATCGGCGTTCGCCACGACCCCCCTGCAGTCCAAATCATAGAACCGGCCGACGAGAGCATCTTTTATGCGTTCGACCCCGTCCTGTTTACTGCCCAAGTAGAAGTGCCAGGGAGCGATAGCGTCACCGAAGTACAACATCAATGGGTGGCGGGCGACTCCGTGTTTTGTGATTGGCAAGCAGTCCCATCCGACGGATTTGCGACCTGCTCGATCGTTTTCGAAGAACGAGGAAGCTTCAGCGTGACCGTCACCGTCAAGGATGCCCGTCTCGATACCGCCACATCGACCATCTCTGTTGAAATCATCGGCAATGAGCCGCCCATCATCACTATCGTAACGCCAACGGATGGCGCCTATTTCGCACCAGGGGACACAATAGAACTGACCGCATCCGTCGCGGATGCCGAAGATGATGGTGACCGTCTCCGGGTATCCGGCATGTCGGATGTCGATGGAGACCTTGGACTATCCAGCCTCCCCTCATCAGCGGGCGATTGGGCATCAAACCTCACCGACTTGAGTTCGGGGGACCATCTCATCACGCTGACCGTAACGGACACCGTTGGACAAAGTGGTACGGACAGCGTCACAGTCTCAGTGAACGGCAAACCAGGGGCACCGGAAGTAAGCATCACGCCCGACCCCTCGCCCTCTGGCGAGCGCCTCACTGCGGTAATCGACACAGAGTCCGTCGATCCCGAAGGCGAGCCCGTCACCTATGATTACCAATGGATGCGAGATGGTTCAGCCTACGCATCCGATTCCGTTTCGGCCGTCATCCCTTCGGGAATCACGCAACGAGATGAATTCTGGGAAGTCATCGTTACTCCACGGGATCCGCACGGCACCGGAGAAGCGGGGATGGCGTCGATCACCATCGGAAACTCATCACCGAGAGTGGATACGGTCACCATTGATCCATTCACGCCCAGGACAAACAATACACTGACCGCGCTGCCCACTGGATGGTTCGACCAAGACGGGGATCCGGAAAACTATGAATACGAGTGGGAACTCAATGGTGAAGTAGACGTCGATGAGACGGGTTCAACTTTTCCAGCCGGCAAGACCGAACGTGATGACAACGTAAGGGTGACCCTCACGCCTGTAGATGGCTTTTCCGCTGGTGAGTCCGTATCGTCAAGCTTGATCACAATCGCGAACACGGCGCCGACCGACGGTGCTGCAATCATTTTGCCGGATGATCCCGAACCCAACGATGAACTCACATGTGAGATCGTCGAGGCCGCAGCGCCCACAGATGAAGATGGCGACTCCTTGACCCACGTGTTTACCTGGTATGTCGATGGGGTCGTTCAGCCGGAGTACACCACCACCACACCTGGTTACACCGCCGTCATCCCATGGGGAGAAACGGAAAATGGGGAAACCTGGCTGTGCGAAGTGTACGCCGATGATGGAACCGATGTCGGACCTGCCTTCATCAGTTCAGTTTACATCTCGGACGGAACAACGCCCGATCCGCCCATCGTCACAGGCATCAACACGTTCAGAAACAAAGCCACCCTGGATCTCACCGGGTATTGCGAGCCTGGTTGTCTGATCGAGTTCGAATGTATCGACCCGACGCGGACCATGCCCATCACCACCACCTGTACGTCATCCGGAACGTTTTCGATGACGGTAGAGCCGCTCATGCGTGGCATGACAACAGAGTGCGCAGGAACATGCACAGATGATGCAGGAAACGTCTCGGGTCCATCCATACCGGTGACCACCACCGTCTGCGATCCCGAAGACGTATATGAAAATGGTGCCTATGGAGATTCAATTGAAGACCCC
>Ga0163108_10003782_pt1 | contig 10740 bp, 9 predicted proteins | sample Fk1155metaG_FD_109644 | JGI IMG/M metagenome (GOLD analysis project Ga0163108, IMG submission 109644) | Marine microbial communities from the Central Pacific Ocean - Fk160115 155m metaG | ecosystem: Environmental > Aquatic > Marine > Oceanic > Photic zone | place: The Central Pacific Ocean...
AAAGCTGGGACCGTTTGGCTGTTGCCGGATGTGTCTGGTCGAAGTGGAGAAGATGCCGAAGCTGACCACGGCCTGCACTCAGACGGTGATGCCGGATATGGTGGTGAAAACTGAAAGTCCAAAAGCCAAGAAAGCCCAGCAGGGTGTTCTTGAGTTTGCCTTGCTCAACCACCCACTGGATTGTCCGGTTTGTGACAAGGGGGGGGAGTGCCCGCTTCAGGATAATACATTCAAGTTTGGTCTGGAAAAAACACGCATGGAGTTTGATCGGGCCGACAATGACAAGGCCACTCCGCTGAGTCCGGTCATCACGATTGATCGAGAGCGTTGTATCGCCTGTCAAAGGTGCACGAGGTATAGTGACATCATTGAGCAGGAGCAGGCTCTGGTCATGTTGAATCGCGGATTCAAGAACGAGGTGAATACATTTAATGAAGAACCGTATGCGACCCGGTATTCAGGAAACGTGATTGATATCTGTCCGGTCGGTGCGCTGACGAACACCGAGTTTCGTTTCAAGGCACGCACCTGGGATCTGGATAATTCTGAAACGCTGTGTGCTCATTGCGGGTGCAATTGCAATATGACCCTGGGGTCGCGAACGAACAAGCTCATGCGTATCCAGACAAGGCCCAACGATCTGGTGGATGACGGTTGGATTTGCGACAAGGCGCGTTTCGGTTATGAGTTTATCGAAAGCGATAATCGTTTGCTTGAGGCGGGTGCTATGGTTGACGGTGTGCGTAAAACGATCAATACACTTGACGCGGCGGCACAGGTTGCTGACTCTTTAAAGAAAATTGTAGATGAACACGGCTCCGAAAGTGTGGGTTTTATCGGATCCGGTTACGGCACAAACGAAGAGTTGTATCTTTACCAAAAATTATTTCGGTCGGTACTGGGAACCAATAACCTGGATCATAAAACCTATCAGGACACACCGGGACTGCCGGTCGATCATTATGACTTTTTGAACATTGAAACGGCGAACCTCGTTTTACTGATTGGCAGTGATCCGGCGGAAGAATTGCCGATTCTTGACTTGCGAATAAAAAAGGCGGTCACGCGCAGAGGAGTCAAGCTTGCGATCCTGAACGATCAGAAAACAGCGCTGGATAAATTTGCCGAACTGTCATTAACGTATAACGTGGGGGCAGATGGGGCGGCGTTGAGTGCGTTGGCCAACGGCCTCGCCGAGGGGGGTGCTGGTGACGAATCTGTAACGGGCATTGCGGCTGACCAGATGAAGTTGATGGTGGAACGGGTTCGTTCCGGGAAGAAGGTGTGTGTTATTTATAATCCGGCTTCGCTGACAGGCAACTCAATTCATATGCTCAAGCATTTGCTCACGGTCATCGGCAAGATTCCAGATATTGAATGCGGGGCGATTCCTGCGGCTCCTTCCACCAATGCGGTGGGGGCTATGGATATGGGAATCCTGCCCGATTTTAATCCGGGGGGTGTTCATGTTGACGAGGCAGATAACGGGTTGTCGGCAATGGAGATGATAGAAAAAGCCGAGTCGGGAGAACTGAAAGCGCTCCTTATATATAGAAGTAACCCGATAATAGATTTTCCCGGAGGAAAACGGGTTGAAGAGGCGCTTAAGAACCTGCGTTTGCTGGTGGTTCACGATATGATGGAAACGGAAACATCGCTTTTAGCACACATCATCCTACCTTCAAACGGTCCGGGATATGATGAGGGAACAACAACTAATATCGGCGGACGAGTTCAGTATCGAAGGCGGGGATTGAATACTAAAAATGCACCAGACTGGAAGGTCATTTCCAGAATGATCAACAGTTTGAGCGAAGAGCCCATTGACTACCTTACTTCCTTTAGTGTGACGGAAGAGATATCGGGAAAAGTTCCCGGTTATGGAGAGATCAGTAAAAAATCAGTTAAGAAAGAAGGTAAGCCACGCGAAGTAGTAGCCTCGGTGAATGGGTCGGTGCCGCAGGTAGAGAAAACAGGTTCATCCGGTCAGGGTTTGAAGTTACGCGTGGCGACCCAGCTTTTTTCGAGAGATAAAATCCTGAGTGCGTCTTCGTCGCTGGCGCATCACTTTTTACCATCTACCGTGCACTTGCACGAAGGTGACGCGGCAAAGCTGGGCCTTACCGATGGCGACGAAGCGGTGCTTTCAGCTAACGGGTCTGAGGTGCGGGCAAAAGTTGAAGTGTCCAACCGATGTAACCCTGGCGCGATTGTTGTTCCAATTGTAAGCGATGACCAGGGAGTGCAGGGTCTGGCAGGTAGCGGATCGGTTAGCTGGGTTGAAGTGAGGAAAGGCTGAATAGGAAAGTTTTATTGAATCACCCTCACCCCTCCCTCTCCCATCAAGGGAGAGGGGGAAAGTAGTTCCTTCTCCCCTGGGGGCCGGTACGTCTCGGCACGGGAGAGAAGGTTAGGATGAGGGGATTTAATAGGCCGAAGGCCTTCCACGAGTTGTTAACGAGTAATTAAGAACTGAGTATGATTGACGAAGCTATAGAATTTCTTGAACCGTACACTTATCTGATCATAGGAAGCGTCAAAGCTCTTGTGATCGCCGGTGCTTTGCTGGGTATTGTGCCCCTGCTGGTATGGCTTGAGCGTCGGTTGATGGGGCGGTTTCAAGTTCGGTTGGGTCCCAACCGGGTGGGTCCGTTTGGGTTGGGCCAGCCTATTTCTGATTCGATAAAGCTTTTGTTCAAAGAATCAATCATACAGAGTTCGGCTGATAAATTTCTTTTCCATCTGGCGCCGGGGATTGTTGTGTTCACGGCGATTGTAACTTTTGCGGTGATTCCTTTTGGCGCTCCTATTACTGTGATGGATCAGGAAATTGGATTGTGGGCCGCCAACGTTGATATCGGATTGCTCTTCGTATTTGCGATTTCGGGGATGGGGATTTACGGGATGGTTCTGGCGGGATTCTCTTCGAATAATAAATATTCGCTGATGGGCGGGCTTCGCTCTTCGGCACAAATGATCAGTTATGAACTGACGCTTGGTCTTGCCGCTTTGAGTGTCATCGTGTTGACGGGGTCGCTGAGTCTGATTGATATGGTGAATGGTCAGGATTCGTATCCAAATATCCTGATTCAGCCTTTGGCGTTTCTGCTGTTTTTTATCGCGGGTGTCGCTGAAACCAACCGAGCACCGTTTGATTTGCCGGAAGCTGAGCAGGAACTGGTCGCGGGTTTTCATACGGAATATACCGGGATGAAATTCGCGATGTTTTTCATGGGTGAGTATATCAACATGGTGACTATGAGTTCGCTGGTCACCCTGTTATTTCTGGGAGGATGGAATTCCTACGGAATTCCGGTTTGGCCGATCATTGCATTTGCAGGCAAGGTGGGTTTTCTCCTTTGTGTTTTCATCTGGTTGCGCTCAACCTATCCGCGTATTCGCTATGACAGGTTGATGACTTTCGGATGGAAAGTTCTCGTTCCACTATCTTTATTGAACCTTCTGGTCACAAGCGTATTTGTTGTCTTGTGACAAAGGGTGGCACTTATGATTGCAAAAACTTTTGACGGTATAAAAAATTTATTGATCGGGCTTGGAGTGACCTTCAGGAATCTGCTTTCCAAGCCGGTTACGTTTTGTTATCCGGAAGTCAAGCGGATCATGCCGGAGCGATATCGAGGGCGGCATTTTTTGAATCGCGATGAAAATGGTTTAGAGCGCTGTGTCGGTTGTAGTCTGTGTTCTGTCAACTGCCCGGTGGGGTGTATCCATGTTGTTGCGGCGGAGAATGATCCTAATCATCCGATTTCAGAAGGTGAGCGGTACGCGGCGACTTATGAGATCAATTTGCTGAGATGTATTTACTGTGGGTATTGCGAAGAAGCTTGTCCGGTGGACGCGGTGGTTTTGCGTGAGCATTACGAATTGGCCGATTATGACCGTGATACTTACATCGCGACCAAGAGTGACTTGCTGGTTTATCCAGAACCGAACCAGTTTCGGGTAAACATACTGGGTAATACAACACGCGTTTGACAGAGGGTGGACTTGCGAGGCGCCTCTCTGGGGAGAGGTTTTTGATTTGCCAGTCCAGCATTACGTTGTCAAACGTTGGGTATTTGAAAAACTGAGAGGAGGGTACATTGTTCGAATTCGACTTGTTCGAACTCACTAGAGAGACTGTCACCATGGCAGTTGGGTTGACGGCGGTGCTTGCGAGCCTTGGGGTTATCCTGTGCTCGGCCCCTGTTTATTGCGCTCTGTATTTGATTGGCAATATGATTTGCCTCGCCCTCTTGTTTCTCCTCTACAACGCAGAGTTTGTTGCCGCAGTTCAGATTATCGTTTATGCGGGTGCGGTGATGATCCTGTTTCTATTCATTATTGCTCTGCTCGGTGGAAAAAAGGAAGTTCAGGAATCCTCTGCCCAGCGGTCGATGGTTTTTGCTTTTGTGATTGTCATGCTCGGTGAATTGTTTCTGGCCGCAACGGTGGGACCTACCAAACCGGTAGAAGGCGGATTCGATCCGCAAACGGTTGCCCAGATGGGTGGCAGTGCCAAGGCAATCGGATTGGAGTTGTTCACGCGTCATCTGGTGCCGTTTGAGCTTGCGTCGGGTTTGCTACTGGTCGCGGCGGTCGGAATCATTTGTCTAGCGAAATTTTCATATGCTCCTGCCAGGAGGCGAACGAGATAACCATGGGCCATCAATTTGTTTTACTTATAAGCGCAACCATATTTTGCATTGGGGCGGCGGGATTCATCATCCGTAAAAATCCGCTGATTATGTTTATGTCTGTCGAGCTCATGCTCAATTCGGTGAATTTTCTGCTGGTAGGGTATTCCAGTTTTCTAAAATCTATGGATGGACAGATTTTTGCGCTGATGATTATGACCGTGGCCGCTGCAGAAGTTGTGGTAGGGCTTGCGATTATTCTCACGATTTTCAGAACACGCCATGATATGGATGTTGACCACATCAACGTTTTAAAAGGATAAGAAACTTGTTCAATTATTGCTGGCTCATATTGATTGCTCCCATTACGGGGTTCATCACCCTCAGTTGGTATGGAAACCGAATGTCCCGGGAACGGGCGGGCCTGCTCGGTTGCGGCACGGTGGGCATTTCATTTCTGGTCACTCTGGCGGCACTGAGCGAGCTTGTGCTGGACACGGAGAAGCAAAAGGGCGCGGTATCCACCCTTTACAACTGGGTGACCGCCGGTTCGTTCACTCTCGACTTATCCATTCTGGTTGATCCACTATCAGTTTTCATGCTACTTATCGTGACCGGTGTCGGGTTCGTCATTCATGTTTATTCTGTTGGATACATGAAGGAGGACCCTGAATTCAGCCGGTTCTTCGCTTATCTGAACCTATTTATATTTGCGATGTCAGTTCTGGTGCTGGCGGCCGATTTCTTTTTCCTCATCGTCGGCTGGGCATTGGTTGGGCTGGCATCCTATTTGTTGATCGGATTCTGGAAAGAAAAAACCAGCGCTGTTCTTGCCGCACGTAAGGCGTTCGTCATGAATGTAATTGGCGATGTTGGTATGGTCATTGCCGCGTTTATTATTTTCGAACACTTGGGGACGTTGAATTTTCTTGATGTGTTCGCCGCCGCCGGGTCAACTTTTCGTCCAAACGATGACACCATTTTATTGATCACCCTGTTTCTTCTGGTGGGGGCATTTGCCAAGTCGGCGCAGATCCCGCTTCACACCTGGCTTCCGGACGCGATGGAAGGTCCGACTCCTGTCAGTGCGTTGATCCATGCGGCTACTATGGTGACCGCGGGGGTCTACCTCGTGGCGCGTTGTCATGTGCTTTTTGATCTTGCTCCCTACACCATGTATCTCATCGCTGGGGTGGGATTGGTCACGGCGATTTTTGCCGGATCAATGGCGTTGGTACAGTACGATATCAAACGAGTCATCGCCTATTCGACCATGAGTCAATTGGGATATATGTTCTTGGCGGCGGGTTTGGGAATGTACAGCATTGCCATGTTTCACCTCATGACCCACGCGTTCTTCAAGGCACTTTTGTTCTTAAGCGCCGGAAGTGTTATCCACGGATTAGATGACGAGCAGGATATTCGGAAGATGGGCGGGTTGCGCCACGCTATGCCGATCACCCATATAACATTTCTAATAGGATCCCTTGCTCTGGCCGGGTTTCCGTTGACGGCAGGATTCTTCAGTAAAGAGGCGATTATTATCAATTCGTATCATGCAGAAATGGGTAATATCTTTTTCTGGGCTATAGCGGTACTGGGAGCTGCGATGACCGGGTTTTATATTTTTCGGGTTTATTTTTATACGTTCATTGGTCAACCACGAACCGATGTGCATGCACATGAAAGTCCGTTTATCATGACTGCCCCCCTTCTGCTTCTGGCATTCTTTTCGCTGACTGCTGGATTTGGCGGAGGCATGATGGACGAATTTCTCGTGACCTATTTTGGGGCGCACATGCCGCATCCACACGATCCTCTTATGGAAACCATTGGGCTGTCGGCTGGCCTGATAGGCATTGTTGGGGCAGTGGGAATTTATATGACGAGTAAAGACAGGCTGGTGTTTGCCAAGCAGATGATGGCGCCACTTTATGATCTTCTGTTTCATAAATATTATATTGATGAAATCTACGATATTCTGATTGTTAAACCCGTTCGTGCCACAGGCGCTTTTCTGGAGGAGCGAGCCGAAAGGTTGGGGATCGACTTTGCTGTCGATCAGGTGGGTATTCAAATTCGAGGGTTGAGTTGTCTTGTCAGCCTGTGGCAATCGGGCAATGTCAGGAGCTACGCGTTCAATATGATTATAGGAGTTGTTGTTGTCCTGATGTTTGTTGTATTTCAATAATCTGGTAAAGATCGAATAATATGCTGACACTTATTGTTTTCATACCTCTGGTAGCGGCACTGGCCCTCCTGTTTGTGAATAAGGAAGACACGGGAACCGTTGGCAGTATTTCCGTGGGTGCGGCAGGGCTGAGTCTGCTCATATCGCTTGCCCTGCTTGTCAGGTTTGATTCGATGGAGCCGGGTATGCAATTTACCGAGGCCTTGGCCTGGGTTCCCATATTCAACATTAACTATCAGATAGGTGTTGATGGCATAAGTTTGTGGCTGGTCGTTTTAACAGCTTTTATATCTTTCATCGCCATCTGCTTTTCTTTGGATCGCAAAGATGGTTTTCGTAACTTCATGGCGCTGATGTTGGCTCTGGAAGCTGGAACGCTGGGAGTTTTTGTTGCGCTGGACTTGGTTCTGTTTTATGTGTTTTGGGAGTTGATGCTCGTACCGACCTACTTCTTGATTGGAATATGGGGAGAGGGCCGTCGTGTTTATGCCACGACCAAGTTTGTGTTGTATACGTTGGTGGGAAGCTTGTTGATGCTGGTTGGCATAATCTGGTTGAGCATTATTCATTTCGAGGCAACTCACGAAATCTCCTTCAATATTCAGACTCTCGTCCATATGAATATTGACCCAGGGACCCAACTCTGGTTGTTCCTGTTCTTTTTTACAGCGTTTGCTGTCAAAGTTCCTATATTTCCGCTACACAGCTGGTTACCGCACGCTTATGTTTCAAGTCCCATTCCGGTGCTCCTGATTTTAACAGGGGCCATGTCGAAGGCTGGAGCCTATGGCATCATCCGGTTTTGTCTCCCGTTGTTTCCCGATGCTGTAGAGCAATTTGGGCCGGTCATTGCGTTTGGAGCGGCCACAGGTATCGTCTACGGTGCCTGGATTGCTGTTGCGCAACGCGACCTGAAGGCGCTTGTGGCGTATTCCAGTATCAGCCATCTCGGATTCATCGCCCTCGGTATCTTTGCTCTTAATGGAGAGGGGATTGAAGGAAGCGTATTGCAGATGGTCAATCATGGCATCATCGCGTCGGCATTGTTCATTATTGTAGGCATCCTTGAGAAGAAAATGGGTACCCGTAACCTGAACGACTTCCGTGGATTGGGTAAGGCCATGCCGGTGTTGTACGGCATGTTCATGCTCATTACGCTTGCCGCACTGGGGCTTCCGGGATTGAATGGATTCGTCGGTGAGTTCCTGATTCTTATGGGAGTTTGGACTTCGCATTTACTGGCTGATCTTTCGACGATTTATGTATTGATGGGCGGACTCGCCATCGTTTTTGCTTCCATATATATGCTCTACATGTTCCAAGGTGCGATGCAGGAAAAAAATGACGAGATTCCAGAAGCTCTCACCGATATCAATCGCAGAGAGTTTGGCCTTCTTCTGCCCGCGTGTATTCTGGTGGTTATTATTGGTCTTTATCCCAAGCCAATCATTGATCGAATCAGCCCATCCGTTGAATCTGTTCTTACCATTGAGAAAACCCTCAACCTCCACGCCGGAGAAGATAAGGGCGGGCATCACTAAGCGGTTTTCTTTCCTTCATTTCAGCAAGACTCTAACTTTCTTTTTTCATGAGACTCGGCGAACGAATTGTTGACGGTATCTTTTTAGAGAGGCCCAACAGATATCTCGCGCGTGTGGAAATAGACGGACAAGAAGTTTCCGCACACGTTCCCGATCCAGGTCGACTTCCCGGATTAATGATTCCTGGTCGCCGGGTGCGGCTCGTTTACAACCCCGGCCCGAAAAGAAAAACAGACTACAGTCTGGTTTTGGTTCGCCACGGAGCCATCTGGGTATCTGTGTACCCTGTTTTCGCGAATAAACTGGTAGAAAAAGAACTGGCCGATGATAGGCTCGAGTGTCTGCGTGGTTACAGTAATTTAAAGAGGGAAGTAACGGTGGGAAAAAGCAGATTCGATTTTTGTCTGGATTTTCCATCTGTTAAGGCGTTTGTAGAAGTGAAGTCAGTCAGTCTAGCGGAGAAGGGTGAAGGAAGGTTTCCCGACGCTCCCACTGAACGCGGAGTCAAACACCTTAAGGAGCTGATAGATTTAAAAAAAGAAGGCTACCGAGCGGCGGTACTTTTTGTTTCGCAAAGGCCAGACGCGCGGTCCATTACATCTAATGATGAAATCGATCCCCTGTTTGGCGAGTGGCTACGAAAAGCAGGGCAGGCGGGCGTGGAACTGTATGCGTATAACTGCAAAGTTACAGCGAATGCTGTGTCCATTAAAACGCAGATTCCTGTGAATATATAGAAGGAGGGGAGGTTAATCGAAGGTTATATACACATCGAGATGTAGACACGCCACTGACCGTTTGTCAGAACCCACTTCTGAAGGACCATTAATGTCCTCAGGCTGTTACTGTGGGAAACCACCAGTTAGTACCGAATCGCTACGCGCGCCTTATCGAAACTCCCCTCTCCAAAGTCTGGGTCGAGGGGGATAGGTTTTCCTTCCTTGAGCAGACTCACGTTAACGATTATTGTTTCGTAAAATGTAATTCGGTTTGTAATGTCCGAACCGCGAGTCAGGAATTCTTCTTTTTTATCCGGACGCCAAACATGGTGCTACGTTCAGGCAACTTGGCCTCAAAGTTATTATTATAATATTTAATGGCGTCATCCAGGTCGTCCTGATATTCATAAAAAGGAATGCCGCTACAGGCAGTGATAAAAGCAGAAAACAGAATCAGTGCAAGAAAATTTCTGCGAATAGAGCATGAAGGGATGAATGATGTCATGAGGCGGCCTCGTGTGGTAATATCTGGATGACCCTTATTTATGGAAAAACTTGAAACGCGATCCAATATACACCGAAAATATAATTTTCTGAGTAGCGTTTTTAAGCAATGCCCATTTCCAATACTTAACAGGAATTTATTTTGAGAAAAAAAGCCGCGTCAGGCCGCACCTTGAGAAAGTCTTCAAGGTCTTCACGGACATCACTGTCGCGTGGTGGCAAATCCACATCGGCTCCACGGAAGCCGCCATCACGTGGTGGCAAACCCACATTATGGGATCAAGCTTCCCGTTGGTACGATTCCCTGGTGGGCATGAGTGGCTCCGATTACCATAAAAACATAGTGATGCCTGGTGTGTTCCGAATGCTTGAACTCAAGGCTGGAAGACGTGTGTTGGATTTGGCTTGCGGACAGGGGGTGTTCTCGCGCTACCTGTTGCAAAAGAAAATAAAATCAGAGGGACTGGATTCATCAGCAGAACTTTTACGAATGGCCCGCTCCCACCCAGGAAAGTCGATTCCATACCATCTGGGAGACGCGACTGATACGAAGTTCCTTAAAGACTATCAGTTTGATGGCATAGCCTGTCTTCTTGCGATACAGAACATGGATAAAATCGAACCCGTATTCCAAAATGTTGCGAGATGGCTTAAGCCAGAAGGTAAATTTGTTATGGTTTTTACCCATCCGTGTTTTCGTATCCCCCGTCAATCTCATTGGGGGTGGGACGGAGATAAAAAAATAGAATACCGGCGGGTAGATCGTTATGCGAACGAAATGGAAATTCCGATCCTCACCCCTCCTTTTGTTGATAGGGAAAATTTTACTATGACCTATCACCGTCCACTACAAAGTTATTTTTCAGCTTTGCTCAAGGCCGGGCTGTGCGTTGATTCCCTGGAAGAATGGGTGTCTGATAAAGAAAGCGAACCGGGTAAACGCTCACGGGGAGAAAACCGCGCTCGTAAGGAAATCCCTTTGTTCATGGCAATTCGTGTCGTGCAGTCAGCAAATAATAAAAGCGAATAAAAAATGGCGAGTTATACCTACGAACTTCCCGAACAGGGGATTCTTTTATCCATGATAAGGCAAAACCTCTTGAAAGTGGGTTTGGAGTGGGAGGAGATAGCCTCATTCATGCTGGAGG
>Ga0163108_10003784_pt1 | contig 10736 bp, 6 predicted proteins | sample Fk1155metaG_FD_109644 | JGI IMG/M metagenome (GOLD analysis project Ga0163108, IMG submission 109644) | Marine microbial communities from the Central Pacific Ocean - Fk160115 155m metaG | ecosystem: Environmental > Aquatic > Marine > Oceanic > Photic zone | place: The Central Pacific Ocean...
GTTCATCGCGTCAGAAAAATTCCAAACGATTTCCAGTTTTACCATGGCTCCAACAAACACAAAAATTACCCAGAGGTATCGATAAAAATGGACCCACTTTTCTCCAAAAAGATATTCGAAACATTTTTCCCCATAATACTCCCATGCCAGAATCGAGGAGAAGGCAAATGTCACGGCACTGAGAGTTACCAGCAGGCTACCCCAGTTTCCAGAAAGGCTACCGGTGAATGCTTGCATGGTCAAAGCGACGCCGGTTTCTCCTGAAACCCAAACCCCCGAGGAGCTCAGAGCCAGCGCGGTGAGAGAACACACAACCAGAGTGTCGAGAAAGGTTCCTGACATTGAAACGAGGGCTTGTTTTCCAGGGTGGTTGGTTTTTGCCGCCGCCGCCGCGATGGGAGCGCTTCCCATTCCTGATTCGTTGGAGAAGAGACCCCGCGCCACTCCAAAACGGATTGTTTGAGCGAGGGAGGCTCCCAAAAATCCACCCGTGGCGGCCGTTCCGCTAAAGGCGTGTTCAAAAATCAACTGTATTCCTGAGCCCAGATGGTCCAGATTGGAAAATATAACCACTAAAGCGCCAATTAAATAAATCGCCACCATTATGGGTACAAAATAGCTCGCGACCTCGGCGATTCGCTTGATTCCGCCGATGATGACCAATCCTGTTAAAACAGATAACACAATTCCCATGGCAAACTTTCCCGATCCCGTAGCCTCTGCTACTGCGGTGGCGGTGGTGTTTGCCTGGATCATGTTGCCAATGCCAAATGCCGCCAAAGCGCCAAACGCGGCAAAACACATACCCAGCCATTTTTGGCCGAGTCCATGTTCCAGGTAATACATGGGGCCGCCGGAAATTTCTCCTTCCTCGTTGAACTGCCTGTATTTGACAGCTAAAAAACTTTCCGAATATTTTGTGGCCATTCCCACTAGGCCTGTCATCCACATCCAGAAGATCGCACCGGGGCCTCCCAAAGCAACGGCAGTGCTAACGCCGGCTATATTACCCATTCCCACGGTCGCGGCCATAGCCGTCATCAATGACCCGAAATGAGAGATATCCCCTTTGCCACTTCGCTCTTTAGAGAAGGTTAAGCGAAACGCGTAAAACAGATTCCTGAACTGAATTCCACCAAGCCGGAACGTCAACCAGAGTCCCGCTCCCAGTAGGAGAATGAGAAGCCAGGGCCCCCACATCAGGCTGGCAAAATCAGCAAAAAATTTACCCATATTTTTCCAAGTGATTGTAGGGCTTGGCAATATAATCAATTCCTCCTAAAGCAAATCCCTTAACCATGCTTTCAGTATCTGCCATTGCCGTGAGGAAGGTACTGGGAATCTTTTTGAAGGTGGCATCCTTTTTAAATCTACTGCAAACTTCAAAGCCTTCAATTCCAGGCAACCCAACATTCAGTAAAATTAAATCAGGATCTATTTCAGGGGCAGATGTAAGCGCGGTTTCTCCGTCAAGCGCGATTGAAACAGAAAGTTCCAATCTCTCTAGCACTTTGCGGAGGACAGTTATGTTTTCGGGAGTATCCTCAACGATGAGGATTTTCATTCCGGCGTATTCATAATCTTCGTGCATGACCGACTCCAATTGTAGTTCGGATCAGGATGGCTACGATATTATATCAGCAATATACACCATTTAGAATGATCCCCTACTCATCCCGATTAAACCCGCGCAGAGGAATATTGGGTTCTGAGGTTAAGTCCGCTTGTGGTTCAGGCTCAGGTTGGGATGAAGGCTGGGGCATTTCAGCCTCCGGTTCGTTTTGTTCCTCTGAGCCACCCCGCTTCACAGCCAGAAAAACCGCGATGTCCTGATTGATTTGATTTTGCGGGCACATTTTCAGGTGCTGTCGGTAAAATGGCATATTCATCATTAAATCATCATACAAGCAATCGAGGCCATAGTGATCGAACAGTCCCCTGATCGGTTTTGGTCCCACCAGAAATAAAATGCCGCCAGGTAAAAGCGCGCGCACTGATGAAGCCAGTATCTGTTCGCACACCCCTCGGTCTTGAAAGTAAAACATGGGAATCCATTTAAAGATCATCCCGTACTTGTCATTATAGACTTCTTCAAGATGCTTTCTTTCAGGCAGGAAAGAAACCTTTTTCAAATTGTCCAACTGATTTCGTTTCGCGGCATAGTCCCATAACTGATGCGCGTTTTTCTGGGCCAACTCCGGGTCGCTGTATAGGACCGTGTATTCACGCTCATGAGTACAATCAATACATCCGGCGATGACCATGTCGAAGGTATGCACCAGAACACGCTCGACTTTTTCCAATCTGGCGGACATTCCCGGCGCCATCTCCATATAATAAATGATTTGATCCAGCGCCAGCGGTTGTAAAGCAGGCTCCTCTATTTCAGCGTCTCCTTCCGGATAAAAAGGAACGGTGTAAATTGATTTAATGATGTCCGTCTCCGGAGCGAAGCCATTAAAAAACCATGTCCAGCTGTACGGATAATCCGGGATTTTCGCCGGTAAATCAGTTTGTGGTTTGACATTCCAGTCCGGATGAAATGAAAATTCTTTTCGTTCTTCCCCATCCACCAGGAAAAAAGCTCGGGACGAGACCTGCACCTCTCTCTGACAAGACGGGTTGCCGCCGATCGACCGGTTGACGTAAGGAATTGGATTAGTCTCATCGTAGCAGGTGACTTTGTAGATACATCCGTTGTGGACTGTCAGGCAAATTTTAGACATGTCATTAAAGTATCGCCATGGAGGATTAGACTGTGGTGTCCATGTGATTTCATGCGACCGGTTGGTGTCCATGAATACCCGTAAAATATCTTCTTTCCCTTCAGGAGCCTTGGGGATGAAAAAGGACGCGAAGATGTTATAGGCCGCCGTGGAAGGATAGGTGGGAAGCCCGCGATAGCGAAGAGTGTCCAACGCCTCCTCACGCGATTGATCTTCATAAATTCCCCATAAGAACTCAAAAGCGGCGCCACCACTTCCCGGTAGAGTGGACTGAAATAACTCCACAACAGGGATGATATCCAGCCTTGCCCAGTTGACCTGAAACATGAAGCTTAAGAATACTTTTCGACCGTCAAAGTTCCCATCGGGTAAAGCGAAGAGCGAATCCTTCGTTAGCTTGACGTTGTATTTGCCATCGCCAAGCGATTCCAGATTGCCTTCCTTGTAGAAGTAATTCACCTCCGATACAGGGACCCGCCAGACTTCGGCGGCTTTCTCGCGGAGAAACTCCAGAGTCATCTCCTCCCATCCCGGCTGACCCTTGATATCTATCTGCGACTGAAAAGTCCGCGAGCGAGGTTGAATGCCAACCCATTGCAAAGAGTCCAGTTGCATGCGCGCCTTCTCCAGACAGGTTTCACCCGTAGACGGGTCCTTGCTCCACTTGGCTTCATGCAGAGGGTGCCCGCCCGGGTCAGTCCCCAGAAACCGGCGACCTTCGGCATTGTAGAAGGCCATGTGTCCCGTCGGGTACACCTTGACGCGCGTATTGGCAACACTCGGTGCATCGCCATCGTGCACAAAAGTGGCGCCGTCTAGTTTCGTTACATTATGTTGAGCAAAGTTATCGCTGATAGACTTGGCAGAAGCCGCATTGCCATCAAACGAAAAAGAGCCAGGACGTGACAAAGCCGCTCGGATTTTTTTCTCCAGCACAGGATATCCCTCAAATTCTTAGAATTAATAAAAACGCTGATTATAGAGAGCCTAATCGCCTCCTGTCAATGAAGAGTGGTGGAAATGGATATTTATAAATGGCTATATTAAGGTTGGCTTATTGCTTACACATTTATAGAAAGCAGTCAAAGAACCAATTGCTGAAATTTGATCACGGTTAAGAGTCAGAACTTATATCCCTTACTATATGATGGTCGTCATTGTAACTTTAACTTACGAAATACCTCCTCTGTCTACCTAAGAAAGATATTGAAAACCGTTCACGGTTTTCAATAAAAACTTCTCCCATAAAATGTTAACTGCTACAATGCGCTCATGTCATTAAATATTGCTTTGATAAATATGCCCTTCGGGTTCCATATCTACCCATCCATCCAGTTAGGGACCCTTTCCACTTTGCTCAAATCCAAAGGCTGGCCGGTGAAGAGCCATTATCTGAACCTTCACTTTGCCCACCAGTTGGGGATGCCTGTTTATAACAAGCTCTGTGAAAAAAGGTTTCTCGTCGGCGAGTGGCTTTTTTCGCATCTTCTGTTTGGCGAGAATCCTAATAATCAGGACTACATGAACCATTTTGATTCTCATATCGAAGAAATTTGCCAGTCCATTGACCGCCCGCGCGAATTTTTGATAGACGTCAAAACAAAAATGGTTCCAGAATTTCTTCAATGGGCGGTTGAGGCCGGTGACTGGGGTCAATACGACGTTATAGGGTTTTCCTCGACCTTCAATCAGAACGTTGCAAGCATCACACTGGCCAAACTGATTAAAGAGAAGCATCCATCCGTTAAGATCATGTTTGGCGGTTCCAATTTCGAAGATGAAATGGGATTGGAATATTTTCGCGTGTTTCCCTGGATTGATTTTGTCGTTCCCGGTGAAGCCGAAGGTGTATTGGTTCCCCTTATGGAGTCCCTGGAAAAAGGTGAAACTCCTCCGAAAGGAGTCGTGCACAGGGATGGTAGAGAAATAGTTTATGAAGACAATCACGAACTGTTAAATGACTTCAGTGAAAACGCTCCGCCTGATTACGATGATTTTTTCGAGCAGTTGCGGCAGATCGACCCCAACTCGCCACTGCTGGAAAACCCGATCATTCTATACGAGACAGCCCGGGGTTGCTGGTGGGGGGAGAAGCATCACTGCACTTTCTGCGGGCTGAATGCCAATACCATGGAATTCAGATCTAAACCGATCGATCAGGTTCAGGCCGATATTGCCTATCTGGCGCAACGCTACGACTCTTTCCGGTTCAGGCTTGTGGATAATATTCTGGAACTGAAATACATCGATGGCATCTTCGGAGAAATGGCCCACAACAATTTCGACCTCCAGTTTTTTATCGAAGTGAAAAGCAACCTGACTAAACAGCAGATCAAGTCACTTGCCCATGGCGGGGCTAATGTGATTCAACCCGGGATCGAAAGCTTCAGCCTGAATCAGTTGATGGCAATGGATAAAGGTGTACGACCGCTACAAAATATTCTCTGCATGAAATGGGCGATGTATTACGGGATCGCGGTGAACTGGAATATACTGATCGGATTCCCCGGTGAGACCGATGAAGATTATCGTAATCAAATCGATTTGATCAAACTTCTATTTCACCTGCCCCCGCCGGAATGTGTTGGCGACCTTTACCTGGAGCGGTTCAGCCCATATTACGCTCGTCCCGAAGAATACGGAGTCAAAATTAAAGCACCGGGAGAGGCCTATCCGTATGTTTACGATTCGCCCGATATCGACCTGTTCAAAATTGCTTACGATTTCGAATTTACGTCAGAAAATAAAATTGATCCCGAATTAAGAAGCGAATTACTCCACACCGCTCAGGAATGGAAGGAAAGACACCAGTCCGATGATTTGCCTTACCTGATATTTACCAAATCAATGAACTTCGTGACCGTCTACGATGACAGGTCGGCAGGCAACACCGTTAAAAAAAGATTTGAAGGACCACCAGCCTGGACCCTGCTATTTTGCAACGAATCTCCAAAAACCCTGGACCAGATCAAAAAGCATACCCAGGAATTGGGGGCAGAAGAGGAAGATGCAGCCGAAAATGCGGTCCAGCAACTGGAAGAAATGGGCATTCTGTACGGAGAAAAGGGCAAATACCTGACTCTTGCACTACCTCACAACGCCAACCTGTAGATAATCTGGAAAAATCAGCCATCAGAGGGCTCATGAGAGGCGCATATGCGACCTGTCCTCCAGCCATATTTTCTTGAGTTTTGCAAGCGCCCGGACCCCGGTTTTTCGTTTCCAAATTTAGTGAATAGTATATTTGACAGGAGAAACTGGAAACTTTATAATTCCAAACTTATTCCTTAAATACAATGAGTTGTCCCCTGACAGAATTACAGGCTTTTTTCGCTGAGATCAACGACAAAGCTAATCAGTTATTTCTGAAAAACTAACCCTACGAAGGCAATCCCAAATGGCGGAAATTGAAGAGGGCAGGAAGTACGAAAAAATTGCGTTGGATTGTTTGAAGCAGAACAATCTTTCGGAAGCAGAATCCAATTTTCTCCAGGCCTTAAAGCTAATGGAACAGTCCGGGGACGAACAGGGGCAGGCCTACGTGCAGGGGAACCTTGGTAATCTTTGTTTTCAGAGTCGTCGATTGGATAAGGCTGAAGAATATTACAGCAAAGCACTGGCGTACATGGAGAAAGTAAATGATCTCAGAGGAATTGAGAGTTCCCTTGGTAATCTGGGAAGTGTTCTCTTTTACAAAGGCAAGTTAGACGAAGCCGATGAAACTTATAAAAAAGCGTTAAAACTCCTTGAGCAGGCCAACGACACAGAAGGCCAGAGCATCTATAACGAAAACCTGGGAAACGTGAGCCTGAAAAAGGACGACCTGGATGCGGCAGAAGATTATTTTAATCGCGCCAAGACATTTCTCGACTCAGAAAAGCACAAAGACCGAATCAAACAGATCGAGGACAAGCTGATTGATCTGCAAAAACATCCTAAATACGTTGAGAGTAAAGAAAAAAGCTTACTCGTTGAAATAGAGTCATTGCGGCAGGCTGGGAAGACAAAGGAGATTCTGACTAAATATCAGGATCTTGAAGAATTGTATTACCAGGGTCGTAACATGGAGAAGGCCGCAGACGTGATTTCGAAATCTATCAAATTGTTTGAGGAATTGGGCGACAAGCGTTCATCCGGAATATGCATGGGCAATCTAGCTGGAATTTTACTTCAGCTTGGATATTCGGGTCAGCCAGAGCAGTTCGATAAAGCCGAAGGATATTGCAAGCGTGCGTTGGAAATCATTCAAACAGGGCAGGATAAGCGTCGCCAATCCTATCTGCTGGGTAGTTTGGGTAACATCTGCCTGCATAAAAAAGAATTGGATAACGCATGGGAGCATTACAGTCAATCCTTAGGGCTCATGGCAGAACTCGGCGATACCCTGGGAGAAGCCCGAGGCTATTCTAATTTGGGTAACGTGAGGTTGTTGCAGGAAAATTATGACGACGCGCGAGTTCAATTCGAGAGTTCTTTAGAACTCATGGAGCAATTGGAGAACAGGCCCGGGATAGCCCAGCAATGTGAATCCCTTGGCGATATCCACTTGAAGAAGGAAAACCTTCACGAGGCAGAAATCTTTTTCAGTCGAGCAAGTGCATTGTTTGAGGCCATGCAGGACCCTAAGGGATTGCAACAGGCTCAAGACAAGCTCGTCTACATCATGGGTCAACCCAAATATCTGGGCCGCAGACAGGAAGAGTTGCTGAACGAGCTCAAGAAGCCCGAACTGGAGAAAGACGACAAGTCCCGGCTGGCAGTTCTGGATGAATTAGGCAACCTTTATTTTCTGGCGGGAGAAATGGACAAGGCTGTTTCGACAATGCGGGAAACATCCGCGCTACAGGAAAAATTGAAAGACGAGGCTGGCCTGAGTTCCACTCTGGAGAATCTGGGGGGCATTCTGAAGGATGTGAATGACCTTAAGGGAGCCGAAGAATGTTTCAGTCGAGCCATGGAGCTTAAAGAAAAGAACAATGATACCCAGGGGCTGACAGAACTTTATGGAAACAGGGTTAACGTGCTTATGATGCTTGGCCAGCTCCCTGAGGCTGAAAAAATTATCAAAAAATCCACCCGCACCAATAAGAAAAATGGAAATGAAGTAGGGTTGATGAACGATTATCGCAATATGGGTAATTTGAGTATGCAAAAGAACGACTGGGCTAATGCAGATAAATTCTACAAGAGCTCATTGGAGATAAACACCAAGTCAAATGACAAATATGAAATTTCCGAAGACTATCGAAACCGTGGCAATCTTTACCTGCAAAAAGAAGACTGGAACCTATGCGAGAAGCTAATGCTGGAATCTCTTAAGATATCCGAAGAGATTAACGATCTAAGAAATACTTGTCATGATAGTCGAGTTTTAGGGAGCATTTACTCAGAGAAAAAATCCAGGAACAAGCAGGAAGAATATTACAAAAAAGCCCTGGAAATAAGTAATCAGCTCAAAGACGAAATGGAACAACGCATCGACCACAGGAATCTCGGAGAGCTTTGCCTGGGGCGGGGATATAGGGAAAGAGCGAATGAACACTTTAAGGCTGCTCTGGAAATTTCACTTAAAAAAGCTAATAAAAAAGAAATCGCCACAGATTATCGTCATATGGGGAATCTAAGTTTTAATAATGGGGAACGTGCCGATGCAGAAAAGTATTATCGCGATGCACTCAGCCTCACCTTAGAAGTAGGTGATAAAATTGGTACGGCACAGGACTATACCTACATAGGTAATTTGAAATTTAAAGACGGAAAGATTGATGAGGCCGAGGTCAACTTTGACAAAGCGGTAGACTACTTTAAGGAAGCGAATAATACGCAAGGTCTTCTCCAGCTATTTATGACAGTAGCGCGGATGGAGTTAATCGTCAGTAGAAAAGATCAAAGCGAAAAATATCTGGATCAGGCCAAAATAATTTGTAAAGACCTTGGCGACCCCGAAGCCATAGTCAAAGCTATTGAGGAAATAGAAAAGGTGAAAGATAGCGTTGACGTGAATAGATGATTTGCGGACGAAAAAATATCTTGGCGTCGCCGAGAAGACTACCGCGTATAGGAAAAATCTTACTGCGAAGGGCAGAATTTTGAAAATAAAATAGAGGTGTGGGTGGGTCGAATCTAACATCTTTGCCTTGAGGATCACTTGATCTTTTGGAGGACGGGTGGTAAGTCGAAGAGCTCGAAGTGTTTGAAATCATTCGTTTAGCTAAGGGTTGATAGGTTTATGGAGAAAGTTGATGAAAGTTTACCGGGGTGTTTTGAGCCGGCTGGGGAGTTTTTTGTGTGTCGTTTCACGAAAAAAAAGGGACTGTATTTCCTTGACATCGATATTGGAATTAAATATAAATTGCCTATATGTTAGGTTAATAGGGTTGAAGGTTCTTCCTTCTTTTAATGCCCTTATCATGCGTTAGCGCGGAAAGTTAATAGGTCATCTATGAAAGTAAGCTATAGTCCGCAGCTGATGGAGGAAGCTGTATTTCGGCATCTTAACCATCTAGAAAGATCTGGTTATCGTGCCGGGTACGATGAGTATCATTCTCTAGCCGACCCCATCTACGAGCTCCCAGAAGACGATAGAGAAATAGCCTTCGAGAAGGTTAATAAAATTTTCTTTATTGAGCGGCTTAAACTGGGAGAACATGTCCTTAGAGCTCTTGAGGCTGTAGGACTAATTCCTAAAAGAAAACGCGTCTCGAGAAAAGCACAACTAGCGGCCGCCACTCTGGAGTCGGAAAGCTATTCAAGCGAAGCCGAAGAGGCCTCGGACGATGGCCCCGAAGAAACCAGTCTGGATGACCAGCCTCCCCTCCCCACCGAGACAGACCAGCAAGAAGAAAATCCCACAACAAAAGAAGATGAAGACGCCGATGGCGTTATCTCGTTTGACATGGCGCGTGAGTTCGAAGAGCGCATCAACGAAGTTACCGTGAAGCGTGCGATCAATAAAGTTGATGAAGGATCGAATGTCTTGAACCGAATATCAGGTAGGCCCGTGATTGAAATGCGAGTGCTTGCCAGCCGTTTCTGTAACCCGGAAGAGGCTCAAGAGTTGGATGCATTTCTCATTCAAGAGTTCATGCACGCAAAAGATATGGTTGACCCGGAGTTCGATTACGAAGATGCGTTCATTCCCGGCAACCCTTCGGTAAAAAATCTGATCACAGCCAGGTTTCGTTTGTTATGGAACATGTATGTGGACTCGCGGTTGGGGCGTGCGGGAATTATTTCCACGATGCCTAAAGAAGCGCGTTACAGGGAATTTGATAATTTCTACAGAAAGATTCCGGAGAAGCAGAGGCGAGGAATTTTCGAAGGCATTTGGCAAACAGATACCTTCACACATGAAGAGTTGCTGTCCATGGCTACCGATCTTGAATCCTTGATGAGCAAGTATGTGGACGATGTCGACATATCAGAGGAAGAGAGAGATTATATCCACCTGCAAGGGTCGCCGTGTCCTTTATGCAAGTTCCCCACCTACAACTGGGTGGATGATCCTGAAAGTATTTGTGATGAAATGGTAATCGAGGCGATTCAAATTGATTTCCCAGACTGGGAAAGCAAGGACGGCGGTTGTGACCGTTGCATAGAAGTGTACGAATTGCGGGCCGGTGTGTAATAACCGGTTGTGTCAAATATGATTTGAAGGTTGCTTTTTTTTAGTGAGGTTAAATGTTGAACATTTGTCCATTAAAGAAAGGGGGAAGTAGAAACAGAGGCGCATACTATGTGTCTCTTAAGAAGTAGAGGTAGAAGTAGAAGTATCGATTAGTCTTATTTATTGTTTAGTAAGATTGAAAGGGAGGGCAAGTTTTATGAGATTAAACAGAAGGAAATTCTTGCAGGTGAGTGCTGGTGTAGCTACGGCTATGGCTCTGACAAGCAAGAAAGTAGGAGCGCAATTAAAGCCCGTAGTCAAGGTAGGCAATCCATTGGAAGCCTATCCGGACAGACGTTGGGAGGAAGTTTACCGCGATCAGTACAAGTATGAGCGGTCTTTCA
>Ga0163108_10003785_pt1 | contig 10733 bp, 10 predicted proteins | sample Fk1155metaG_FD_109644 | JGI IMG/M metagenome (GOLD analysis project Ga0163108, IMG submission 109644) | Marine microbial communities from the Central Pacific Ocean - Fk160115 155m metaG | ecosystem: Environmental > Aquatic > Marine > Oceanic > Photic zone | place: The Central Pacific Ocean...
TATATTTATTTTTCTGCAGCTGGTTTTTCTTCAGCTTTAGTTTCTGCAGCTGGTTTTTCTTCAGCTTTAGTTTCTGCAGCTGGTTTTTCTTCAGCTTTAGTTTTTTCTTTTTCGGCAGCTAGTCTTTCTTGAGTTTTTTTTCTTGGTAGGTGTTTTTTTGTTTTTTCAGTAATTATTGGTTTATCAACAACACCTAAATTGCTCAAGAATAACATAACTCTATCAGAAGGCTTGGCTCCTTTAGAAATCCATTCTTTAGCTTTTTCAAGATTTATTTTAACTCTTTCAGAACTCTCCTTTGGTAACATGGGATTATAAGTTCCAACTTGATCTATAAACTTACCATCTCTTGATCTACGAGAGTCTGCTACAACAATTCTATAAAATGGTCTTTTTTTTGCTCCACCTCTTGATAATCTTATTCTTACTGGCATAATTTTTCCTTTCTTATTTTAGTTTAATTTGGGTGGGAAGTTACCTTGCAATTTTTGCATTAAATCATTAGGCATTCCACCCTTACCCATTGATTTCATTCTCTTCATCATTTTTTGTGATTGGAGAAACTGTTTTAAAAGCTTATTTACATCTTGAACTCTGGTTCCAGACCCTTTTGATATTCTTATTTTTCGTGAAGCCTTAATGAGATTAGGATCAACTCTTTCCTGTTTTGTCATAGAATTAATAATAGCAATTTGATGATTTATTAATTTATCTGAGATTTTATTTTCAGCCATTAATTTTTGTGCTTTAGAAACTCCGGGCAGCATAGACAAAATACCTGATACACCACCCATTTTCCCCATTTGTTGTAATTGCTTTGCAAAGTCATCTAAATCAAAATTGCCCTTTGACATTTTTTTTGCTAAACTTTCCATTTCATCCTTGTCAATATTTTCAGCAGTCTTTTCAACTAAACTAACAATATCCCCCATACCTAATATTCGTTGAGCAATTCTCTCAGGATAAAAAGATTCAAAATTTTGTACTTTTTCTCCAACGCCTATAAATTTTATTGGCGAGTCAGTAATTGATTTAATAGACAGTGCAGCTCCGCCCCTACTATCTCCATCAATACGAGTAAGTATAGATCCTGTTACAGTAACAGCTTCACTAAAACTTTTAGCTACATTTGCAGCATCCTGTCCAGTTAGGGCATCTGCAACTAGCAAAGTTTCTTGGGGTTCAAAAGATTTTTCAATTTCAATTAACTCTTTCATTAAATCTTGATCAACCGCCTGTCTTCCTGCAGTATCAAGAATTACTACATCAAATAAATTTTTTTGTGCGTATACTAAAGTCTCACTAACTATTTCTTTTGTAGAATTTAAATTATGATTAAAAAAACTAACATTAACCTGCTCAGCTAGAATTTTTAATTGCTCTTGTGCCGCCGGCCTATAAATATCTGCTGAAGAAAGCAAAATTTTTTTCTTAGACGAGTTTGTTAAATGATTTGCAAGTTTTGCAACTGAAGTTGTTTTCCCAGAGCCCTGAAGTCCACAAAATAAAATCTTTGTCATTTGGGATGTTAAAATATTTAGTGGTTGGTTTTCTGAACCAAGGATATTAACTAACTCATCTTGTACGAGTTTGATGATCATCTGATCAGGTTTGATTGACTTTAAAACTTCTTTGCCTAAAATATTTTCTTTAACTGAACTAATAAAATCTTTAACAACTACCAGGGCAACATCTGCTTCTAAAAGAGCAATACGAATTTCTCGGAGAGTTGAATCTAGATCAGACTCAGAAATTACAGCTTTACCTCGTATTCCACGAACTATTTTTTCAAACTTATCATTTAATGTATCAAACATTTTTCTCCAATAGCAGTTAACACCAGGGCACGAAACTCGTGAGCTGATGTACCTATCACAATTGCAACAAGCTTTATGACTTTACAATTTAGGATTTGTAATAAACCCTCTATTTATTGATGCCAATAAAGTCAAGTTTTCTTAAAATTTAAAAATTTTCCAAGATTTCTAGGTAAATTAGAGTATAGAGCTTTTATGCAAAAAATAGAATTTATAAAGATGCATGGTTTAGGAAATGATTTTGTTATCATTGATAGAAGGTCAAAAGAGATAGAAATTAATGATAATTTAATTCAAAAATTAAGCGACCGAAGATCTGGTGCTGGTTGTGATCAACTAATTACTATTAATAATACCGATGATAAAAATGTTGATATTAGCATAGATATTTTTAATCCTAGTGGGGACAAGGCAGAAGCATGTGGAAATGGAACTAGGTGTGTTGCAAAAATTCTTTTTGATGAAAATAATGAAAAACAAACCCTAAAGATTCTGTCAGATGCAGGAATGCTAGTGGCTAAAAAAATTGGAGCTAACATAAGTGTGAATATGGGTAAAATTACAACATTCTGGAAAAACATACCACTAAGTGAAGAAATAGATTCTCTTAATATTCCAATTCAAATTGATGGCTTTGATACAGGAGTTGGTGTGAATATTGGCAATCCGCATGTTGTTTTTTTTGGCAAATCAATTGAGAACATAGATCTAAATCAAATAGGGCCAAAAATTGAAAATCATAAATTTTTTCCAAATAAAACTAATGTTGAATTCATTGAGGTAGTAAATTCAAAAAAAATTAAAATGAAGGTATGGGAAAGAGGTGCTGGAATAACACTTGCATGTGGTAGTGGAGCTTGTGCTGCTGTCTACGCAGGGTGGAAAAAAAATTTGATTGAAAAAAATGCTGAAGTTCAACTTGAAAAAGGGTCTTTACATATAGATATAATTAATGAAGAGGCTATTATGACTGGCCCAGCAGAAATTAGTTATAATGGATACATTAAAATTTAATAATGACTAAAAAAAATACCCTTATTAATCTTGGTTGTAGACTAAATATTTATGAGGGTGAGATTATTAAAAATCATCTTAATGATAATAATTTAAACCATATTACAGTTATCAATTCATGTGCAGTTACTGCAGAAGCAGAAAAAAAAGTTGCTTATGAAATAAGAAGAGCAAAAAGGAATAATCCTAAAAATAAAATTATTGTTACAGGGTGCGCTGCTCAAATAAATCCAGAGAAATATGATGCTATTGAAATGGTTGATTTAGTATTAGGTAACAAAGAAAAATTGCTCCCTAATATATGGAAAAATTTAAATTTCTTAGAATCTATTCGGGTTGATGACATTTTATCTGAAAAAAAAACTGTTACTTCTGCAGTTGAAAAGTTTGATGGTAAATCTAGAGCATATATTGAAATTCAGCAAGGTTGTGATCACCGCTGTACTTTTTGTATCATCCCCTATGGCAGAGGAAACAACAGAAGTGTGCCGGCAGGAGAAATAGTAGAGCGAATTAAAAAAATCGTTAATAATGGATATAAAGAAGTTGTGTTAACAGGTGTTGATATCACCGATTATGGTAAGGATTTACCTGCACAGCCAACATTTTCAAATTTAATAAAAAGAATTTTAAAACTTGTACCTAATTTAGAGCAATTAAGATTATCTTCAATTGATTGTGCCGAAATTGATGAAGAATTTTGGGATTTGTTATCTGAAAAAAAATTAATGCCTCACTTTCACATAAGTTTACAGGCAGGAAATAATATAATTTTAAAAAGAATGAAAAGACGACATTCAAGAGAAAAGGCAATAAGTTTTTGCAATAAAGTTTTATTAAAAAGAAAAGATGCTACTTTTGGGGCTGATTTAATTACTGGGTTTCCCACTGAGACTGATGAAATGTTCAAAGATACATTAGATTTAGTAGACGAATGCAGTCTCACTCATCTGCATGTATTTCCTTATTCTCTACGCGAAAACACTCCTGCTGCACGCATGCCACAAATCGACAAGTCTGTAATAAAAAATAGAGCAAATAAACTGCGTCAAAAAGGAATGAAAAAATTTAAACAGCACCTTGCAAAAAAAGTTGGAGAAAAAGATTTAATTTTAATTGAAAAAAATGAAAATGAAAAATCAATCGGTAAAGGTAAAAATTTTTTTAACACCATTTTTAATGAAAAAATAAGAGAGGGCGATATTATCCCTTGTATATATGTAGGTGTTAACGATGACATGTTGATAGCTAAAAGAATATGAGTCTTTTTTTTAAATTTAAAAACAGCCTTCAAAAAACATCTAATTTTTTATCTTCTAATATACTTAGCTCTTTTCAAAATAAAAAGATTGATAGTGAAACTCTTGAAGAATTAGAATCTGTTCTGATCTCTGCTGATATTAGTTTAGATGTTGTTGAAAAATTAATAAGTTCTGTACGCAAAGTAAAATCAACTAATCAAGATATTACAGCAACGGTAATAGAGACATTAGCTAAAGAAATAGAAACTATTCTTAAACCTAGAGAGAAAATATTATTAGAAGAAAATGAGAGAAATCCAAAAATACTTATTTTTGTTGGTGTAAATGGTAGTGGAAAAACAACAACTATAGGTAAAATAGCTAATAAAATTCAAAATGAAAAAAAAATTTTAATAGCTGCTTGTGATACTTTTAGGGCAGCAGCAATTGATCAATTAAAAAATTGGACAGAAAAAAGTCATAATGATTTTTATGCTGGTAATAATAATCAAGACCCTGCTAGTGTAGCTTTTCAAGCAACTAAAAAATTTAATAAAGAAAATTATGATTACTTACTTATAGATACGGCAGGTAGATTATCAAATAATACAAATTTAATTAATCAATTAATTAAATTAAAAAATGCAGTCGCTAAATTAGATACTGATACTTTAATTGAAACTATTTTAGTTCTTGATGGAACCAACGGCTCAAATATGATTAAACAAGTTGATATTTTTAGTAAAGAATTAAATGTATCAAGTATTATCATTACTAAATTAGATGGCACGGCTAAAGGGGGGGCTTTAATTTCAATTGCAAATGAATATGAAATACCTATAAGCTACGTAGGTCTTGGAGAAAAACTTGAGGATCTATCAGATTTTAGTGCTAGAAGTTTTGCTAGGTCTATATTGAGTTTGGAAGAATAATATGAAGTCAATTTATAAAATTTTAATTGATATTGGTCCTTTAGCAATCTTTTTTATTTTCTACACAAGAAGTGGTCTACAGGCTTCTATTTTACCTTTCATGGTCGCAACAGTAATCGCAGTTTTATTTTCTTATATGCTTGAAAAAAAAATTCCTATAATGCCAACAGTTGGAGCTGTAATTATTTTAATTTTTGGAGGTCTAACAATTTATTTCGATAACGAAGTATTTTTTAAAATGAAGCCTACAATTATTAACTTCCTTTTTGCTGCAATTCTTTATGGAGGAATTGTGATAAATAAACCACTCCTTAAATATCTTCTTGGAGCAGCTCTTAAACTTGAAGAAGCCGGTTGGAAAATACTAACTCAGCGTTGGATTGGGTTTTTTATTGCTCTGGCAATTTTAAATGAAATTGTGTGGAGAACACAATCAACCGATATTTGGGTAAATTTTAAGGTTTTTGGAATTTTACCATTAACTTTTATTTTTACTATGACTCAATTTCCTTTGATTAAAAAATATCAAATTGAAGATTAAGAAAAATTATTTTCTTTTAATGCTGTAACTCCTGGGGATTCATTTCCTTCTAACCACTCCAAAAAAGCACCTCCTGCATTTGATATATAATCAAATCCATCTTCAGCATTTGTATTTTTTATAGCTGAGATAGTGTCACCTCCACCTGCAAGTGTATCAATGTTAAATTTTTTAGCATTAGATTTTATTATTTTAGCAATTTCATTTGTAGCTTTATCGTATGGCTTATATTCAAAAGCACCAACGGGACCATTCCATAATACCATTTTAGATTTGATAATTTCTTCATTAATTAATTTTGTTGTAATTTCTCCTATATCTAAAATCATATGATCTGATGAAATTTCCTCAATTTTACAATAAACTGGATTTGTATCTTGAATATTTTTTCCACAAACAACATCAATAGGCAATATTAGTTTACAATTTAATTTTTTAGCTTTTAATTGAATATTTGTTGCTTCATGAATTAAATTTTCATCAATCAAGGATTTACCAATATTTTGTTGATTAGCTAATAAAAAAGTATTAGCCATTGCTCCTCCAATAGCAATTGTACTAAACTGCTCTATCAGATTATTTAAAAGCTGAATTTTAGTTGATATTTTAGAACCACCAATAATGGCCATGTTTGGTTTTTTTGAATTTTCTAAAAAGGAATTAATATTTTCAATTTCTTTAATAAGATGGTTACCGGCAACCGCAGGCAAAAATTTTGCAAAACCTACAATAGAAGCATGATTTCTATGAGATACAGAAAATGCATCATTAACATAAACATCAAAGTGAGATGTAAAATTTTTAGAAAAATTATTATCGTTGGTTTCTTCTTCCTTAAGAAATCGAATATTTTCTATCAGACAAATTTCTCCAAATGACATTTCGCTGATTTTATTTTTAATAATTTGATTTTCAAAATATTCTAAAAAATGTACTTTATTTCCTTCAAATATTTTTTCTAGATATGGACAAAGAAAGTTAAGAGAAAAATTTTTATTTATCTTTCCCCCCGGTCTACCTAAATGAGATACAATAAAAATTTTATTATTTTGATTAATAAGTTTTACTATAGATTTTTTTATTTTTTCTAGACGAGATAAATCTGTAATTTTTCCATCTACTAAAGGTATGTTTAAGTCTGCTCGAAATAAGACTATTTTTTCTCTTATTTTATAATTTGTTAAATTTTTCATAAATTTATTCACATTTACGTCATAAACTTAAGGTTTTTATTGGTTTTTTATTAAAAATGACAGTTTTATATATATTATTTATTATATATTTAGTATATGAAGAATGCTGAAACATACTATATGTAGTTGTAAATAAAGGAATCTATGCCTTGGAATGATGAAAACGTAGTTAAATTGAGAGAATTGTGGGATCAAGGATTACCTACTGCACAAATAGGGAAATTGCTGGGTTTTACAAAAAATGCTGTAGTTGGGAAAGCGCACAGAATTGGACTTGAAAGACGGCCCTCACCAATACGTAGAACAGCAATAAAACCTGATAGAAAAAAGGCGCGCTCTCCAGTTACTCCAAAATTAAATTTTGAAACTGCAATTAATAACAATAATTATCCTTCCAAAGAATCCAAATCTTTTCAACCTAAAATAAAAAACTTGTTTTCCCCTATTGCAAAAAGAGGATGTGAGTGGCCAGTAGGCCACCCGGATGAGACGGATTTTCATTTTTGTAATAAAGAAAGATTTGAAGACAAACCTTATTGCATAGATCATTGCACTGTCGCATATGTTTTCCCTGAAAAAGAAGATTCAGAAAAACAGCAAGGTAATCTAGGCAGATCCTTTTAAATTAATAGAAATATATTCTTTAAACTGATATCTTTTGGGCTTTAATGACTGAAAAAGATAATTTAAAAATTTTTACTCCTATTCTAATTGGTGGAAGTTTAATATTGCTTATTAGTTTTGCTATTCGCTCTACTTTTGGATTATTTCAGATACCTATTGCAGAACAGTTTTTATGGGATCGCTCTGAATTTTCTCTTGCTATAGCTATACAAAATTTAGCATGGGGAATTGGAACACCTTTATTCAGTGCATTCGCTGAAAAATACGGTGATAGAAAAGCCATAACAATTGGTCTGCTATTGTATGCGCTTGGTGTATTTATTAGTAGTACTGCATCATCCCCTGAAGCACATCAATTTTTAAATGTATTAATTGGTTTTGGAATAGCAGGAAGTGGTTTTGGTCCAATCTTAGCTATTGTTGGTCGATCAACATCTCCTGAAAGAAGATCTCTTGCTCTTGGTATAACAACTGCTGCAGGTTCTGCTGGTCAAGTTGTGGGGCCACCGTTTGCAGCTACACTTTTAAACAATATGCCTTGGACCTCAGTGTTTGTTATTTTTGCTATTATTAGCTTATTAACAATTTTTATAGTGCCATTACTAAAATCTAATCGAAAAATTTCTAATATAAATGTTGAGGAAAATCTCCAAGATGCACTTATGAATGCAGTAAAAGATCCTACATATATTATGTTATTTTTAGGTTTTTTTTCTTGTGGATTCCAACTAGCTTTTATAACTGCACATTTCCCAGCTTTCATAGCGGAGGCAAGCAGTCCAATTATTCAAGGTAGCATAATCAGTCTTGTGTGCAATTCTGTTACATCACTTGGCGCTTTATCAATAGCGCTAATTGGTCTGTTTAATATTGTTGGCTCTATTGCCGCAGGTGCAATGGGTAAAAATTTTTCAAAAAAATATTTGCTTTCAATTATCTATACGGGTCGAACAATAGCAGCTATTTTATTCATAATATTACCAATAACACCAACTTCAGTAGTAATTTTCTCAATTGTTATGGGGGCATTATGGCTTGCAACAGTGCCTCTGACTTCAGGAATTATTGCTTATATATATGGATTAAAATATATGGGAACGCTTTACGGTATAGTTTTTTTATCACACCAAATAGGTTCTTTTGTTGGGGTGTGGTTAGGAGGATTATTTTATGATATTTATGGAAGTTATAATATTGTATGGTGGGTTGGTATTGGAGTAGGTGCATTTTCAGCAATAATTCATTTACCTGTTAAAGAGATTCCTTTGAGTAAGAGACATAAATTGCAGGAAATTAATTAAAATTTAAAAATAATCCAAAATTTTCATTTCATCACTAAATACTTTTTCAATATGTAAAATTTGTTTCTTGTTTAATTTTTTTTTAGATTCTCCAACTTTACCATTTCTAAAAAAAATGGACTTACCTTCATTTTCAAAAAAACCAATATTCTTCTCTGTTTTTTTTAAAATTTTAAAATTAGAATTTTCTAGAGCTATATTAATTTGATCCACATCAATTTTAAAATTCATAATTTTAGATAAAAAATTCAATATTTTATAAAAAGTATTATAGGTATTATTAGTCAAATCTTCATACTTAATGATAATTCTTGGGATTTGAGGAATGCCATCTCTCCAAGAGATATAGTTCAATTTCCACGATCCAATCACCTCAATCCTTGGAAAACCAGTATCATCTAGTTCTATGTTATATCTAAGATCATTTGAACAAAGATGTTCAATTGTTTTATCATAAGTGATTCCGAGATAATTTGCATATGAAACAACAACATCTCTTGGATCTCTCACAATATATATTGCAGCTAAAGACAGGTTTTCATTTGTTAGTTCACAATCATTTAACCTAATTAATGCATTATGATTCTTTAAAAATGCAATATTACCATTATTTATATTTGTAATTTCCTGACTTTTAATCCAATATTTTGCAATATTATATGGGTCTTTAATTAATTCATCTTTATTTACTAGTTTTTGAATAACGCTCGGTATAGGAAAATACTTTATACTTGAAATAACTTTTGCATCGAATTTTTTTGCTTTGTTGTAAAAATAATTAGCAATCAAATATCTAACCCATGTATTTCCGCTTTTTGGGTAAGAGGATATCCAAATAAATTTGTTCATATATTAAATTTTGTTATCTATTTTTTTTGAATTAGTGAATAATAAAAATCCAATTGGAATAAAATAAATAATAGACAACCAATTATTAAAAAAACTACCAGTAGGCATTAATGGCCATAAATTTAAAAAAATATTTATTAGGCAAAAGATCTGAAGATATTGTAATTCACTTAATGTTTTTGATCTATAATAAATTAAGTATAATAATAATTTAAAAGAAATATAAATAAAAAAAGTAAACAATATAATAAAACCTATTATACCGGTTTCAGTAAGCATTTGAATGTAGGAATTATGCGAATGAGTTTGGCAACCCATTATTGACCCATCAAGAGTAACATAGGTGTGATACTTTGATATTTTACAAATTTCCCTAAACATTTTTGGACCTATTCCAAAAATTTTATTATCTCTAAATATTTTTAAAGATGTCTTATAAATTACCTCATGTTGTATTGAAAAAAAATTGTACTTTGTTGGATTATGATTAGATTTTGTATTATTTGTTAAAATTTTATCTTCGTCTGTTATTGCAACCTTACCCTTATAAACAAATTGTTTAACAGTTTTTTCAATCATTCTTGTTTTTAATTCTTGGTTGGAAAAAGTAACTAAACTAACTAAAAAAAATAAAATAAATAAGCTAATAGAAAATATTTTTCTTGTTTTTTTTATTAGTAATAAAAATAATATAAAAAAAATTATTAGCATAAAAAAAGCAGTTCTTTCTCCGGTAACAAATATAGTTAATGAAACTAAAATTATGTAGGGAAATAATAGAAAATAAAGATTTTTACTCCTAGCATAATTAAAAAATAATAGTCCTATAGTAACTGGTAATAGCCTAACTAAATAGCTGCCTAACTTTAACTCATCTCCAAAAAAACCTGACACTCTTCCAATAAAATTTTTATTAGCTTCAATAATTTCAATATGTTTGGGGTAAAAAATTTCAAAAAAATTTAAAAAGTTTTCTTTAAAGAAAAATTCATATAGTCCACTTAATGATGTAAGACTTGTCGCAAATAACAAAGAAAATAAAAAGTATTTATTGAAGTATTTGTTATTTTGAGAAATAAAAAAAATAGCAAAAGCAAATATTCCAAATCTGAAATAAAACAAAGAACTTTCCAAAGATAATAAAATATTATTTGATGTCAAAGATAAAATAATTAAATAAATACAAATGATATTAAAAATATAAAAAAAATTAGAATTAAA
>Ga0163108_10003787_pt1 | contig 10732 bp, 11 predicted proteins | sample Fk1155metaG_FD_109644 | JGI IMG/M metagenome (GOLD analysis project Ga0163108, IMG submission 109644) | Marine microbial communities from the Central Pacific Ocean - Fk160115 155m metaG | ecosystem: Environmental > Aquatic > Marine > Oceanic > Photic zone | place: The Central Pacific Ocean...
ATTTAAAATAAATAAACCAGAATTTTTTTGGTATTATAATTCTAAATGGTATGAATTGTCGGTTTCTCAAAAAGGTGTAGCAAAAGATTGGGACATAAATTTTAAGGAAAATTTAATTAGATTATATAATAAGAAAATGGAATGGCTAAGAGAAATAGACCTTAATAAAATGACTGCTTATATGCAATTTTCTTCTGGAGAGAAGTATTTGTATGAATGTAAAAAAATGAAATTTATTATGGAATAATATTAAAAATGAAAAACATAATAATAAAGGGTGCTCCAGGATCACCTTATACTAGAAAGATGCTGAGTTTACTAAGGTATAGAAGAATACCTTACAATTTTATAATTGGTGGTTTATTTGATCAAGGTATAATGGATACAAAGAAATTGCCTAAAGCTAAGGTAAACTTAATGCCTACATTTTACTTTGAAAATAAAAATCAAGAGTTAGAACTTATGGTAGATTCTACATTTATTTTGAGAAAATTAGAAAAATCTTATTTAGCTAGATCTGTTATACCAAAAAGTGCAGTTTTAAAATTTTTAGATTATTTTCTTGAAGATTTTGCTGATGAATGGCTGACAAAAGCTACATTTCATTACAGGTGGTCATATGATGAAGATATTAAAAAAGCTGGAGCAACTTTATCACGTTGGAGGTCGCTTACAGATAATGAAGAGAAAATAAAACCTATTAGAGATAAAATTTCTGAACGACAAATTTCTCGTTTATATGTTGTAGGAAGTAATAAAGTTACATCAAATATAATTGAGAAAAGTTATAAAAATATTTTAAAACTAATGGACAATCATATGAATAATTCCCCTTACATATTTGGAGAAAGGCCTAGTTCAAGTGATTTTGCACTGTATGGACAACTTACTCAATTAGCTACGTTTGATCCAACTCCTATGAAGATAGCAGATAATATTGCATCGAGAATTGTGGCTTGGGTTGGGGTTATGGAAGATTTATCTGGTTTGGAAATTAATAATATGAATTGGATAGATGTTGATAATATTTCCGAAACATTAAGAAATATTTTTTACGAAATTGGAAACACATATGTTCCAGTTTTATTGGCGAATTATAATGCAGTTTATAATAATCAAGATAAAGTAGAAACTGATATAAATGGAAAGTTGTGGTCTCAAAAACCTTTTCCATATCAAGCAAAATGTTTAAATTGGATTAAAGAACAATATAATTTATTAGAGGGCAAGGATAAAAGTTTTATAGATGAATTTTTAGCTGGTTCTGGTTGTGAGTCAGTATTTTTGATAAAAATATAATAAGAAAGTAAAATTATAATGACTAGAATAAATATAGTTGACCCTAAAGAATTATCAAATCAACATCTTGTTGCAGAATATAGAGAAATTTTCATGGTAGGATCTTCATTACAGAGAAGTTTTAATTCTAAGAATTGGCAAATTACAAAAAAGAATCTTCCTATCAAATTTACACTTAATATTGGACATGTAAAATTTTTTTATAATAAAGGAAAATATCTTTATAAAAGATATCAGCTAATAATTAAAGAAATGAAAAGAAGAGGAATGAGACCAGATCCAGGTCGTAAATTTAATAAAAGTCAATTTCCACAAGAATTTTATAATGATTGGGCTCCTAATTTAGAAGATAAAAAAGTTATTAGACAAAGGATAAAAGAAAAGATTGATTTAAAACCAAGTTGGTATAAATGGTACAATAATAAGTATTAGAAAGGTTAGTGAGTAGTAATATGATTAAGTTTCTTATAGAAGGATTTAAAGATTTTAAGATAAATTATTATGATAATGATAAGTCTTATATTAAGAATCTAGTAAAAAGCGGACAAAAGCCTAAAACAATGGTTGTTTCTTGCTCTGATTCTAGAGTGGATCCAGCTATATTGTTTCAGACAAAGCCTGGCGAAATTTTTGCAGTGAGAAATGTTGCCAATTTAGTCCCACCTTATGCGCCAGATAAAGGACATCATGGTGTTAGTGCAGCCATTGAATTTGGAGTTCTTGATCTAAAAATACAGGATATTATAATTCTAGGACATGCTCATTGCAGTGGGATAAGAGAGTTGTGTAGCAATGGAAAAGAGCAAACAAATCATACATCATCAAAAAATGTAAAAAGAGAATTTATTGATAGTTGGATGAATATTGCTGCTCCAATTATGGAAAAATTTGATTTAGAGAATAATTTAGAATTTATGCAGCATGATGTAGAAAAGGAATCCATAAAAAATTCAATTAAAAATTTAAAGACTTTTCCTTGGGTGTCCAAATTGGTTGAGAATCAAAAATTAAATATACATGGGTGGTGGTTTGATATAGAAAATGGTGAACTTTTTCAGTTTGATGAAAGTAATGATAGTTTTATTAAAATTTAATATAAAAAAGCTAAAAAAATTTAAATTAAAAAATTTTTTAAGTTATATAATTATATTTATTTTTTTTTCATGTCCTGTTTATTCTCAAAATTTAAAATTTTCAAAATTAATTAATTTAAGTTCTCCGTGGGGCATGAGTTTTCTTGATGATAACCAAATATTAGTGACTGAAAAAGATGGTAAGATTTTATTAATTAATTTGAATACTGAAGAAATTAATGAAATTGAACATAATCTTAAAATATTATCTAAAGGTCAAGGAGGATTATTAGATATAATTTATCAGGAGAATAATGTTTGGGTTTCTTATTCAGAGGATAGAGGATTAGGGAAAACGAGTACATCCATATCTAGAGGAATTTTTAACAAGAGTAGAATAAATTTTAAAAATATTTTTAGAGCTGAACCTCCAATTGATTCTGGTTACCACTTTGGTTCAAGATTAGTAATAAAAGATGAGTATTTATTTTCCACTATTGGAGAAAGAGGCAAGGGAATGATAGCTCAAGATTTTACTAAACACCCAGGAAGTATAATTAGAATTCATCTTGATGGTGCGATACCAAAAGATAATCCTAAATATACTGGTAAAAATGGTTGGCTTCCTGAAATTTTTCAAATAGGAGTTAGAAATCCTCAAGGTTTAACTATGTCACCATTTGATAATAAGGTTTATGCTAGTAATCATGGAGCAAGGGGAGGAGATTGGTTTGGAGAAATAAAAAAGTCTGAAAATTATGGTTGGAAGATTTTAGGTTGGGGAGGGACTAATTATTCAGGAAAAGAAATAGGTCCTATGTGGTTAGAAGGTTTTACAAAGGCTATTTATTATTGGGTTCCTTCAATAGGTGTAAGTGCTATTACAATATATAAAGGGGAAGAATTTAAAGAGTGGGAGGGCCATGCATTAATAAGTTCACTAAAAGATAGGTCTTTAAGGAAATTAAATTTTAAAGACATAGAAAATATAGAAGAAAAAGTTATTTTTTCTGACCAAATAGGTAGAATAAGAGATATTCAAATTCATTCTTTGACTGGTAAAATATTTTTTTTAAGTAATAATGGTTTATGGTTAATGGAAAAAAACTAGGAGAAAAAAATGTCTAAAAAACCTGTGTATATAGTAGCTGATGTAGATATTCATAATTTAGAAAACTATAAAATATATATGGAAAGAGTAAAACCTGTAGTTGAAAAATTTGGTGGGAAATATTTGACTAGAGGAGGTCCAATGGAGGTAGTTGAGACGAAGCTTTGGAATCCAACAAGAATGGTTTTGTTACAATTTCCTGATAAAGAATCTGCATTAGAATGGATGAATTCTGAAGAATATCAACCTATTAAAAAATTAAGACAGGAAAATTCTTCAGGTACATTAGTGATATTAGAAGGTATATAGATTTAAAAAATTACTAATAGTTAAAAGGAGTTAATATGGATAATGATCAAAGTAAAAAAGAAGGTGTTAATAATCAAATAAGAAAGTTTTTAAAAATAGTTGGTATTACTTCACACAACAAGATTAGTGAAAAGTTAAAAGAAAATAATAATTCAATCAAGGTTGCTATGAAACTTGAAATAAATGGGGTAGAAATAGAAAAATTTGAAACGGAATTAAAAAATATTTAAGGAGGAACTTAGTTATGAATTTTGTAAAATTGTTTTTTAGTATTTTTGTGTTGGTTTTTATAAATAAGTCTATAATTGCAGGAACATTTAGTGATAATTTAGGTCAATGTTTTGTTAGATCTACTACTGTTGAAGATAAAAATTCTTTAATGAAGTGGATGTATATATTAATTTCAGAGCATCCTATTATTAAAGATAAATATGCGATTTCGGAACGAGATAAAGTTGCTTCTGATCTAGAAATGGCAGATATAGTCACTTATCTGTTAACTCAGTCTTGTTTAGAAGAGACGAAAGAAACTATAAATTATGAAGGAATTGAAGGTGTTGTTTCTTCTTTTGAAATATTAGGTAAGGTTGCAGCGATGGGTTTATTTGAAGATCCTAATGTTAATATAGCTGCTGAAAGATATACTAAATATTTAGATTTTGAAAAATTTTTAGAATTTATAGAATAAATATTTATTATATAAGGTTGATATTTTTAAATATTTTGGAGAGTTTGATTATGAAATATAATAGTAGTAGAAAATTAGGAAAATTTGGGTCAAATATTTCTCCTATAGGTATCGGTGCTATGTCGTTTACAGATTTTTATGGACCATGTAATGATGAACAAGCAAATAATATTCTTAATACAGCTTTAGATTTAGGGTTAAATCATATTGATACTTCAAATGTATATGGCAATGGCACTTCAGAAAGAAGAATAGGAGATTTTTTAGCGAAGCAAGGTAAACAAAAAAACGAACTTTTTGTTTTAGCCACTAAGGCAGCAATTTATAAGGATCCCGAAACTGGTGTCAGAGGGTTCAATAATAGTAAAAAACATCTAGAGGAAGAATTAGATAAGAGTTTAAATCGTTTAGGTGTAGATTATATCGATCTTTTTTATGTGCACAGAAGAGATTTTAAAATACCTATAGAGGAAGTTACACAATCTTTAGCAAAATTTGTGGAAAAAGGTAAGGTTAAAAGTATAGGTTTTTCTGAAATTGCGCCTACATCATTAATAAAGGCATCTAAAGTTCATCATATTGCTGCAGTTCAATCAGAATATTCTTTATCAACAAGGTCGCCAGAAATGGGATTGGTTCAAAATTGTAAAGAATTAGGTACAGCTTTAGTTGCTTTTAGTCCTGTAGGAAGGTCTTTTTTAACTGATACTCCTTTATCATATGAAAGTGGACAAAAGTTGGATTTTACAAAAAATAACCCTAGATTTATTGAAGAAAATTATTATGAAAATATAAAGTTAACAGAGAAGTTTAGGTCTTATGCTAAAGATATTGGTTTTAAAACTGCTACATTGGCAATTGCTTGGTTGCTAAATCAAGGTGAACATATTATTCCTATTCCTGGAACACGTTCTGTGGACCATTTAAATCAATTGGCTGCGGCTAGAGATATTGATTTAACTGATGAAATGGTCTTACAAATAGAACGTATTTTGCCTATAGGTTGGGCTTATGGAGACAGATATTCAGATGTGCAATGGGTAGGGCCTGAAAGGTATTGTTAAGAATTTTTTAGTTCTTGCCTTCTTTCATGTAATACTGGTTCAGTATATCCAGAAGGAAGTTTTGTACCGTTAAAAACTAAATCGCAAGCAGCTTTATATGCAATAGTATTAAATGAAGGTGCCATAGTGATATATTTTTTATCGTCTTTATTTTGTTCATCAACGACCTTTGCCATTTTTTGCATAGTAGATAGAACTTGTTCTTTAGTAACAATTCCATGATGCAACCAATTAGCTAATGCTTGTGAGGAAATTCTACAAGTAGCTCTATCTTCCATTAAACCAATATCATGAATATCTGGAACTTTAGAACATCCTATTCCTTGGTCTATCCAACGGACTACATAACCTAAAATTCCTTGAGCATTATTTTCTATTTCTTGAATAATTTCTTCACTAGACCAATTTTCACCATCTGCAATGGGAATAGTCAGTAAATCATCAATATTTGGGATATTTTTTTTTATAATTATTTTATTTTGTATATCAAAAACATTTACTTCATGATAATGAGTAGCATGTAATGTAGCAGCAGTTGGGCTTGGTACCCAAGCACAATTAGCACCAGCTTTAGGGTGCCCTATTTTTTGTTCTAACATATCATGCATTAAGTCTGGCATTGCCCACATACCTTTTCCAATTTGAGCTTTACCTTGCAACCCACAAGATAGTCCAATTTGTACGTTTCTTTTTTCATAAGATTCTATCCATTTAGTCTTTTTCATATCACCTTTTTTAAGAAAAGGACCTGCTTCCATTGAGGTATGGATTTCATCACCAGTTCTATCTAAGAAGCCAGTATTAATAAATGCAACTCTAGATTTAGCAGCTCTAATACATTCTTTTAGATTAGCGCTAGTACGTCTTTCTTCATCCATAATACCTAATTTAACAGTATTTTTAGGAAGGTTGAGGATTTGTTCTACTTTAGTAAAGAGTTCATCAGAAAAAGAAACTTCTTCTGGTCCATGCATTTTAGGCTTAACAATATATATGGATTTTTTTTCAGAGTTACGTAAGCCTTCATTTTTACTTAAATCATGTTTTGCTATTAATGTAGTGCAGATTGCATCCATTATACCTTCACTAATTTCATTATTATTTTTGTCTAAAATAGAAGTGTTGGTCATTAAATGTCCTACATTCCTATTTAACATTAAAGAGCGACCTTTTAGTACTTTGATATTTCCCTCTTTATTAATAAAATTAATATCTTTGTTTAAAGTTCTAGTAATAATTTCTCCATTTTTATTAAATTCTTCTGATAAGTCACCTTTCATAAGACCTAACCAATTTCGATAAGCTAAAACTTTGTCTTCACTATCTACTGCTGCAACACTATCTTCACAATCCATAATAGTTGTAAGTGCAGATTCAAGAATTATATCTGCTATGTTAGCAGGATCGTCTTTTCCAATTGTATGAAATGAGTCAATTTGAATACGGATATGTAAATTATTTTTTATAAAAATTACTTCTTTTAAATTACTTTTATTATCATTAATATATCCCGTGTATTGATTTGAATTTTCTAATGTTATTTCTTTATCAGAAGTTATTTTTAATGCATTGTTTTCTATTTTTATAGAATTAATTTCTTCCCATTTGGCATTATTTAAAGGAACTGCTTTATTTAAATAATTTTTAGCAAATTTAATAACTTTTGAACCTCTTTCTGAACTATAATTTCCATAAGGGGGTAGATCTCCCATAGCATCAGTACCATATAAGGCATCATAAAAACTTCCCCATCTAGCATTAGCGGCGTTTAGTGCATATCGTGCATTCATTATAGGCACTACAAGTTGAGGTCCACAAATTTCTGCAATTTCTGGATCTACATTACTCGTATCAATTGTAAAATCTGGGCCTTCAGGTACTAAATAATTTATTTCATGTAGAAAGTTAGTATATTCTTTAGTATTATGAATATTGCCTTTATTTTTTTTATGCCATTCATCAATTTGTTTTTGTATAATTTCTCTTTTATTAATTAATTCTCTATTTTTAGGATTTAAACTGCTTACGATTTCAGAAAAACCATTCCAAAATTGCTCTGAACTAACTTCAGTACCGGGTAATGCTTCATTTTCTATGAAATTCAATAATTTATTATCAACTTTAAGACCATTTTTATCTGTTCTACTCATATTATACCCTCATTTTTTAAGAATTAATTATTATTAACCCATTCTTTTATATTCCATGATTCATATAGTGTCCAAATATAATCAGTTAAAGAATCTTCCCTTAATGGGTGAATATTTTGTTTTTCTCCTTCATCTAGAAATTCCTGAAATATTTCTTCACTTGGAAATTCAACTACTATCATATATTTTCTTTCAGTTTTGCCATGTAATTTTCGAATTGGTTTCCATCCTGATGTAATTACACGCCCTCCTTTACCATAAATAATTTTACCAGCTTTAACAGAATAATCTTTATAATCATTTTCCTTATTAGCTAATATATTAAAAACATTAAGAGCATAGACCATATTTCACCTTTAAACATATTCTAAAAACATACTATACAATATTTTTTATATTCGTTACAAAATAAAATATTGATATATTATATTTTTAAGAATGATAATTATTAGGTAAATAGTATGAAATCACAAATTATCTGGGAACCTTCAGAGAGAATAATTAAATCTTCTAATTTATTTAAATTATATGATTTTATAGGACTTAATAATAAGGAATACGATCAACTACACTCTTGGTCCATACAAAATAAAGGGGAATTTTGGAGTAAAATATGGGATTTTACAAATGTAATAGGTGATAAAGGGAAAATTAACTTTCAAGGAAAAAAAAATGCTTGGATGACAGGAGCTAAATTTTTTCCTGAAGCTAAATTAAATTTAGCTGAAAATTTATTACGAGGAAAAAATGATTCAATTTCTGTAATAGAAACAGATGAAAGTGGAAATTATAAAGAATATACTCTTAACGAAATTAAATTGATGGTTGGTAAAACAGCTAATGGTTTAAAAAATATAGGTGTTAAAGCAGGAGATAGAGTTGCAGCGATATTACCTAATAGAATTGAAAGTCTTATTAGTTTGTTAGCTTCAGCATCTATTGGAGCTGTATGGACTTCTTGTTCTCCAGATTTTGGAACTAAAGCTATAATTGATAGAATTGGTCAGACCGAACCTAAAGTTTTATTTTCTACTTCTAATTATAGATATGCAGGTAAGAATCATGACTTTTCAAGACGAATACTAGAAGTAAGTAAGGCATTAAAAAATTTAGAGATGTTAGTTTTATCTGAAGATAATAATATTGTTTACTCTAAAATAAATTGTAATTCTGAATTATTTATAAATTTTGGTAAAGATAGCTCTCTTTTTTATGAGAGAGTATCATTTTCTGATCCTTCTTATATTTTATATACTTCGGGTACAACGGGAGCTCCTAAAGCTATTGTTCATTCAGTAGGAGGTGTAATTTTACAGCATTTAAAAGAGCATAAAATACATTGTGACATTAAGCCACATGATAGAGCTATGTGGTATACTAATATTGCGTGGATGATGTATCATTGGATTGTATCTAGTATGGCTAGTGAAGCAACTTTAGTACTTTATGATGGTGCCCCAATAGTTAATATAAAAAATTCAATAAATTATTCATTGCTTTGGAAAGTTGCAGAAAAAACTAGTTTAACTCATATGGGAATTAGTCCAAAATATATGTCTAGTTTAGAAGATAATAATTATACTCCAAATAAGCATTATGAGCTTAAACATTTAAAATGGGTAATGTCTGCTGGTTCTCCCGTTGCGCCACATCAGTTTGATTGGGTATATAATTCTATAAAAAAAGATATGGGTTTTGCATCTATTTCTGGTGGATCAGAAGTAATGGGATGTTTTATGTTAGGTTCTCCAATGCACCCAGTTCGAAGAGGAGAATTAACAGTAAAGGGATTAGGTATGGGAGTAAATATTTTTGATGATAAAAATGTTTCGGTTTTAGGCAAGCCAGGAGATTTGGTATGTACTGAACCTTTTCCTTCAATGCCTATTACATTCTGGGGTAAGAATGGGGATGAAAGGTATAAAGATACTTATTTTAAAGAACGTGAAGAAGTCTGGACACATGGCGATTTAGCAGAACTTACACAGTATGGGTCAGGAATAATTTATGGAAGAACTGATAATACTTTAAACCCAGGTGGAGTTAGAATAGGAACAGCTGAAATTTATAATATTTGTGAAACTTTTAATGAAATAGAAGATTGTATAGTGTTTGCTGAGAAAACTAATAATGATGAAGAAATTATTTTATGTGTTAAATTAAAAAATAATAATATTTTAGATCTTAATTTTTCAAAAAAGCTTAGACAAACAATTAGAGATAATGCATCTCCTAGACATGTTCCAAATAAAATATATGAGGTTCAAGAAATTCCTTATACAATGAATGGAAAAAAGGTTGAAGCTGCAGCAAGGTGGATATTAGAAGGAAAAGATGTTCCTAATATACATTCTTTATCTAACCCCGAATGCTTAAAAGAATATTCTAAATTAAAAGAATTAGAAGCTTTATAAATTAATATTATATAATTAGATTCTTATTGAGAGAATAACAAGTATGTGTGGAAGATATACACTTAAAAACACGAAAGAAGTAAAGAGATTACATAATATAGATATTATTCCTAATTATAATATTACTCCTTCACAAAATATTTTAATGATTACACAAGATAAGAAACAATACATTAAATGGGCGTTTACTCCATATTGGGCTAAAACATCAATGAATTTAATAAATGCTAGATTAGAAAATTTGTATATTAAACCTTCTTATGCTGAAGTTAAAAGATGTGCTATAGTTTTGGATGGATGGTATGAGTGGCAAAAAACAAAAATATTTAAAATACCTTTTTATCATTATTTAGATTCTGAGATATTTTATATGGCAGGTATTTATAATGATAATGGTTGCGCAATTGTTACTACTAAGGCTGACAAAAATATAAAATTTATTCATCATAGGCAGCCTTTGTTACTCAGACGAGAAGATATAGAAATTTGGATTAGAGGTGAGGAAAAAAATATAAAAAAGTATAAAAATAAAATTAAAACATATCCAGTAGATATTTATGTCAACAACCCTGCTAATAATGATAACAAATGTATTGAAAAAATAAGGGATAATATTAATGACAG
>Ga0163108_10003790_pt1 | contig 10729 bp, 9 predicted proteins | sample Fk1155metaG_FD_109644 | JGI IMG/M metagenome (GOLD analysis project Ga0163108, IMG submission 109644) | Marine microbial communities from the Central Pacific Ocean - Fk160115 155m metaG | ecosystem: Environmental > Aquatic > Marine > Oceanic > Photic zone | place: The Central Pacific Ocean...
ATTAATAATTATAATATCTCTGTTCAAATTGGAAACTATGTTGCCGTTCAGGACACATTTATCAAAGGAGATACAACCCATTATATGAATCATTATGTCTTAGATTATAATGAAGAAGTTGCACAAAACTATTTTCCACAATCAAAAGAAGTTATTCGTTTCTATGAAAAATATTTTGGAGACTATCAATGGTGGGATGATGGATATAAACTAATTGAAGTCCCATATTTAGGTATGGAACATCAGTCAGCTGTAACTTATGGAAATGGATTTAGCATATATAATGGCGTTAGAAGTAGTAGTTGGGCTATGTATGGTGTCATTGATCCACTTATTATCCATGAAACTGGTCATGAATGGTTTGGTAATAGCGTTACTGCAGTGGATCCAACACATATTTGGATTCATGAAGGATTGCAAGTCTATTCTGAAGCATTATACTTTGAAGATAAATTCAATAACTACCCAGTAAGTATTGATTACTTAAAAAGTATTAAATCAAGAATTCGAAATAAAATTCCTATTGTAGGTCCAGAAGATGAAAATTATTGGGCTTTAAACGGTGATACTTATATGAAGGGTGCTTGGGTAATGCATACTTTGAGGAGCGCTATCAATAATGACCCTGTTTGGTTTGAAATACTAAAAGAATTTATGGTTGAAAATGCAAAAAGTCATGTTAGCACAGAAGACTTCTTTAATAAAGTGAAAGAAAAAACTGGTACTGATTATTCATATTTTTCAGAACAATATTTTTATAGCTCAAATCAACCTGAATTAGAATATTATCAAACAGATTCTCAATTTTACTATAAATGGAACAATATAAATGATAGTTTTGTTATGCCAATAGATTTATTAGTTAACGGAATCGAAAAAAGGGTGTTACCTAATCAAGAGTTTCAATCATTTGATATAAAAAAACACTCAACCATTGAAGTAATGGATTGGAAATTTTATGTTTTACCTGTAAAGAAAGATTTCAAATAAATCAAAATTTATAGGAAAGAGAAATTTGCTAGTTCATCAACGGTAACAATAGCAGTCCCAGATTTTCCTACAACAACAGAAGCAGCAGCGTTAGCAAATTGAGCTGATAGTTCTATATCTTGAGTTTTCGAATATGCTATAGATAAAGCAGCAATTACAGTATCTCCCGCTCCTGTAACATCTGGATTCTCAACAGGATAAGATTCAATATGTTTTACAAAATTATTCCTACCTACAATTGTCATACCTTGATCGCCTTTTTTGGCAACAATATAGTCTAGACTTGAGCTTTCAATGATTACTTTACATGCTTTTTCAAGCGATTCATTGTCTTTGATTTTAATCTTAGATGCCCTTTGCAATTCATTAAAGTTCGGAGTAATAATATTTGCATTAGAATAATAAGAAAAATCATTTTTCTTTGGATCAACAAAAATCATTTTATGATCAATTCCAGTAAACCATTGATTATTTAGAACTCCTTTATTGTAATCAGATAATATAACAATATCATATTTATGATATTCTAAAGCTTCAAGAGAATATGGCTTCCACGATTGTTCTAATTGTTCTTCGACGTCCATTCTCATAATTTGATTATCATTACATATAAATCTAGCTTTTGATGTTGTCCTTAGTGATGAGAGTAAATCAATGTTACTACAATCAATATTTTCTTTTTTTAAATAATCTACCAAATCAATACCATCTTGATCATTGCCTATATAACCAACACAGGTTACTTTTGCACCTAGTGAACTTAAATTCATTGCAACATTGCCTGCGCCGCCTGGAGTAACAAAATTATCTTGAGGAACAAACACAGGAACTGGTGCTTCGGGAGACATTCTATTAGAGGTGCCAACGATGTAACGATCAAGCATTAAATCTCCAATCAACAATACATTAATATTTGAAAAATCTAAATTCATTTTGCTTTACCTTGATTTATTACTATTTCTTGTTTTGCTTTTAACTCTTCTTCGTTAATTAGATATTCTTTTTCTAAGACATTCAAACTTTGATCTAATGTATATACCAATGGAACACCAGTAGGAATGTTTACAGATATAATCTCTTCATCTGATAATTGATCCAAAATCTTAACAATAGCTCTCAAAGAATTGCTATGTGCTACAATAAGGTGGTTTCCTTTATTTTGAGTTATATAATTGATATATCCCGCCCAAAATGGCTTTAATCTATGAATCACATTTTTTAAACTTTCTCCAGAAGGAAGTGTTCCTAAAATATTTTTAAACTTATCATTAAATCTGGGATGGCGCTCATCATCCATATCCAAAAATGGTGGTGGAATATCATAACTTCTTCGCCATATCTGTACTTGATCTTCGCCATATTTAGAAGCTGTTTCCGACTTATTTAATCCTTGCAATGCACCATAATGTCTTTCATTTAATCTCCAGTCATATTTTATTTCTTCTTTGGGGAAATTAATAATGTCTGTAACAATATCTGTAGTTTCAGTAGCTCTATTCAATATGGAAGTATAGACACTTTTTATTTGAAGATTATTTTTAAGCAATTCATTGCCAGAGAAATTAGCTTCGGCAATGCCCTTAGGAGTTAGTGAAACATCCTTCCATCCTGTAAAACGATTTTCTAAATTCCACTCACTTTCGCCATGTCGTAAAAGAATTAAATGCATTATTAAATGTTATTCTTTTTTAGTATATCCTGATATTTAAAATACCAATCTATAAAGTTGGAAATTCCCTCTTTGACGGATGTATTAGGTCTATACTGAAAATGCTCTACAGTTTCATCTATATTGGCATGTGTCGATGCTACATCTCCAAGCTGCATAGGCATTAAATCAAGGTTTGCTTTCATGCCCATTTTATTTTCAATTTCCTTAATAAAATCTGTTAATTTTACAGGAACATTATTACCAATATTATAGATCTTATATGGTGCAATACTTGAAGATGGATTAGGATTAACAGGGTCCCAATTTTTGTCTGATTTAGGCTGTGTTAAAGAAATTTTTTCGATTGTATTTACGATATCATCAACATAGGTAAAATCTCTTTTCATATTCCCTTTATTAAAAACTTCTAGCTTTTTATTATCAAGTATCGCTTTCAAAAATAAAAATAACGCCATATCAGGTCTCCCATATGGCCCATAAACAGTAAAAAATCTAAGTCCTGTGGTAGGTAATCCATATAAATGACTATAAGAATGAGCCAATAGTTCATTTGATTTTTTTGAAGCTGCATAAACACTTGTAGGATGTTCAGTAGAATTTTTTGTGCTAAAAGGAATATTCTGGTTTAAACCATACACGCTAGAACTACTAGCATAAATTAAATGATCAATCTTTGCATAACGACTTACTTCTAAAATATTTAAAAATCCTTGAATATTATTCGAAATATAATCATGAGGAAATTTTAAAGAATGTCTAACACCAGCTTGAGCTGCAAGGTTTATAATAATATTAACCTTATTATCTTCAACACACTTGCTTAAAAATTTATAATCTAATATATCTGATTTATAAAATGTAAAATTTGAAAAAATGCTACTTTCAATCTTTTTGTTTTTATCACTACCAACATGAATCCCTAATTTTTCCAAACGCATTTTTTTAAGGAATACTTCATAATAGTCATTCAGATTATCGATACCAATCACATTAAATCCTGATTGACAAAGTTTTTTAGATAAATGAAACCCAATAAATCCTGCTGCGCCTGTTATTAATATTGTCTTTTTTTTCATATATCTAACATTGGTAAGTGCTTATCTTTATCTGAGATAATTAAAGAATCTAGACTGATAGGCCAATCAATTTGTAAGGAATCATCCATATAATTAATACCTGAATCATATTTTAAATCAAAAAAATTATCTACTGCATAAGATACTTTTGAATTGTCATGCATTGATATAAACCCATGCGCAAAACCCTTGGGCACCAATAGATGATGATTGTTAGACTCTGTGAGTTCTACAATAATATGTTTTTTATATTGAGGAGAATCTGGTTGTATGTTAATTATGATATCTAAAATTGCTCCTCTCTCTACCCAAACATATTTTGCTTGCTCTTTAGGATCTTTTTGAAAGTGGAAACCACGAAATACATTTTTATTGGATATAGACTGATTTATTTGTTTTATCTTGAAATCATTAACATGATTAATATTTAATTTTTCTGTAAAAGAACCTCTGGTATCTTCATAAATAGAAGGAGCAAATAATTTAACTCCATCTAGTTCTAGACTGTGAATTTCCACTATATATCTTAATTAATCAGTAGTATTGTCAACAATAGCTAATATAGCTACAAGATTTGTAAGAACAGATAATACATCCGTGATAAGGCCTTGTATATTAACATCAGAAGGGTTTAAATCTTCAGGAACAACAATAGTGTCACCTGGATAAATTCTCTTCCCCCTGCTAATAAAATAACCATTAACTTTCTCTATATGCCCATTTGCTCTTTGAATATAAGATTTTCCTTTTAAAGAATTTGGTTTATAACCTCCAGAAAGCTCTATATATCTTGGGTATCTATATCCCTTTTTATATGTGATAAGACCAGGATTATACACATTGCCTTGAACTTTCACAACATTCTCAAGTGGAGAAACTGTAATTACTGAATTGATTCCAATTTGAAAATCTAAATTAGCATTATTTACTAGCTCTGTAGTAGTAATTTCATTACCAGCAACATCAATTTTGGTATATTCCTGTTGAACCGTGATATGTTTTTCCGTAGTTAATTCTGTTAATCCACCAGCCAAAGATAAAGCCTCTTTGACTGTAATAGATTTTTGTTTTAAAGGATAAGTGCCAGGTTTAAATACTTGACCTTCTACGCGATATACAAAATGATTGTTATATTTTATATTTTCATAGACAAAAATTTTATCACCAGGCTCTAGTATAAAAGTATCTGATGTACTATAATTTTCCACAAACTCATTGCTATAAAAATTGTTTTTATCTTTTCTTAAAATAGTTATATCATCATGCAAAGATTCTCTATATAATGGGTCATCAAACCCGCCGGCTAATTTTAAAATATCTTTAAGAGTCGCATTCTTTGCAGGATAATCACCTGGATTTTTAACTTTTCCATAAATTGTAGCATCGGTCTCTACTGCTGAAATTGCAGGAATAGATATCCAATCCCCATTATTTAAAGAAAAGTTTGATGCTTCTGAAATCGGAATAATACCTCGCGATCTTGCATTATCATTAGAAGTACGCTGATCAGCTGGAATAACACGGTCAACAATTATTGTATCACTAACAATCGCCTTCAACCCTCCAGCATATTGAAATAAATCTGATACTGTATCGGTATCTATTAGCTCAAAATATCCTAATCGAGTAGTTCCTCCTTGAATTTGAACTCTATTAGCTACCACAGGAATGTGAATAACATCCCCATCTAAAATTCTGACCTTCGAAAAATTATTTTTACCATCTACAAAAAATGTATAAAAGTCAAAAGTGTCAACTATCTCACCCTGTCTTATTAACTGCACATTTCTTAATGATCCTGTCTCTTTTAATCCTGCTTGACTAAGAGCAGTAAAAATATCAGAAAATGGATGAATAAGATTGATTCCTGGATTATTTGTTTCTCCAGTAAAATAAACATTAATAGATTTTAGTTGGCCAAGCTCTAATGATAGTTTTGTAAGATTTTTTTCATTATTAATCGTCGAGTATATTTGAGATAATCGATTTGATAGAATAGATTCTGATTCTTGTAAAGTTTTATTATTTAAATTAATAAATCCTATATTTTCATAAAAAAATGATCCATCTTTATTGATAACAAATTTTTTCCTTAAATTTGTTTCTCCCCATAAAGATAAAATTAGCTCGTCGCCTGGGCCTATTCTGAATTCAGGGGGTGCAGGTATATTATCAAAAAAATTTACATTTCGCTGAAAATAGCTATAGCCAAAATTCTCTGAAGACTCTTTTTTCTCTATCGGCGCAAGATTAACATCAGCTAATTGATTTTCTATTTGTTCTTCTGATACAGAATTAGATTTGAATCCTTCTTTTATTGCATCAATCTGATTGTTTGATAATTGCTCTATTTGCCTCATAGAAACTGACTGAGGAAAAAGTGTGCTTAGAAGACATAGAAAAACAAGTGATTTGATACTTATATTGAACATGATTGATATTACAAAAAAAAAATTAAGAATCAACTGCTTAAATACCGACTAGATAAGTATTCCTGCAAGTCAGGACTAAGATTTTTTAGATTATCTTTTAATTCATTTTTACTAATAAATCCTTTTAAAAAAGCAATTTCATCCAATAAAGCAATTTGAGATTTAGATTTTTCTTGTTGTTGCATAATAAACGCCGATGATTCATGTAATGCTGTGAAAGTTCCACTATCTAACCATTTAAATGTAGCAGAATCCATCATTTCAATGACCATTTTTTGCTTCTTAATATATATATTATTTAAGTCTGTGATTTCTAATTCTCCTCTATCTGATGGCTCTAACGATTTAGCATATTTAATAACATCATTTGTATAAAAATATAAACCCGTAACAGCAAAATTAGATTTGGGTGCGCTCGGTTTTTCTTCTACTCCCATAACATGATTATTTTTATCAAATTCTACCACTCCAAATCTTTCAGGATCTTTTACTTCATAACCAATAATCGTAGAAAGCTTATTACTCACATTGTCTATACACTTTGATAATAATTTATCTATTGATTCACCAAAAAATAAATTATCGCCAAGGATTAGACAAACATTGTCGTCACCTATAAAGTTTTCTCCTAGAATAAATGATTCTGCAATCCCTTTGGGAGCTAATTGTATTTGATATTCTACAGTAATACCTAAATGAGACCCATCCCCTAGAAGATCTCGATAGATATTTATAAACTCGGGGTTGGTGATGATAAGAATATCTTTAATATCTGATTGCATTAGCACAGATAAAGGATAATAAATCATTGGTTTATCATATACTGGCAAGAGCTGCTTACTGGTATATTTAGTCAATGGATAGAGTCTTGTTCCATGCCCCCCAGCTAAAATTATACCCTTCATAAATTTTCTTTATAATAGTTGATAGTTTTTTGTATTCCTTCTTCAAAAGTATTATCAGGATTCCACCCAAGCTCGTTTTTTATTTTTGATGCATCAATAGCATACCTAAAATCATGTCCAAGTCTATCGTCAACATGTTTAATAAGATCTAGACAATTATGCTCCAATTTGAATCTACTGTTAATGATTTCACAAATCTTTCTTGTAATGTCAATATTGGTTAACTCTTCATTCGCACCAATACAAAAGCTTTCATTTAAAGCGATAGATTTATTTTCAACAATTAGAAAGATTGCTTTACAAAAATCTTCTACAAAAATCCAATCTCTTATATTCTCACCTGTACCATAAATAGGTATTTCATGTCCTAGCAAACAATTAGTAATGATTTTAGGGATTAACTTTTCTTTATGCTGATTAGGGCCATAATTATTGCAACAATTAACAATTGTTGCTGGAAAATTATAGGTATTGGTCCATGCTCTAACGAGATGATCAGATGAAGCTTTAGACGCTGAATAGGGGGACTTTGGATCATAGCTAGTTTCTTCTGTAAAAAAGCCTTCTTCGCCTAATTCTCCAAATACCTCATCAGTTGATATATGAATATAATGGAAGTTATTATCTAGCTTTGAGGATGCTTGAAGTAAATTATAAGTTCCAAAAATATTAGTATTTAAAAAAACGTATGGGTTCTCAATAGAATTATCTACATGTGATTCAGCTGCAAAATGTATAATTGCATCTGGTTGAAAATCTAACATTGTTTTCTCTAAAAGATTATAATCTACTATATCGATTTCAACATTTTTAATATTAGGTCTCATTGTAATATTATCTCTATTGGCTGCATATGTGACACTATCAATATTCATCACTGTATGTCCCTTGTTAGACGCAAGATTAATAAAATTTGATCCAATAAATCCATAACCGCCTGTCACAAATAGTTTCATCATATTCCTTTGTTATTTAGTGCTTCTACAATTTCTTTAATGTCTAAAGAAGAAAGATAGGGATGCATTGGTAAACTAACAATTGTTTGTGACAAATTTTCTGAAACAGGAAAATCCCCTTTTTTATATCCTAAGTATTCGAATCCTTTCATTACATGAATGGGATTCTTATAATAAACAACACTAGGTATATTATGTTCATTTAACTTTCTAATCAACTGCTCTCTTTCTTTATGAGAACTAAGAGTCACTGAAAATAATGCATGAGCTGAATGATAGTTTTTGGGAATATATTGAGAATTATTAAAATATTTTTTATACGTTTTACTTACTTGATTTCGCAAATTTAATTCATCATCAAAAATGGTTAATTTTTCTAACAATACTGCTGCCTGAATAGTGTCTAATCTTCCATTAAGACCAATTAATTCACTATTATATTTATCAGAACTTGTTCCATGGATACGAATTGCTCTACATTTATCAGCTAATTCGCTATTATTTGTAAAAATTGCTCCGCCATCACCGTAACAACCTAATGGTTTAGCAGGATAAAAAGATGTAGCTGCTACATCACCAAAACTACCAACTTTTTGATTACCAATGCTACCACCAAAACTTTGAGCTGCATCTTCAATAACTTTTAAATTATATTTTTTTGCAATTTTATCAATTAATCGATATCTAGCAGGAACTCCAAATAAATCTACAGGAATGATAGCCTTTGGATTTATTGCTCCATCGGCAATAGTCTTTTTAATCGCTATTTCTAATTTTTCACAATCTATATTGAATGTTGAATCGTAAACATCGACAAAAACTGGAGTTGCTCCTAAAAGAGAAATTACTTCAGCGGTAGCAACATACGTAAATGGCGTTGTAAAAACAGCATCCCCAGGACCAATATCCCACGCCATTAGAGGAATAAGCAGTGCATCTGTCCCAGATGAACATGAAATTGCATGCTTGACTCCACAATAGTTAGCCAATTTTTCTTCTAACTCAAGTACCTCGGGCCCCATAATATAGGCACCATGATTAAGTATATCACTCAATCGTCTTTCAAGAGAAGGTCTAATCCTTTCTTGCTGCTGTTGAAGATCTAAAAATTTCACCATAATTACCTTAAAATAATCAAAAAAATTTACTTAAATAATAGTAAGTAAAAATAATATTTTCATAAAATTAAGTTAGTTAAGTTTTAAATTATAAATATTAAAATGATAAAAAATCGAAAATATCACATCGCTATCCTGCTTCTATTTTTCAATTTAGTAATAGCTCAAAATCATAAACTAGGCGTTAGTATCCAAAAAAATCCTACTGATACAAATTATTGGTGGTTAGAGAACAACAACTTTGGTATTGAACCAAGTGATATCGATTTTCAAGTTCATTGGCAATTAAAAACACTAAAAACCGAATCTATGATAACAATTATTGGACAAGATACTTCAGAAAAATTTTATGTAAATGAATCTTTTATTAAATATAATTTTTCAGAACATACATTTCTAAGGTTGGGTAAATATTATAAAGATTTCAGTGTTTATCTAAATGATGATATTAGCTCTGGTTCAATGCTAATAAGTCACAATGCTAGAGCAATGCCAAAAATTGGGGTAGTCACTTCAAAGCGTATAAAGAAAGTAACTTTTGATGCTGGGATGGCACATGGAGTATTTGATAAAATCGATGTTTATACTGAAACCCCTTTACTGCATGAAAAATTTATTTATATAAATTGGCAAAAAAATGATGTACATCATTTCAGTATTGGATTTGTTCATGAAGCTATGTGGGGAGGTGCTACATCTGAGAATCAAGAATGGCCATTAAGAAAATCATCAAATTTATGGAAAGATTTTTTAAAGATTTTTATATCAGCAGATGGTCCCGATGAAGGAGGGTCGCATGCTAATGCACTTGGGAATCATTTAGGTATATGGGATTTTTCTTATCAAAAACAGCATGCTAATCAAATCCTCAAATTGTATTATCAGCATATTTTTGAGGACACAAGTAGTTTAAGATTTGCAAATAAAACTGATGGGTTATGGGGAATAGAATTAACAAACTACATTCCAAATTCAACTATTCTGCTGGAGTATGTAGATACTTCTAATTCTCGAATTGATCCGCCATATCAATTAGATTATTATTATTCAAATTATCAATATATAGCTGGATGGACATATAAAGGGAATATTATTGGAAACCCTTTTATCAATGATGATGGGTCAGAGCAAGGATTTGATGAAAGAAAAGTTGTTCATATAGGAGCACAAGGTAAAATCGGGCTTTATCAATATCAAATGAAGGTTTCGAGAAAAATTAATACTCATGATTTTATTAAATATAAAGCATTAATAGGGATGCCTATCAAAAACCATTTTAACATAAATTTATTCATGGCTAACAACGAAAACACTAATGGTTTAGGTCTTGAGTTGTATTACACTTTCTAAGTTCGTATATAGTTTTTAGGATCAAAATTGTATCAATGTTTATTCTATTATTCTATTAAAAAAATAAGAAGTTTTCGTATAGTTAGAATTAATGGTTGCGCTTCTCCTGGAAATAAGTCAAATTTGCTGAGGATACATAGCTTGTATCCTTAAGTTAATATATTAATATATGAAGATAACCGAGAAAAAGGAGTTAACTATGAATCGTATGATTCTTGGTGCGCTATTTG
>Ga0163108_10003791_pt1 | contig 10728 bp, 6 predicted proteins | sample Fk1155metaG_FD_109644 | JGI IMG/M metagenome (GOLD analysis project Ga0163108, IMG submission 109644) | Marine microbial communities from the Central Pacific Ocean - Fk160115 155m metaG | ecosystem: Environmental > Aquatic > Marine > Oceanic > Photic zone | place: The Central Pacific Ocean...
CGTGCAATGACCGCACCTGCGCCGTACATGGCCCACGAGGCCGATGTAGAAAATCTGAAGAACCACTGGACCGCCGTTTTGGGTGGTGAAACCCGGACCGTTCAGCTGACGGGCCCCCTGGGTGCTGGCAAGCGTGCATTGGTTGGAGAAATCTGCCGAAACGCGATCGCCGATGCCGAAGATGACGTCCTCATCTGGCGGGTACACGTCCGCGAAGAAGACGACGGCATGCAGGTGGTTCTCCGTGCATACGCCACGCTGTTCGCGGGCGTACAACGTTCAGCAGCCTTCCGCGGTAAGGTCGAAATGGCCTTGAACTCGCAGATCCCCAACCAACCCAAGCGGGTCCAAGGTTGGTACCAGTCCTTCATTGAAGGCCTGCGCAAAGCCAGCCCTGGTGCAGATGGAAAGGTTCAAGTCAACCTCCCCAAAGACAACCCCTTGGTTGGTTTGGTCGAAATCGCCACCGGAATCGCCCGTAAATTCCCGATCATTTTGGAAATCAATGGGATGCACAACAGCCATTCCGTCGGTTTTATGGCCTTCCTTGAGTCCTTGTTCCGTGAGGCCAATCAAGGTGGACGCCTGCTTACGATTCTCTCGATGGAGCCCGTCGACGAAACATCAAAGAGCTGGATGAGCCAACCCATGCAGGAGTTGTTCGCCCGCGGTGGAGACACCTTGTACCCCATGGCCATGACACCTTGGGGTGAAGCCGAGGTCGAAAAATACCTGAGCAGCCGCAACGTTTCATCCAATGCAGCGAAAATCGCCGAGGTCACGAATGGCCGACCTGGATTCATCGCAGAACTGTGCGACTTCCTGAAGGAAAACGGCCAACTTGAATCCGATCTGGGTGATCTGACATTGGCCGGCTTGGTGGACATCACACCCGATGAATCCGAACTCGACACACCGAAAGAGCCCGCAAAGGAAGGCGAACGCAAGTACGCCACAGCGAAAGATGCCGATCGGCTTGCACACCTCGCCGCCTTGTTGGGTGTCTCCTTCCCATCCGGCCTGTTGGCCGACATGGGTGGCTACGTCCGCGATTCGGTTGACGACATCATGGATGCCACCGAAAACGTCTACAAAGAACTGCAGTTCTCGGAGCCCCTGGGCACATGGGTCTATCAATTCAAGCGGGCCCTCATCCGCGAAAGCATCCTCGCCCGCCACACGGGAGAGGAAGCCCAAGAAACCGGCCGACGCGTCGCTGCATTCATGGAGCGATTCCTTGCCCCTCGCGGTCATGGGTATGTCGTAAAGACCCTCCGCATGTACGGACAAAATGGCTCCCCACAGCGTGCAGCCATGCTGCGGGGAATGGCCATCGCCGGTGACCAACCCACCCTGTGGGCGATGACCCAAGACTTGCTCGGCTACTTCGACGAAGTCGAATGGCCGGACGCCATGCGCCGCACCGTCTTCATGAACCTCATCGAGCGAATGATCGCTGCGAACCAAGTTCAGCCTGCCGAGCGGGTGTGGAACGAAGCGATGGAGTGGTCCACGGACAAGGAAGACCGCAGAATGCAGGGCTGGCTCTTGTTCAGCGGCTCTCGCCTCGACTTCCGTCGCCAAGATCTGTACCGGGCACGGGACCGTGCCAATGACGCATTGAAAATCTTCGCCAGTCTCGAAGACAAACTGAAGATCGCGGAACTCCAGAACCACTTGGCCATGATCGAATTGGCCGATGGCAAGCCGGAAGAAGCCTTGAAGGCCGCCGATGCCGCAGAAGCATCGGTCGACGTTGCCGTCGTCAAAGCCAATGCCGAGTACGTTCGCGGCTTGGTCGCCAAACGTGACCGAGGCACCGTGAAGGATGCCGTCGAGCATTTCCGGAAGGCCAACGAAATCGCTGGTTCCGTCGGCCAAGGTCCCCTGGCCTTGGAAGCCGGCCTTCAGCTTGGTGAATGCCTCCTGGTTTCTGGACAAACCAAAGCCGCCACGGACGTGCTGGCCCGGGTCGGTCAGATCGCACAAGCGCTCCAAGACCCCGTCAAAGAACGTGCCGCAGCAGCATTGCTTGGCCAAGGCCATGCCACCCTCAAGAACTTCGAACAGGCTGTGCAATACGGAGAACGTGCACTGCACCTGACCCGCACGCTCAAGTTCACCCAACTGGAGCCGGTGGATCTGTACAACCTCGGCTTTTTCAACTTGATGTTGGGTCGCTCGAAGGAAGCGGTGGAATTGTTCCAAGAGAGCCGCAAAGGCTCGGGCAACGCGAACCCGGCATTCCAAAAGGAACTCCTCTACAACTTGGCCACCGCACTCATGAAAGAGAACGATGTGGTCGCAGCTGAGGACGCTTTCAAGGCTGCGGTGGGGGCAGCGGAAGCGAGCAATGACTTCCGGAAGCTGGCCAGTGCACACCAACAGTTGGCCGTCTTGGCCGACAAGCGTGGCGACAAGGATACCGCCCGAACCGCCGTCGATGCAGCCCTGGCTGCTGCCGAAGAAGGCAAGCTTGACGAAGCACGGAAAGCCATCAAAAAGCAAGCACAGAGCATGGGACTGTAAACGGTCCCCGTTCAATTTCGCATCACAACAACCGGACCGGTGAACACTTGAGGTTCAACCGGTTGTGGGGAACCATGACCCGTTTTCATTCACTATTCATCGCAATGGCCGCGCTCCTTTGGAGTGGATGCGGAACCATGAATGCCGCACGCCCCCTGGATGCGGGAGAGCATCGGGTTGGGTTCAACTTTGGTGGACCCTTCACAACATCGCTCGGTCCGCCCATTCCCATCCCCAACTTGGTGGTTGAAGCTCGAAGCGGATTGGAGCCCTTGGGTGCCATTCCGGTCGACCTCAACTACGGCCTAAACATGACCATGTTCGCCTTTGGGGTGACCGGTTTCCATACGGGCGCATCCTTCCACTTGTTGGAGCAAAATGGTGCCGCCCCCGCATTGTCGGTGACCGAACGCGTACATGTGTACAACAACGTCATCGGCTCCGCCAAACCCAAGGAAACCAAAACCTTTTGGGGTCTCAACGAGTTTGATGTCACCGCAAGCTGGCTGGCTGGTCACCACGTTCTGTACCTGGGCATGTCGGATGCCATCGATATGGGCGACCCCGAACTTCTCATTTCACCCTTCTTGGGAGCGGAGCTCCGCCCCAAGGGCAAGCGCTTTGCCTGGCAGCTCGAGTCTCGGTGGCTCGGTGCGAACTACTCGCCGGAAGTCTATGACGTCTCTTGGTTGAACACCGGAGATCCTGGCCATGGCTTGTTTACATTCACAGTGGGTGGCTCTTGGACCCTGGGTGGAGGAGAACCATCATGAAGACTTTGATCTGGATTCCATTCCTGGCCATGGGTTGCGTCACGCTTGACCCCCTGCTTCCTTTCTTCAACCCGATTCATTGCAGCGAAGTCTCCGAGCAAACCTGCGACCCAGACCACCCCAAATGGGATGAAACCGACCCGGATTGGGACTTGGCCTGCGTCACATGCGATGAAGCCTACGACTGGAGTGCACCGCACCCCTGGAGAGACGCCACGCTGGGCGACGAGTACACCGACATTCGGGGCATCCCCGAGGAGAGCGTCGAGCGAATTCCACTTCCCATACAGGGCGGAAAGGAACTCGATGCCTATTTCATCGACGGACATGGAGAAGTGGCAGAACTGGCCAACACCACCATCGTGCTGAACCATGGAAACTTCATCGGCATGGAGCATTACCTGCCGCGGGTTCGGTACCTGTATGAGTTGGGCTACAACATTTATGTGTGGGACTACAGGGGCTTTGGAAAGTCCGTTCCCACCGATCCGCCCACCCTGCCACAGATGATGTCCGATGCACGGGACGCCTTTGTACAGGCCGAATCCTTGGCGCCCGACCCAGACAAGCTCATCATCTACGGCATGTCCATCGGTGGCATGCCTGCTGGAGAGATGGCCGCCAAGTTCAAAGGCTGCGCACAGATGTTTGAAGCCGCCTACAACTCGGTCACCGCCAAAATTGAAACCAATATGGCCTTGTCACTCCCCGGGAGTTTCCTGACGTCCGGCATGGCAGAAAACGATGTCAAACTGCGCGACACCAAGACCCCAACACTCATCATGCACAGCGACACCGATGGGCGCATCCACATCGATGAAGCCCGCCGCTTGTTCAAGAAAATCCCCGACGATACGCCGAAGGAAATGGTGGTCATCAAGGGTGCCGACCACGGACTGGGTGGAGATCGTGGGGGAATCCCAGAACAGGGACTCGCCGCGTACGGTGAAATCATGATGTCGTTCTTGGAAGCCAACGCACCAGGCTGTTTGGCGGACTAAAACCGCCATTCATCAGGGCTTAGCTGGATACCAAGCGGTAGCAGTTTTTCTTGCCCTTCCACAGAACGGTTTCCACTTCGAGAACAAGGTTGGTGTCACCCACTTGCTGATCCCGATCCGCTCCAAGCCGGACCGCGCCTTGCTGGATTTGACGGCGGGCATCGCCCTTTGACTTGCACAAACCTGTGGCGACCAATGCATCCAAAATGTTCATCGGAAAGGTCACCGCTTGGCTTGGCATGTCCGCACTGACACCGCCAGAGAAGGCGGCCTGTGCAGCATCTCTGGCCTTGGCCGCCTCGTCTATACCGTGGGCCAAAACCGTCGCCTCGTAGGCCAACACCTGTTTGGCATCACGGATCTGAGCACCCTCGAGGGCTTCCAACTTCGCAATCTCATCCAGTGGAAGGAAGGTGTACAAACGCAGGAAACGACCCACATCCGCATCGTGGACATTGATCCAGTACTGAAAGTAATCGTAGGGGCTGCACTGGTTCGGATCGAGCCACGTGGCGCCCTTCTCGGTCTTGCCCATCTTCTTGCCATCGGCGGTTTGAAGAAGAGGGATGGTCAAGGCGTGTGCCGCCTTCTGCCGTTCCCGGCGAATCAACTCCACCCCACCGAGGATGTTGAACCACTGGTCGTCACCACCCACCTGCAAGGTGCATCCATACTTGTCATGCAGCACCAAGAAATCGTAGCTCTGCAGCAAATGGTAGTTGAACTCGATGAAGCTCAAGCCTTGGTTGCGCTCCAAGCGCTGGCGGATTCCCTCAGCGCTCATCATCTTGTTGACCGAGAAGTGCTTGCCCACATCCCGTAGAAAGTGAATGTACCCCAAGCCCATCAGCCATTCCGCGTTGTCGACCACCTCACAACCATCGAGGTCGAGAAAGCGCGCAAACTGCACGCGCATGGCTTCAAGGTTGCTGCGGATCTTCTCGGGTGTGAGGATCTCTCGGGTCTTGTCCTTGCCCGATGGGTCACCCACCATGGCGGTACCACCACCCAAGACAACGATGGGCTTGTGGCCTGCCTGCTGCAGGTGGGCCATCGCCATCACCGGCAACAAGTGACCAATGTGGAGGCTATCGCCGGTGGGGTCGAAGCCCACATAGAAGGTGACCGGCCCTGCAGCCATCGCTTCGGTGAGTGCGTCCAGGTCGGTGTGCGTCTTGATAAAGCCGCGCGCTGTCAATGTGTCGATCGGGTTCATGGGCGGGACCTACTCGACCAGCGCGTCTGTAGCAAGCCTTCGCCTTCGCCAAACCAAACAAATCATGGCCATCCAGGCCCAAGTCCCCATTTGCCCACCATCGGTCGCAGCGCAGCCGCACCCCTCTTTCCCCGGCTCCACCACGCTTGGCGGACCCTCTTGGGATGGGATTGGCAAACTGTGGTCGCCTGTGTTCCCAGCGTCGTGATGGAGGCTTGCCCACTCGATCGTCTGATCCGCATGGCCCTCGGTAGACCAGGCATGAAGCCAACCCTCGCGGGTAGACACCACGACATCCAAGTATCCGTCACCATCGATGTCCCCCACGGCGGGTGAACCGAGAATCCAGTGACCGGTGAACTTGGGCCAGCCTTCTGCAACCTGTCCATTGACATCCCATGCGTACAGCATGAAACCACCAGAGCCATAGATGACGTCCGTGTTGCCGTCGCCAGAGATGTCTGCGATGGCCGGTGCAACCAAGAACTGGATGTCCTCGATCTGGCGGGGCCAACCTTCAAAGATTTCCCCCGTCACGCCAGACCAAGCCAACACAGCATGCTGAAACTCATAGTGCTGCGTCATGGCCAGACTCGCGATCCACAAGGCACCAGCACCTCCCTGCATCAGGTCTGGAAGGCCATCGCCATCCAAGTCGCCAAAGGAGGGGTTGTTCACCATCTGAACCACACTTGGCACATCCACGTTGTGGCCCTCACCCCAATCCGTCTCATGGTAGGGCAGGTCGAGGTGCATGCTTGCATCGTGGGACAGCAACTCGGTTTGACCGAGCATGACCGGGTTGATGATCTCCAGATCACCATCGCCATCCACATCGGCTGCCGCCATCGATGAGGGGTGGCCCTGCCCAATCAGTGGCAACAGCGCCGCCTCATTGATGAGGCCCGACTCCAACAAGGGCCATCCAGCTTCCGGCACACCGGTCGCCGCATCGATCAAGTAGCTGGCACTGTACCGACCACCATCCACAGCCTCATTGGACCCAAATCCAATTTCGATTTCACCATCGTTGTCGACATCCGCCAGCATCGGGCTCACGATGGAGCGATCGCCTTGAATGCCACACATCCGGTCCTCAAAGTCTCGTGATGGGGTGCCCGGATAGCAGATTTCGATGGGGTATGGGCCCCAATCCAAGCCGGAGCCATCGACGACATACAAGCGACCGTCACTGCTTGCGGCAACGATCTCAGCCGCTCCGTCCCCATCCAAGTCGCGTATAGCGGGCGCACCAGCGAACCCTTGGTCGTAGGTGTGTTGGGTATCGAACTCTTCCGGCGTGCGGCCGAGGTTCCAATACGGAAAACCCTCGACACGGCTGCCATCGGCATGCCATGCATAGATGCCGCCCCACAAGGTTGCCCCGATCACCTCGATGCTTCCATCACCATCGATGTCGCCCGCAGCAACCGTCGCGGTGAATGCATCACCCGTACCCGGCGCCACCGCACCCGATGCGTATCCGTGGCTGTCTCGGTGAACAGCCTCCCGGTCATCCACATTCACCGGCCAACCTTCCACGGCGCTTCCATCGCCATGCAGCGCCAAAACCACGCCATCTGCTGTTCCGATGATGACTTCCAAAATTCCGTCATCGTCCAAGTCCACCAGGATGGGGCTGGATTCTCCGGATGCGCCCATATCGTAGGGAAAACCAGGAAGAATGTCTTCGTCGGGTGAGATGAAAAAGACCTTCCGCATCTCGCCCTCAAGACCGTCGTCATCCGTCACACGGACGCGTATGGTCACCGCGGGTTGGTTCACCCGTTCCAGGCGACCAACAATGCCTTCATTTCGACCCGCTTCCTCAATCTTCTCCAGGGGTACGTCGGCCGGATTGAATGTGGCAAGCACGCCGTCCAATGGGCCAGAGTGTGACCCACTGGCCAACTCGTTCCATTCACCAGGTTCGTGACCAAAACCGGCTTCAACGACGTACGAGAAACCATCGGTACGGGCCGAAATACGGCCTTCGATGGAAATCGAATCCGTCAATGCTGGGTCAAACACCGCATACCAAGCAGGGCTGTCCACCGTGACCGAAGGCGGAATGGCGCCTTCCACCACAGCCTCAATCGCTTCTCCCGCGTTGATTCGGCCATACCCGAAAAAGGCATCCCACCCTTCTTTGGACGGGTAGGCTTTCGAACGTTCGAGTTCCTCATCCGTCAGGAAAATATCGTCGACCGTTTGAATCATCAGCTGGTACACCTCGCCCGCCGTCAGTTCCATGCCCAAATTTCGGGCGGCCGAGTGAATCAAACCAATGACCCCAGTGGTGACCGCACACGAACCAGTCGCACACGCACCAGAGGGAGCCACCAACACCATTCTGGAACCGTAGTTGTTGCAGTTCCAGGTGTTCATGTAGCTGTAGACAGGCGTGCTTCGGCTGGTCGTATTGTAGCGAATGGAGTGCACGTACACGACGTTGTCGAGCACAGCCGGAAAGTTGTGGTGGTACGCATTTTCGTCGCCGGCAGCACCGACAATCAGCACGCCGTTGTCCCATGCATAGGAGGCAGCGCCCACCGTCATCGACGGGTTGGACAAAGCACCCACAGCAAGGTTGACTGCAACCGCACCGGAGTCCACCGCAAATACAACGGCTTCACCTGCACGTTGGCCATCGGTCACAAAGGAGTCGCCAATTCGTGCGGGCAAAATGGAGCAGTTCGGACAAATACCGATTCCACCACCGCCATCCTCACCAAGGTTCTTGCCCTCGGCCGCGGCCTCGCGCATCACATCGGTGCCGTGGGTCCCGTAGCCCTCGTACCACTCATGCCAAGGATCATTGTCGTTGCCAAAAAAGTCCCATCCAGAAATGTCGTCGACGTACCCATTCTCGTCGTTGTCAATGCCGTCCCACTCTTCTCCAAAAGAAGTGTAGATGAGATCAGATGCATCGAGTTTGTCATCGCCGGGGTCGCGGCCTGCCGCCCAATCCACGCGGGCATCGTGTGCCCAGTCCTGAACATTTGTCAGGCCATTTCCATCGCAATCATAGGTTTCCGACACTTCACCATCTTCGCAAACCGGCGGTGGAACTTCGCCGGTGTTGATGTAAATCTTGTTGACGATGTCATGGTGGTGCCATTCCACCCCAGAATCCGCCACCGCAAGCAAAACATCCCATCGCCCCGTTGAGGTTTCCCAAGCAACATTTGCGGAGATACCGCTACCCAACTCCAGTTCCGCCTCCCGGACCGAGGCCAAAGAGTGTTCGGGGATGTAGTTGATAAACTCCCAGTCCTCTTCCATGTCGGGCGGACACAACTCCGGTGTTTCCGGATTACCACACCCCGGAAATGCAGGTGAAATGGGGACTGTTGCCGAGGCAACTGCAACAAAAAAGCTCAAGATGGATAACACTACAAACTCCAGCCTCACTGCGTAACCGGCCTGCGGCACAGACGACCACAAACCGCCGAAGGACCCCCGTCTGGGGCAGGCGCCACGAAGGTGTCCATTTTTGAGGTACATCGGGGTGGCCATTGGGGGGGCACCGCCTGTATGATGCTAGCCTACCGAGGCGAACGATGTTGATGTGGCTGCTCTCACTTTCTGCCATGGCTGGATACGGCGACGTCACGCCCGACGGGTATCCGTCTTGGGCAGAAAGAGATGTTCACGTCTGGACCAATGCAGTCCGTGTAGACCCCAATGCCTTTTTCGGGCCGGAAGCACCGGAACCCCACGGGTGTGACATCGACGACTTTGTTGGCGATGAGGACATACCCAAAGCGCCGCTGTACTATGACTTCGATCTCAACGATGCAGGTCGATTCCATTCCCAGGACATGTACGACAACAACTGGTTTGACCACAACTCATCGGACGGCACATCCTTTGGTGCCCGGGTCGCACGGTTCTACGCTGAGAGTGGGTACATCGGTGAGAACATCGCCACCGGATACCCCAACGCTGAATCCGTTGTTTTTGATGGCTGGATGTGTTCGCCTGGACACCGCGCCAACATCATGAATGGAAACTACAACGAACTGGGTGTGGGCGTTGTGACCATGTACTACACACAGGACTTTGCTGCTGGAACAATCCAAACCGCCAGCCCGATAGCCATGGGGAGCCACGCACCCGAGATTCCATTGGGGCCGGTCGAATTCTTTGTGGACTTTCAGGGGTACGAGCCAGACCGACTCGATGTGGTTGTCGATTCACACTCCACCCCTTTGTCCGTCACCTACGGCGTTGCCCATCAGGGTGTGTACTCGACTGAAATGACCACACTCGGTGAACTGGACTGCCATGAGTACTACTTTCGGTGGGCAAGGGGCGAAGAGACGGGCCGGTATCCCGAGGAAGGCAGCTACCTATACGGCACAGAGTGCTACTCAGACATCATGTGGAGAGATGGCCAAGCCACCCCGACCGATGAGCAAACCCAAGAGCTCAGTGATTCCAATGCAGAGGCCCTACAGTCGCAAGCACAAGAAGACTTGAACGATTCTGATGTAGATGTTGTTGGATGCGGATGCAGTACTTCTGCACCCACATTTGAGCGCAGTTGGGGAATCTTCTTGCTGCTCGGGGTGCTCACGGGATGGCGTCGTCGCAATTGAGCGGTCCACACCCGGCGCCTCACCGGTTACACTGATGCACCCTCCCGGATGGACTTCTCCATGACCCGCCTGCTGATCCTGCTGTTCGCTATCTTTCTCCCCGCCACTGCCGCTCAAGCAAAAGACCTGCGTGGACGAACCGGCGTTGGTTTCAACCAACAATTCGGACACGTTTCGGCACTCTCGGCGCGCTATGGTCTGCCCACTTCCTCACCGGTGGTGAATGTCCACCTGGAAGGCAACTTTGGTTTGGACACTGGCCCACAGGATTCCGGTGGAAACGTCTTTTACGGGGCCCGGGTACTCTACGGGGTGCTCGCCGAAGACAATATGAATTTGTTTGTGGCTGGAGGGGTTGGTGGTTTGACCAATGGAGATGCGAATACGGTCCGAGTTCAACCAAGCATGGGTACAGACTTTTTCCTGTTCGGCCTCGACAACCTGGGCTTCACCATCGAAGGCGGCCTAATCTTTGACCTCGGTCAACAATCCCGTGTCCACACCACCGCTAACATGGCGGCTGGCGCCCACTACTGGTTCTAATGCTGCGGCACTTCCTCGCTTGTCTTCTTGCCTTCGGCGCACTCTGCAGTCTTGGCACAGCC
>Ga0163108_10003793_pt1 | contig 10724 bp, 13 predicted proteins | sample Fk1155metaG_FD_109644 | JGI IMG/M metagenome (GOLD analysis project Ga0163108, IMG submission 109644) | Marine microbial communities from the Central Pacific Ocean - Fk160115 155m metaG | ecosystem: Environmental > Aquatic > Marine > Oceanic > Photic zone | place: The Central Pacific Ocean...
AATATATGAGAAATATTATTTTAAATAAATAAGAACTATTTTTTATTCTCTGCCTTTGCCATAGCTTCAATTGCTAAATTTAAGTTACTAGGTATATAAAGTTCATCATTTAAGTATTTTTTATAATATAATTTCATATACTTTATAGCTAATTTTGCATTGTTAGAAATATTAAATTCATTTCTGATTTGTCTTTTGAAGTTACTACATGCAGAAGAAATTTTATCTCTAGATAATCCTTTAAAAGATTCATGTATATAATTGTTTGCCATATTTTGATTATTTTTACTTTCTCTAGTCATGGCTTCTGCAATCTTGTCACCTGCTATAATTCTCATTTGTTCTTCATTCATGGCATATATGATTCCCATTATCGCAGTACCATGTTCCATAAGAGACTTAGCAAATTGTTCATAAAATATTTTAGTAGAATTATCATTTTTACAATTTACTACAACTCCAGATAACATTGCGACATTAACCATAACTTTTCCAGCATGATATCCTATTTTCTCATTTAACTTTATTCTTGTATCTTCAGCCATAGCATTAAAAGAAAATAGTAAAGTGATTATAAACAGTAATTGTTTCATTTGATTAACCTTATCTTTTGAAGAGTTAAACCTTGTATGTTTGGACACTAATTATTGTACCATAGCGTCTACCATAGCGTTTGGTCTGCTCTTCGTTGGCTATTCTACCTGCTTCCTTTTCTTTTTCTAGCTGCAATAGATGCTTTTCTTGGTATTTTTTGTAATCCTTCTCTTCTTTTTCTTGACTTATCATTGGTTTGTCAAATACCTCAAGTAAAGAAGGTTGTGATTTCTTTAATGCTTTCTTATTTTTTTTATCTATAGTTTTCATCTTCCTAGCTCCTCTCTACAATCTAGGTAATGATATTCTTTAACGAATCTCATCAAACCTACATAAATATCGTCCCATTCTTTATTGTATTTTTCAGATTTTTCATCATGCTTATCCTTATATCTTTCGCCCAATTTAATTTCCTCATTGCTATAAAAAATTACTCCTTCTTCTGCATCTTTGCATACATCTGCAATAGATTTATATTTATCATCAGCATAAACATTACTAACAAATAAAAATGTTAGTAGTAATGTAATAATTATTTTCATTTTATTGTTCTTCTACTGCTCCTCTATCAACAGGATTATCTTTCAATGCACGACAGTTTACAATACTTCTACCAGTCTTACAGTGAAACATTTGATTATTATAATAAACTCTATAATACATAACAGCCAATTTTTTTTCTATATCATTAGGAGATATAAAACTACTGATAACTTTACCATTACCTAAAATATGAGCAGAACTATCTTCAGCATAAACATTACTAACAAACATGAATGCTAGTAGTAATGTAATAAGTATTTTCATCTTAGTCATTCAAAACTCCCAAATCTTTTGGCTTATAACAGGAAATCTCCTCATATTTTAATGTACAAACATAAATCACTTTTTTATATATATAATAAGGTCTACCTTCTTTCACAATTTTACCTTCAGTAATTATTTTTGTAGCTGATTGAGCATATGCCTGACTAGAAATAAATAATGCTAGTAGAAATCCTATAAGTATTTTCATAATAATTCTCCTCTAATTAATATTATGCTACCATGCCTAAAAGAGAAATATAAATTTAAAGGAATTAGTTATGAATACATTTTGGATTATAATATCTCTCTGGGGTTCTAATCTTGAAACTGGAAATGAAGCAATAAACGTACAACCTAAAGAATACGAGAATTTTATAGAAGTGCCTGCAGAAGGAGGAGGTGTGAATATATATTATGGAAATATTGTTTTTAATTCTCAAGAAGAATGTGAAAGTGCATTAGTAAGAATGGGTATAGAAAAAAACTATGAAGTAAAAAAGGCTTTTGATCCTCCACATCATTTATTTTTATCTGGTTCTAGTAAAAATATTATACTTCAGGATAGGTGTCTGAGATTAGACATTAGAAAAGATAGGTAAATAGATTCCATACATCCCATAAATGATTCAGGATTCACATTAGGATTCTGGAATAGGTAAGTGAATCCTAAACTTTAAACTTTCTGTCTTCTTATTCCAGTTATTTTTCTTCTATATCTGTTACCATAGCGTTTAGTTATTTCTTCGTTTCTTTTTTTAACTTCTTCCATTTCTTCTTTAGAAAGATCTAATTCTGAAGCATTAAAAGAATAACCACCTGGAAAATAATCTGATTTTTCCCATAGTCTTAACTTTACCCAGTCTTTCAATCTTTTCTGATAGTCCTTATCTTTAAATGTTCGTTTATCTCCAAGAGTAATACCATCAATATGAATAACTCCTTCTTTATCATTAATAGTATCTTCAGATTTCCATCTTGCTTGTTCAAATATGTGTTGTTCCTCAACTGGATTAGAAGGTTCTACCTTCAGGTACTTATAAAGATGAGATAAATGTTCAGAATATCTTGGGTCTTCGTGAGTAACTTTAATATCAATTTTTGATTGTCCTAAAACTCTATTATAAAATTCTACCATTTGCTCTTCTAGTTCTCCTGCATGAGCAACATCTGTAACAAAACTATCGTGAACAGTTAGAACTGGTATACCTTTAAAAGTAAAATAATCTATTATTAGTTCACATACATCAGAATCTAATCTCATCTGTAACTTTCCCATGGATTTATAAAACAAATGTTTGATAGGTTTATGTCTTTCAGCGAATGCATCCATTAATTGTTTTACATTTATGTCTGTAGGAAATCCTTTATCATGGTCATTAACATCAGCAGTTATTCTTCCTACTGCTTGAGGTTTAGATTTACAGTTCAACATTATAATTAATATGTGTTTAAGTAATGGACGAAGGTCTTCATTATTAAGAGTAGAATGTTTATAATATCCATCAAGATTATATGGATCTTTCTCATCAATTTCTATGTTGTTTAAAGAATATAATATCTTAATGCCCATGCCAGAGTAATCTATTTCAGTACAATCTAATCCATTTATCTTTATCTTCTTTCTCCACTCCTTATTCATTCCTTGATAGAATCCACCATAATATCTTCCACCTAATGCCTGATTATTTTCATCTAAATTAAATATTCGTCTAATGAATTTATTATGTTGATTAATTAATATTGGATAATTACTTCTACCTATCTTCACTCCATCTTTACCTACATCAACACAATCAATGTGGGTTTTTTTTAACAGATTATTATAAGCAGTTAGAATCTGTCTTTGTTTTATTATTTCATCATTGTCTTCATATTCTACTGGTACATTTCGTTTACCTTTTGTTACTTTCACAATGATACATTCTGTATCTGGTAAAACATCTACAGTATTAATATTAAGTTTATGTTTGTTTATAACATCAATCAGTTTTTGTAATGTTCGTATTCTTGTAGTGTAAGATTTTTTATGACCTTCTATACTATGGTAGAATCTTCTTTCACTTATATACTCTTTCTTAATCATACCTTCCATTATTTTTATAATGGCATTTGATACTCCATTCTTATTATATCTGCTTTTCTTCTGGTAAATATTTCTTGTTTTAGAAAACCCAGTATACATGTTCTTCTTCATGCAATAGTTCTGGTAAACATTCAGAATTAGAACCACCAGGTATTTTTTATTTCTATCTGTTTGAGGTACATCTAGGTTAGGTAATATCTCTTCAGCAATAGTATCAGTAGATGAACTATCTGTACTATGTAAGTTCAGATTGAATGGTTTATAATTATAAAATACATCTTTGAATCCCATACTTCAGCATACAAAAAAAGTATGAGTATAGATAGATAATTTTTATTTCGTTCAGTGTAGGATCCAATATATTAGTAAAACAAATATTACTAAAAGTATCAATGATATAACAGGACTACTTCTATCACCTATATGAGCAATAAAAAGTATTATAGCCAGACATATCCCACATATAAGGAGTATGATTGCAGTAAGTTTTAAATCATAACTAAAACCTTCCATTTTAGTTCCCCTTAATTAATCTATTATAAACTTCTTTCATATCTTCTATGTGTGCTTGTCTTGCATTTAACATTTCTTTTGTTAATGGAGGATTATTATTTATAAAATCTTCTAGTTTCTTTTCTTCAACTTCTATAGTTCTTTTAAGTCTTAGCTCATCAATATTATACTTCTGTTTTTCTTTGTCTAGTAACATGCCTTTATCCATAAACTCTTCTAAAATTTTAGGATCATTAGCAATATCCTCACCTACATTATCTGTAATTTCTCTAACTTGATTATCCTTAATGATAGTTCCATTGATTGCTTTAGCTACTCTTTCAAATCTACTTCTATTGTCATCAGCTACAGTTCCCACATAAACTTCTGTAGCTAAATTTGCATTATTCTTAATCCCATGTCCTGTCATAATGTCTATATCTGACATGCCATAACCTGCACTATAAGCTAGTGTAGCAAATGTATGTCTTAACTGATTAGCACCTATTTTACTTGCACTAATAAGCTCTGGCATTAACTGATTTAAATATTTAAAAGCTTCAGTTAGTTTTGTCATTTGCTTATCTGTCTTACTTGAAGGAAAGACATATGGATGCTTCTTTCTTTCTTTGAGTACTTCATTACCTCTTAGTACAGATTGTATCATCTTCTGATGAGAGAACACCTGCTCCATCTCCTTAGTAATTGGAACACCAAATGGTGTTTGTTGCTTTCTATTTTCAATTAGTATCTCAAAGTATGCACCTTCATTTAGTTCTGTTCCTTCTAAATACACATCTTCCCACTTAAGTTTTAGTACTTCATTTTTTCTTAATCCTGAATACAGTAGCAACTTAATTGCATTATAAGATTGAAGCTGATATGGAGTTATTGCTTGATCATCTAGCTTATACTCTTCTAATAAACCTTTAGTATCTTTTCCATATGTTTGAATTAATGCATTAATAAACCTTAAAATCTTTATAGTTTCTGAAGGTTTAAGAAATTGCGTTTGATCCTTATTGCTTTTTGTAGAGATCAATCCTTTAAAAACATTGCATGGATTTACTTCTAAAACCTTTAAAGTATTAATACCAAAGTTAAATACAGATCTAATATATCTAATCCCTTTAGTTGCTTGTGCTCTTTTAGGATCCTGACCTGAGCTCCATTCATAATACTTATTCAACATATCTTCTGATGTAATGCTAGATATTGCCCTATCAAACCAAACACCATATACAGTCTCTAAAGTACTTCTTCTATCACTCATTGTTTTAGGAGCACATCCAATATCAAATGCTATTCTTGAATGTTCATATGCATCAAGCAATTCACCTAATGTTTTTTCTTTTCTTACCTTCTCCTCAGCTTCAGCTTTTTCTTGTGTTCTTGGATGTATACCTTCACTCATTAGAGTTGCATACTGTGTAGCTTTAGCTTGAGCATTAAGAATAGCTCTGTTCAAATTTACATCATCTTTAAATGCAGATCCAACCTTATAGGACTTAGGTACAGGATCACCTTTGATCTTTCTCATCACTAGAAAAGATATAGCTCCACTATCATATGCTCGTACACAAAAACCATTAGGTGCTCTTAAAGTCTGACCTTGCTTTAACTTTCTTATCTGAGAGGTTGTAAACAATACCCTACCCTCTCTATACTCATACTTTTTATCATCATCATTCCTTCGTCATTCATACTACTCTGGTACTACTATACTACCCCATACTACCCATCTGTCAATGCTGAGTTATCTACAGCTTGTTATATATCGTGCTGAGATACACTATAGAAGCTAATTTTTTTATATAGATTTATTTAATTATTTAGAGTTTCTGATTAAGAGTCAGCTGCTCTACCAACTGAGCTAAGGGCCCACTTTTATTTGTATTAAATAAATTAACTTTTTCATTAAAAATATTCAATCACTTTATTTCACTACTCGCCCCTTTCAATGAAGAGACTGGTGAAAAAAATTATTTTGATAAATAATGTAATAAATTTGTTGGATCATCATCGTAACCATATTTTAATTTTGTTTTAATTCTTCCATTATTTATATCTCTTAATAAAGACCTAAAACCTTCTTCATTATCATTAAAAAAATATGATGTAAACTCTGGTCTTTTTGATTGATAATTTAATTTCTTCCTATAAATTTCTTTTTGATCGGTGTATTCTATTGTTATCCCTCCAATATCATGTATTGATTGAAATGCTGTAGTGTAATATGAAGCTATAGAAAATTTTGATTTAACAGATACTAATGCCGGATGTAAATAAGTAATAACGGTTTTAGTATTCTTTCTTTTGCTTAAAATATTATTTAATAAAGTCATATCTGTAATAATATGAGGTTTAACTAAAATAGTTAAATCGGGCCATTCTTCATGAATGATATCTAAAATATCTTCTATTATGGTTGTCCAACTATTCTTATATTTTAAAAATTTTGCACCTGAAACTTCTGTTCCAATATGACCTAAAAGTAACAAGCAATAATTATTTTTAATGTCAATATTATTATCTTCTTTAAACATATTTTCAAAATTATTTTTTAAATAATCTATCCAATACTTTCTGCTATGAGATGATTTAATTATATATTTTTTAGAAGTTTTCAGTGATGGATGTTTCAGCAAAGGCCAATAATTTGAAAATGAAACAACTTTTTTACCCTTAGGTGTCAGAGCAGAAGTAATGTTTGTGTCAATTACTTTCTCATGAATAGCTATATCCGCATTATACGCTTTATAAGAATACCCAGAACTATCTGCACTAAAAAGGACTGTATTGTTACTGTTTAAATAATATAAAAGATTTAACGGAAATGTATTTAAAGCACGAAAATGAATAAAAATTACATTAAAAAATATTAGATTATATATCAATTTTATAAAATAAGGCAGAATTTTAAGTATATGTATTATAATATTTAATCTTTTATAGTGGTATTTTGAAAGAAAATTTTTTGTAAAATAATTAGAATTTTTTTCTCTACCTAAACAAACCATATTCCCAATTTCATTTACTACTTTATATAATAATTTATTTTTTTTAATAAATTGATGTGTTGTAAAATCAAATGTTATAAAATTTATCTTTATTAAATTATTTCTTTTTTTTACCTCTAAAATCAAAGGAACTATTGTATCAAGAGATATTATTTTATTATTTAAAAAAATATATATATTTTTTTTTCTTCTTCTTAGCAAAATTACCTTCTCATTACTTATTTTTAATAATTTTCTGAATTAACTCTAAATCTTCATTACTATCAATCTGAAAACTATCACATAAGGGTATTTTCACAACTCCTATTTTACCACCATATCTTAACTGACTTTTTAATAATTTTTCTTTAGAAGTAATATAAAACATTCCATTTTCTTCATAATATTCATCTCTATCTTGTCTCCTAGGTCTATTAGTTATATCCCAATTTATTGGATTTATGTCTTTAGTCCAGGTAGGAACCCAGTGTTTCTTTGTGGCTGCGAAAACTGAGTCATATTGTCCAGTTTTAATCATTTCTATACCTGTATTTATATATTCAGCTTTTATGAAAGGACCTGTAGGTTGTATGAATATAATCCAATCAAAATTTTCCTGATTTGCAAATTGTAATAAAGATGGTTCATTTATTATGGTATCTGTTGCATACTCTTTAGGACGATCAATTACCTTAGCACCCCATTCAATAGATACTTTTTTTATCATTTTATCTTCAGTTGAAACCCAAGTTTCATGGGAAGAAGAATTTATACTTGCTAAAATAGAATATGCAATTAAAGGCTTACTATCTATGTCTAATAGATTCTTACCAGGAACTGATTTAGAACCACCTCTTGCAGTAATAAGTGTTTTAAATATCATTACTTACACCTTTATTATTATTTATTAATAAAAATATTATATTAAACTTTATAATACTCATTATTTTTTAATAACTTATATTCTTGAAAAAGTAGGTAAACAAGTTCCTTACCAGCAATTAGCTTCTTATTTCCAAAAATTGAATAAAATTCATTTTTATCTGCAACTATCATCCTATTTTCATCAGTAATATCTCTATTTATTTCTACTATTTTCTTCCCATTATTTAGCTTCCAATAACGCAGTCCCTTTTTATAAAAACCCTCTTTATATTGAATATTTAGATATTCAAGTGAATAATTAATAAAATTATAAACCGACAATATTTTAGAAGTGCCTAAATGACCACTACCAGTTTTATTTTTTAAGGAAGCGGATAAAATTAAACTCATATATTGACTTGCACTCCCAAAATCTCTAGCAGAATTAGTATTCCATATTTCAAGGATAGGTTCTTTACTGTCTAATAAAAACAATATTAGTTTAGCTGTAAAAAATTTTTTTGAACGAAAACAAGACTCATGATTAAATAAAATTGGATAAAATATTTTTATATCATTATAGCTTGCTACATCTGCAATATACAATTCAGTAACTTTTGACACACCATATGCATTTCTTGGCTTTATAAAACTCTTCTTTAAATTACCAGATAGTATTTCACTACTTAAAGGATGATATATCCATAAATTATTCATATTCTCATAAACAGATAAAATATTAGTCAATATTTGTGTGTTTGAGCTTAAATATTGAAAAAAATTATTTTTTGAGGATTGGCTGAAAGAATTTCCTCCTACATTAAACACATGAGTAAAATTATTTTTTCTAAAAATTTCTAATATACAATTTATATCAGTGGCATCTCCATAAAATAAACAATTTTTATCTATAAAATGTGGAATAAATGACGTTAATTCTGTAGAAGGCCTAACTAGTATTTTAAAATCAATACCTTTTTCCTTAAGTTTAATAACTAATAACTTCGCATCTTGGCCAAAACCTATTATTAACGCTTGCATTTTATACTTTTTATATATAAGAGAGCTTTTTTAAAGCCCTTAAAATTATGTAAATGACCTTCCCATTGCTCAATTATTAGTCTCAGATTACCAGATAAATTATTTAAAAAATCAAATTTTAATTCACCATAGCCAAAATTCACTCCTTCACCATCAACACCGACAGCATCGGCTATATGTATATGTCCTGCAACTGGTAACAACTTTTTGAACCAATTATTTTGATCTCCTTCAGCACTATTACATGCCATTACAAGATGAGCAGTATCTAAACAAATTCCATTAGAAAAATTTCTAAAATATTTTTTATCATTTACATGACAAAATAAATTAACTTCTACTGAACCTCCGAAATACCAAGCTCTCTTTGGAAGAAACTGTGGAAGAATTCCTCCTTTATTTATAGCATATTTTTTTATATATTTAGCAAGATTTGTATAAGTATTCTCTTTAGAATTATGCACTACAGAAAAACTACCTACTATAGGACAACATTTTTTTGTAATTTTTTCTATTTTCAAAGAAAAATTGACACATGATCTAATTAAAAAATGACTTTTTTTATAAATCTCCGATTCTTTAGAACTAAGCGGATCAATCAAATTAGTTTGTGAGATATAGTCTGGTAAATGTATAGAAAACCCTGCTTTACTATCTTTAATTTTTTTCCAAAACACATTATCTAATTTATTGATTAATAAAACATCATTATAACTTAAATGAAACTCAAAGTAAGACAAATCAAAATTATCCATTATTTCAAACATATCATTAAACCTTATAGGTAATCCTAAATTAATAGAATGAGTCCATTTTAAATCTAATTTACTATTTTTATTTTTATAATTAAAATCATCTAATACTAAAGGATAACCAGCCTTAACCGATCTAGATAAACTTTTTCCGAAAATATTATTTACTCCTGCCTTAATCCCACGACAAGGAGATTTTACCTCTACTTTATCTTTTGTTAATAAAGTTCCTTTTTTAAGATCACATAATAAATAATAACCAGAGCCTAAATCTTTAATATTTTGAATTTCACCTTGATTAGCATATTTCTTTTTAAGGTTGACTTTTTTATTCCATATCTGTTTTTTTATAATATTGGTTAATCTTTTAAACTCTGCAGGACTAGAGGATGAAGAGATATCTAAACCTTGCTCTTTTTTATTTAAGCAAATATGTCTTTCTATTAATTCAGCTCCACAAATTATAGCTGGCAAGCAAACTTCCCAGTATTCATCATGAGAACTATATCCAATAATACATTTAAATTTATCCTTAATCTGTTTCAAATAATTAAAATGGATTGAATCTAATGCTACAGGATAATTACTTACACAATAAAAAATTACATCATTTTGTCTAAAATTTATATTTTTACTTATAAATTCTATATCTTGTCCACTTGCTCCTCCCAGACTCACCATGACTTTCTTACATTTTAATTGAGCCATTTTTATTAATTCTATATTTGTGCATTCCGATGAAGGAATTTTTAGGAAATCAAATGAAAAGTTCTTACATAAATGTTTTATATCTTCAGCTCTGAAAAAGCTAACTCCTACTGACAAACCTAAATCATTAGCATATTTAAACGCCGCAAAGTATTCATCATCAGTTAAATATATATTATTAAGCTCATCTTTAATTAAGGTGCTTCCCATTTCTAAGTAATTAGTAAAAAAATTGTCGACATCTTTTCTATATTGAAATTTTACAGCATCTGCTCCACTTACTTTTGATGCTTTAATTAATTTTTTAATTATGTTTAAATCACCTTTATGATTAATTCCAATCTCTGCTATAATTTTAAGCTTATGAACCTTTCCTAATTACAA
>Ga0163108_10003794_pt1 | contig 10723 bp, 11 predicted proteins | sample Fk1155metaG_FD_109644 | JGI IMG/M metagenome (GOLD analysis project Ga0163108, IMG submission 109644) | Marine microbial communities from the Central Pacific Ocean - Fk160115 155m metaG | ecosystem: Environmental > Aquatic > Marine > Oceanic > Photic zone | place: The Central Pacific Ocean...
ATAATCACGAAATTTTTTGCAAATATAAAAACAATATTTACTTTTGCATCGCGGGGTGGAGCAGTTGGTAGCTCGTTGGGCTCATAACCCAAAGGTCGTCAGTTCGAGTCTGGCCCCCGCTACCACAGTAAAAGACGCTTTTTAAGCGTCTTTTTTTTTGCTTATATATTTATATATGGTTCTTATATTAAGAATAATAAAAACTATATTTACATAATAGACAGAAAATAATTATACAAAATGAGTTATTCAACATACATAAAAAGAACTTTAATAATATTTTCTTTTTTTCTAACAACAATTCTTAATACATCTGCACAGACTTATGTAAAATATCCTAATAATCCGGTTATTGATACATTAAGCACAACAAATCCAAACCAATTTTGGACAAGATGGAAAACAGACCCCTGTGTAATACACTGGAACAATGATAGCCTTAGAATGTATTATGGAACTAATAATTACGGGGTGCAAACTCAAATTGGGACTGCTATTTCTAAAGATGGAAATAATTGGATAGAAAAAAAAGACTCTCCAGTTCTTACAACTGGTCCAGCAGGCAGTTGGGATGAATTAGATGTTGAAACGCCAGGAGTTATTTATATCCCTTCGAATCCAGACTCTATGAAGTATATGCTTTATTATTCTGGAAGTCAGCATGATACAACAGTTTTAGACACCTTAAATCTAGGACTTTACCCTATTGAAATATATCAGATAGGATTAGCTTATTCTAATGATGGTATAAATTTTACAAAATACAATGACCCAACAAATGATATAAATCCACTTTATCAAAATAGTGACCCGGTAATTAGAATACCATACACTTCAGGAGGAATGCCAGATACAATAAATTATTTATTTAGTTCTGTTGCCGAGCCTTCACTAATTTATGATACTAGCAGTAGCACATTTAAAATATGGCATATCGGCTTAGGATGTTCAAATCCCAACTGTTCTGGGATTTCAGATTTTAGATATAGAGTTCTGTATTCTGAGTCAATAGATGGTATAAATTGGTCTCCACCAATTCTTGCTCTAGACATTGGGAATAGTGGTGATTTTGATAGTAAATTAATTTATGCACCATATGTTATAAAGATGGGATCTGAATATTGGATGTTTTATGGTGGCAACACATATTCTTCTGGTACATTTCCTTTTTTCTCACAAAAAATTGGCTTGGCTGTTTCTGTAGATGGAATAAATTTTACAAAACTTCCAAATAATCCTATTATAACAAACGGCACAAATGGAACATGGGATCAGCTAGGTTGCAATTATCCAGCAGCTATAATTTATAAAGATACTTTAAGGGTTTATTACAGCGGAATGCAAGATTCACTTTTCAATTTTAAACCAAACATTGGCTACTTTTATCTTGATTCTAGTTTTACCTATATAAATAATGATATTAAGTATAATAAAGTAAATCTATACCCAAACCCGAGCATTAACACAACCTCTATAAATTCATATTCTTTATTATTTGATCGTATAGAAATTTTTAATCAGTCTGGCAAGCTTGTAGTTAAAAAGGCTTTTATACCAACTAATTTTTTTCAAATTAACACTTCAAATTTAAAAAATGGCATATACCTTGTTAGTGTATATCATAAAGAGAAAAATATTAGAAATATAAAAATGATAATTACTGAACTTAACAAAAAATAAAACAGCTTTAGTTATATCATAAAGAAATAAATATTAAAGATGAAAAATAATAACTAATGATCATATAAAAAAAACTTTTGACAGTGTTTTTTATCAAAAAATTTAAACAAAAATTGTCTTCATTAATATTTTTTTTAACTTAGCACAAATATAAAAAATAAGTTTATTTAAAAAATGAGTAATTTAAAAAAAGAACTAAAAGAACAGTTAATCGAACATTTAAACCTTGAAGATTTAAATATTGAAGATATAAAAGATGACGCTCCTCTTTTTGGTGAAGAATTAGGCCTAGATTCAATTGATGCTTTAGAAATAATTGTTATGCTTGATAAAAAATTTAACATTAAAATCTCTAACCCTCAAGATGGTGCTAAGATATTTCAAAGTATAAATACTATTGTAGAATATATTGAAAATCAAAATTCATAACTACACATGACTGTTTATGTTACTGGAATAGGAATAATTTCTGCAATAGGAATGAATGCACAAGAAAATTTTGAGTCATTAATTGCAAAAAAAACAGGCATTACCAACATTGAACTATTAAAAAATTTAGATGAAAGATTTTTAGCTGGAGAAATTAAATTAACTAATAAAGAGCTAGCTGAACATATATTTACATCTAAAAAAACAGATTTACCAAGATCTTTACTACTATCCTTAATTGCAGCGAAAGAAGCATGGCAAACAAATACTTATAATAATAATATTAGAACAGCATTTATTGGAGCTACTACAATTGGCGGAATGGACCTTACAGAACAATATTTCAAATCTAATAAATCTATTAAGTCATTAAACTATCATCATTGTGGTAAAATCGCTGAATACATATCAAACTATTTCGGAATTAATGATTTTAAGACCACGGTATCAACGGCTTGTTCATCTGCTGCAAATGCAATAATACTTGCTTCACGAATGATAAAAAATAATATAGTCGACCGGGTATTAGTTGGCGGTGGAGATGCCTTAACAGGATTTACAATAAACGGATTCAATTCACTTAGAATTTATGACAATGAACTTTGTAAACCATTTGACAAAAACAGAAATGGACTAAATTTAGGAGAGTCTGCTGCGTATTTAGTGTTAGAAAATAAGAAATCTATAAAAATAACTAAAAACAAAAAAATTGTAAAAATCCTAGGTTGGGGAAATGCAAATGACGCCTACCATCAAACTGCATCATCACCTTACGGAGAAGGAGCTCAAACTGCTATGACTGAGGCATTAAAAATAGCAAATCTTAATGCAAATGATATTGATTATATTAATGCTCACGGAACTGCCACTTCAAACAATGACCTTTCTGAGGGAAGAGCAATAGAATCTATATTTGGGGAAAAACAACTTTACAGTTCCACAAAAGCATATACAGGTCATACATTAGCTGCTGCAGGAATTGTTGAGCTAATTTTTTCTATCTTTTCAATTAGACACAATACTATTTTCCCTGTTTTAAATTATCAAAACAAAATGAAAGAGTTAAAAACTGAACCTGTTTATAAGCTTAGACAAGATATAGAAATTAATAAAGTTTTATCAAACTCCTTTGGATTTGGAGGTAATAATGCTAGTATAATTATAGGAGAATAGATGGCATTCATACATAATTATTCAACAATTTCTAGAGGAGACACTTTTAATAAAGGAGTTTTATATTCATGCATGAGTACAAACAATGAAGTTCTTTTTCCAAACTATAAAGAAAATATTCCTGGAATAAATTTAAGAAGAGTATCTACCATTGTAAAAATGGGATTAGCTAACACATTAAAATGCTTAGGAAATAAAAAAACTGATGCCATTGTTATAGGAACTGGTCTTGGCAGCATTCATAATTCAGAGTTATTTCTATCTTCATATATAGATTCAAATCAACACATTTTATCTCCTACTCCATTTATTAATTCAGTACATAATACAATATCAGGAGAAGTAGCACTTCATACCCAAAGCAAAGGTTATAATTCTACATACTCACAAGGTGGTCTTTCATTTGAAGGTGCAGTAATGGATACGATTTTACTTACTAAAGAAAGAAAACAAGTAATTCTTGGAAGCGTTGATGAATCTACTCCAACATTAGACACTATTTTACAGAAGATGAATATTCAGCACTTGTTTGACACTGGCTCTTCATTTTTTTATTGTACAGATAATAAAAAAAAATCTCTTGCAGAAATAACACATTGTATTATTTCAACTAAAAACAAAATAAAATCCATATTATTTGATTTAAAATTTAACATTAATGAGGATTATATAATTTCAGGAAATTCCTCTTGCTATCCGATGAATCTAGATACATTTGATTATTCAAAATTTTGTGGCATCTATATGACCAACCCTTCATTTGGAATGCAATTAGCAATTGAGATTCTAAATTCTTCAACCTCAACTTGCATTGATGGATATAATTTTCCAGACCAATGCAAAAGGATTTTTATCATAAATCATGCTTCTAAAACAGATATAGGAATAATAATTATTAAAAAATAATGTTAATATTAATAATATCAATATCGTTTATTGCTGGAATGTTTATTTATAGTGTTTTTAATATTAGAAAAAATATTTATATAAAATCAATAAATTCAGGGCCAGAAAAAACTATCTGCTTAACTTTTGATGATGGACCTGCCCCAAATTTTACTCCAAAAATTCTAGAAATTCTAAAAAAACATAATATAAAAGGCACTTTCTTTTTAATTGGAAAGAATGTTTTATCAAATCAAAAACTTGTTGAAAAAATATCTAATGAAGGTCATTCTATAGGAAATCATACTTATTATCATAAAGCCACCTTCCCTTTATTACCAATAAAAAAAATGGCAAAAGAAATAGAAATGACAACTAAGTTAATTGAACAAATCACATTCAATAAAATAAAAATATTTAGACCTTCATTTGGCATAACTAATCCAAATATAAATAGAGTATTGAATAAACTAAATTTAAAATCTATTGGATGGGATATTCGTTCTTTAGATACTGTTATATCAGATTCTACAATATTATATAATAGAGTAATAAAAGGTATTGATAATGGCGGGTCTATTATTTTATTTCATGACAGATGTAAAAACACTGTAGAAGTATTAGAAAATATAATAATTTACTGCCAAAGCAAAAATTTTCAATTTAAAACAATACCAGAAATTATAGATGAAATATAAGTTATTAATAACAGTTTTCAGTTTTATAACTAGCTCTCTTTCTAGTCAAGACACATATATTCAAAAAAAAATTTATTCTCATTTTGAGAACTTAACAATAATTGAATGTAGTTACCACCAAAAAAAACAACTTTCAATGTTAAAGGAACCTTTAATATCAACTGGCATCTTTAAATATAACAAAGATGGAGAAATTAGTTGGGAACAAGAAACTCCCTTTAAAGAAATTTTCTTAATAAATAAAGATTCCGACAACAAACTTGATAAATATGTTAGTCAATTTATTATGTCAATATTAAGCGGCAAAATCTTGAAGGATAAAAAAATAAATGTAACGTATTTAGAAGAACTAGATAATTATATAGTAATAATCAATCCTATTAAAGATACTATTAAAAGTTATATAAAGAGTATAACACTAACATTTAACAAAAAGAATATAGCATTGAACAAACTAGAAATAATTTCAAAAAATAACGACATTACGATTATTAATTTTTTTAATAAATAAATGCAGAAAATATATTCAATAATAGATAGTAAGATAGACAATAATGAAATAATTTATAATATAAAAATAGATTTCTCTCACCCATTATTTAAAGGTCATTTCCCTAATAAACCCATTTTACCTGGAGTTGTTATGTGTGACATTATTAGACATCTCGTTTCAGATTATTTAGATATTAAAGTTAATTTATCTTTTGCAAAAAGTATAAAGTTCTCAAAATTGATCATTCCATCTAATGATAATAATTATTTCGTAAAGACTCTTATAAACACAACAGATGGAGGATATAATGTCAAAAGTTCTATCTCAAAAAATGAAATTGTTTACTTTAAACTAAATGCAGAATATAAAGAAAAATAAAACAATAGATCTAAAGTGGTGTGTAATAATACCTACTTATAACAATGATCAAACATTAGAAAAAGTAATATCAGACATTTTATTTATTTCTACTGACATTATAGTTGTAAATGATGGTTCCAATGATAAAACAATAAGCATTCTAAAAAAGTTTTCTAAACAAATAAATGTAATTTCACACAAAAGTAACCAAGGAAAAGGAAAGTCTTTAAGAGATGCTTTTTCCTTTGCTATAAATACAGGATTTGAATATGCAATTACAATAGATTCTGATGGACAGCACTACCCTGAAGATATTAAACTATTTATTTCCAAAATTGACAAATTCCCTAATTCTATAATTGTTGGTGCAAGAGATATGACACAAGATATTATTCCATATAAAAGCAGTTTTGGAAATAAATTCTCTAACTTCTGGTTTTGGATAGAGACTGGAGTTTCTCTTTCAGATACTCAAACAGGATTTAGATTATATCCTCTTAATAAAATGAAAGGAATGCGTTTTTATACAAATAGATTTGAATTTGAAATAGAGGTAATGGTTCGGATGGCTTGGAAAGAAATTCCGTTGAAAGAAATTCCAATAAGAGTAAAATATGATAATAATAGAATCTCACATTTCAGACCTTTACGAGATTTTATGAGAATTAGCATACTTAATACAGTGTTGTTCACATTAGCATTACTATATTATATTCCTCTTAGGGTTTTATACTTTTTTTTTAAGAAAAAAAATATAACTAATGTAAAAAATGAATTTCTTTCTCAAAAAGGAACAACCCTTCAAAAATCATTATCAATAGGATTTGGAATTTTTATGGGAATAATTCCTATATGGGGATTTCAAATGATTACAGCAATATTTTTTGCTTATTTATTTAAATTAAATAAAATAATTGTTCTAATAACTAGTAATATAAGCATTCCCCCTTTCATTCCGTTTATTTTATTTGGAAGTTACTATAGTGGACATATCATTGTAGGAGGAGATGAATTGACATTCTCTTCAGATATTAACTTAGATAACATTCAATCAGTAATGACACAATACTTGATTGGAAGTTTTGTCTTTGCATTAATTTCTGGAATTATAGCTTTTAGCATTTCTTATATAACAATAATACTTTATGAAAAAAATAGTAAATAAAAAAAATATGATTAAAACTATAAGGTGGATTTTTATTTTCATATTATCAATCCTGTTATTAATTTTCATATTTATTCAGTATTCAAGATATAAAATATATTCTACTTCTCCTGAAATGCCCCTTAAATATATATCTCATAATTTAACAGTCTCAAATAATGACAGCTTATATCAATATGGAGAAAATTGGGCGAAATTAAATCAATATGGAATCTGGGAAGTATACTTAAAGGGAGAGGCGTTTGATCGAGGTTTAGCTTATGGAAAACTAATAAAAGATCCTATTCAATATCAAGAAAAAGTGTTTGTTGAAAGTATTAATAAAATACTACCTTCTAAAATATATCAATGGTTAATTAAAAATCTTATATATTTATTTAACTCCAATATAAACAATTATATTTCAGAAGAACTAAAAAAAGAAATTTTAGGAACTTCATTATCATTTTCAGATAAATATGATTATATAGGAAAGAAATATTTAAGAATTATTGCTTATCATGCAGCTCACGATCTTGGACATGCCCTAAACAATTACTCTTTAATTGGGTGCACTTCATTTGCTGTTAATAGAAATAACACAGAAGATGGTGACCTAATTCATGCTAGAAACTTTGACTTCTACTTTGGAGATGACTTTGCTAAAAAAAAGGTATTACTTATGGTTAAACCAGATTCAGGATATGCTTTCGCTTCCTATTCTTGGCCAGGCATGATGGGTGTAGTATCCGGAATGAATGAAAAAGGATTAGCTATTACTATTAATGCATCAATGTCTTCACCTCCTACTTCTGCAAAACTACCAATTTCGATTTTAATCAGAGAAACTCTTCAATTCTCAAAGAATCTGACAGAAGCTATAAAATACATATCAAATAAAAGTCTTTTTGTTTCCGAGTCAATAATGATTAGTTCTGCTACTGACAACAAATGTATAATTATTGAAAAAACACCCAATAAACAAGACATTTTTTATTCAAGCAATGGATTAATTACTTGCTCAAATCATTTTCAAAGTCCTACTTTTATAAATGATTCTATTAATATATATAACATTAACAATTCTAATTCAAGATACAGACTTAATAGAGTAAATGATTTACTTAATCAAAGCACAAAAATTAATGTAGAAACAACAATTAATATTTTAAGAAATAAAAGCGGTCATAAAAACAAAGATATTGGCCTAGGAAATCCTCATGCAATAAATCAGTTTTTAGCTCATCATGGAATTGTGTTTGAACCAAACAAAAAAAATATATGGCTATCTACTCCTCCATATCAATTAGGAGATTTTATCTGTTATAATTTAGATAGCATCTTCTTAAAACAAAATACTAAAATAATTAATACTATTAAAAAAGATCCTTTTATAGACACTAAGGATTATCGAATGTATAAACAACATAGGCTCATTAGAGATCAACTAAATGACTATATTATATTTGATTATCAAGAACCACATTTTGATGAAAACACATTTATTAAATCAAATCCTAAAAGTTATAATACATATTTTACTCTTGGTAAATATTATTACAAAAAAAATGATTTTAAAAAAGCTAAAAACATGTTTTATAAATCATTATCGATGGATTTACCCTCTAAGTCGATAAAAAATGAGATTAATTACTATATTGATTTGTGTAGTCAGTAATTCTTTGTATTTTAGCATCTATAATTAGATAACTGTATCTCTCATCTGTATTTAAAATAGCTAAACACAAAAACGATACTATTTCTTAAATGAACTTATATAACAACACATTTTAATTCTAAATTATTTATAATATTAAAAAATATGATTAAGGAAAATACATTTATTAAGATCCTTGTAATTAACTTACTAATTATAGTGATTTCTATTTGCTCATATGCTCAACAAAATACTGACTACATTAGTAAGGGTGCAAAAGTATATATTGAGTCTAATGATAATAATGTAATGGTTCATTCAAAAGACAAGATACTTCTTTGGGGTTACTGGAAACCAGTAGAGTCAAAAACAGAAGCTGATTTCATACTAACTCTTGATGCAAACTTCTCAGTATTCTACACAATATATGCACAAGCAATTACAAAAGATAATAAGATTATAAAAAAATTTAAATCAAAAAACTCTTTTAATGGTTTAGATGTTAATCCAAAAAGAGGTGCTGTAAGAGCATTATTTGATACAGAAATTATACCTTTTATTCATGGAATGAATTAGCAAAAATTTTCTCAAGATTCTCTTTTGAAGTTTCTGATTCAATAACACATAATTTTAATTTTAACTCTTGATTTAAAAGCTCAACCCAACCAACAAGGTTTATTTCTGTCCTTTTTTCTTTAATTAGAATATTAGAATATTGTGATAGCAATTCATAATCTAGCACATTATTTAAAAAAAATATTCCTTCACTTTGCCATTGATGTTTTATTGAAATTTCACCTATAACAATATTTGGTAAAGTATATACAAAAACAGCGGGGCTAACAGTGTCATTATCAATACCGCTTTGATGTTTAATGTCAGAATCTAAACTGCTAGATTTATTCTGAAAAACAACACCTACATTTGCTTTATTCTTAAATAGATTTTTATTATTTCTTACTAGTAACTCAGTCCCCAAAACTCCTAATTTACAAAGATTATCCATTTTAAAAAATTTAGGATAATCTAAAACAATAGCATGATACAATTCCTTTAAATCACTTTCAATATTTTTATTGAGTGGTGTCATTTTTAAAGCTGTTCTTATTTTATTATAAGATATCTTCATTATATATGTTTTATTATCACAGAAGCGTTAAAACCTCCAAATCCTGAAGATGTTTTTAAGATTGTATTAACTTCTAACTGTCTATTATCCTTAAGAATATCTAATTTATTTTCAAAATCTTGTTCTTCAAACCCTTTACATTTCAAAAGTAAATTATTTCTCATACATTGTAAACTTACAGCAATTTCTATTACTCCTGCAGCTCCCAAAGTATGACCAAAGAATCCTTTAAAACCATTAATAGGAGTATTCTTAAAATCTAATTTTGAGAACGCTTTTGCTTCCATCCCATCATTATATATAGTAGCTGTGCCATGTGCATTAATAAAATCGATATCTTCATTTCTTACTTTACTAATCTTAAGTGTTTTTTGAATAGATTTTACTAAACCTTCAGCTTCTCTGTGTGGAGCTGAAATGTGACTTGCATCATTTACAGAACAACCTCCTGCGAACCAATGAGGATTATCTTTAAAAATATCTTTATCTCTACTCATTATAATTGTAGAAACAGCTTCTCCAATATTTAAACCACCCCTATTTTTATCAAATGGCTTGCATTTATTATCACTTAAGGCATAGAAAGAATTAAATCCTTTTATAACAAAATTTGATGCTAAATCTCCAGCGCAAATAATCACATTATCATAATAATAATTATTCAACATATCATTTGCAACTATTAATGATTGTAAGCCAGAAATACATGCTGTAGAGATCACAATACTTTTATTCACACAATCAAACTTTTTAAATAATTCTTCTGACAAGTAATGAAGATGAGTTTTATTAAAATTTGTTTTAATTGAATTGATTTCTCCTTTTGTTGTACTAACAATAAGGAGTGTTCGTGTTCTTAATAAATAGTTACTATCTATTTTGGAAACACTTTTTAAGATAGACTCTATCATTAAAGGTAGGAGTTCTGTTCTCTCTGGTGTAAAATGAGAAAGAAACAATCCATTCTTTTGAGCTATCGAACTATCACCTTTTACCATTCTCTCAAAAGTCTCTTTAGATGTGTTACCTAATGGAGAAATTATATTTTCAGCACCAATATACATAACTATAAAAC
>Ga0163108_10003799_pt1 | contig 10713 bp, 10 predicted proteins | sample Fk1155metaG_FD_109644 | JGI IMG/M metagenome (GOLD analysis project Ga0163108, IMG submission 109644) | Marine microbial communities from the Central Pacific Ocean - Fk160115 155m metaG | ecosystem: Environmental > Aquatic > Marine > Oceanic > Photic zone | place: The Central Pacific Ocean...
CATGCAACCTATTGATCCATTTAATTTTATATAAGCTAAATCATGATTGCTTGCTTCAATTTCAGCAGGCTCTTCTTCGCTCAAATCTCTCAATTTTAAAATCTCTGTCTGTCTAAAAAGTGAATTGTTATCAAAGTTCATTTTAGCATCGAGACATATTATTTTATTTTCTTTGGTAATGATTAGAGGGTTGATCTCTATTAGGCTTGCATCTTTCTCGATTAAAATTCTATAAAGTGCATTTATTAATTTTTTTCCTTCATTTTTTTGTTTGTCGTCTAAATTAAAAGGTTTAAGTATTTGATCAGCTGATTGATTATTTATATTTTCGGTTAGTTCTATTCTCGTTGTAATGATCTTTTCTGGACTTTCAGAAGCCACTCTTTCAATGTTCATTCCACCCTCGGTACTACTAATAAATGCTATTTTTGAACTTGCTCTATCAACTAAGCAAGAAAGATAAAGTTCTTTGGATATGTTTGATGCTTCTTCCACGTAAAGTCTTTCGACCTTTTTTCCTTCAGCAGTAGTTTGGTGAGTCACCAGAATTTTTCCAAACATATTTTCTGCCTCTTTTTGAAGTTCGTCAATTTTTTTAACAAGTTTTACGCCGCCTGCTTTACCGCGCCCTCCAGCATGGATTTGTGCTTTCAAGACAAATTCTTTACTCTTCAATTGGCTTATTTTAGATTTTATTTCGGATGGAGAATAAATTACGACACCATTAGAAACTGGAGCTCCATATTTTTTTAAAATCTCTTTAGCCTGATGTTCGTGAATATTCATTCTTTTGTGTTATATATAATTTAGTATAATTTTCCATTAAATAATTATATTATCTCAATTCAAAAATTTTATGTCATTAAATAATTTTTTTTTAAAAAATTATAAATACTCAAATATTTTAATATATTTATTCTTCCTTTCTTTTTTAATTGTTGGCTTCTTAACCTACAAAAGCTTTGGCTTATCAATAGATGAACCCTTCCATAGAACCTCTGGTTATTTTTGGTTTTATACTTTGGCAAAAAAAATTTTTCCATTTTGGGATCAACTTGTTGATTTAAAAAGATCTACTAAACAAATGGAATGGTCGGAAGATTTTTTTGAAGGCAGATTTCATGAATACGGACCTTTGTTTGATCTTTTTTCAGTAGGGTTAGAAAAAATTTTTAGAATAACAAGCGTTAAGGAAGCTTATGAATTAAAACATTTTTTAACATTTTTAACTTTTTTTACGTCTGGAATTTATTTTTTTAAAATAGTATCTGAAAGATTTAAAAATGAATTTTTTTCACTTTTGATAGTTTTTTTCTATTTCACATCGCCACGCATTTTTGCTGAGTCATTCTATAATTGCAAAGATATAATTTTTATGTCTTTTTGCGTTATATCAATTTTTTATTTTTTTAAATCTTTTGAAAAAAGCTCGCTTAAAAATTTAATTTTATTTTCATTATTTGCGGCTTTTGCAACTCAAATAAGAATTATGGGTATTCAGCTAACTTTTTTCTATTTGCTTTATTTTTTTGGGAGTCAATTGAAGAAAAAAAATTTCTTAAGAAAAATTCTATATATTTAATAAACACCTTATTTTTTTATTTTTTATTTTTATATACATTTTGGCCCTTTCTGTGGGGAGATCCAATTCAGAATTTAATAAAAACCTTTTCAACATTTTCAAATTATGAGTGGGGACTAAAAGTACTTTATTTAGGAGAATATATAGATGCAGATAACTTGCCTTGGCATTATGCCATTGTGTGGATTTTTATTACTTCCCCTTTAATTTATATATTTTTTTTTCTAGTTGGTTTTGGCAAGATTTTTAAATTATTTTTTAATAATTTAACTGCTATTTCTGAGAGTGAAAAAAATAAGCTGTGGTCAAACAATAATCAAAAAAAAGATTTTTTTATAATGTTTTTTTTCTTAATGCCCGTACTTACCGTTGTTTTATTAAATTCTACGCTTTACGGGGGTTGGAGGCATTTATATTTTGTTTATCCTTCAATAATATATCTTGTAGCGATTGGTGCAGAATCTTTGTACTTTAATTTTAAAAAGAAAATTTCAAAAAAAATTATTATAGCATTTGCTTCAATATTAATTATCTATAATTCTTACACGATAATTAAATTACATCCTTATCAAAATATATATTTTAACTCTTTGATGGAAAATAAAGCTAATGGATATTTTGAGATAGATTACTGGGGTTTAGCCAACCGTGAAGCTATAGAGTTCATAATTAAAGACAGAAATAAAAATGAAGAGAATTCAGTAACTATAAGAACGGCAAGTTTTACACCTTTAAATTATAGCAAAAAGATAATTAAAATTGATGAAAAAATTTATAAATTTGAAGGGACTACACATTCCAATCAGGATTATATTTTCACAAATTATCACTATGAGAAAAATCCTAAGTATGAAAAAAAATATCTAATACCTAAAAATTATAAGAAAGTTTTTTCTTCTAGGAGGGGAAATATAATTATTAATGAGGTTTATAAAAAAATTAATAATTAAAATTTTATTGCTGCTTTAAATTCATATAAAACCTGTCTTCCCAAGTAGTGAAGGGAAATTTAAATCTTTTAACTAATTGAAAATTATTCGATACAAGAAATTTATGAAGTTCCTCTGGATTATATGAAACATAGATTTCATCATTATGAAATTCAACCAGCATACATCTCACTTTTTTAATTTTATCTTTCATGCCCTGCAAAACTTGTAGTTCGTGCCCTTCTGTATCGATTTTTAAAAAATCAACATCTTGTATATTTCTATCATTTAGAACTGAAAACAAAGTTTCTGTCTGTATTTTTTTTATTTTGACAATCATTCCTTCAGAAGTTGTGCTAAATAATTTTGCCTTTAGTCTAAGATAATCATTTTTTAAATCTAATTTAGATAATGATGATGTTAAATCATGTTTGTTAAAATTAAAATCAAGTATATTGCTTTTGTCAGAGAGTGCTTTATTAATAACGAAGATATTATTTTTGTTTTTATATTTTTTTTTTAAGTAATTAAAAATATCCTCTTGTGGCTCAAACATTAAAACTTTTTTAGCTTTGAAGTTATTTATAACTAGGTCTGTATAGGTACCTTTATGTGCGCCAATATCTAAAAAAACGTCAATTTCATTAATTTTTTTTTTTAGAATACCAAGAATTCTGCGTTGATGAAAAAATTTATCTAATAAATCAAAAAATAGTATGGCTATAAATTTAAATAGCTTCATTTAAAATCCTTACAATTCTTTTTTAATTCAAGTTTAAAAGTAATTTTACTTAATTGGGATTTTGCAAAACAATTTTTTTCAAAAGTTGAATCTAACAAATCCTCCAGGCTATTACCAACAATAATTACTTTAGTAATTTTGTTTTTTTTTAGCTTTTCTATAAAAAAATTTTTATAATCTGAAAAATATTTGCTTTCTTTTAATGGAAAGCTGACACCGGGATGATACCACTGGTTTGGGGAATTATCATTAATATTAAGAATCGGAGAGATAAATAAGTATTCAGTAATAATTGAATAATTTCCTGTCTCCCCGCGTAAGACTTCTAAAGACTCAACAATATTTTTTATCTCTTCCTTGGGGTTATCTTTATAAGTTTTTGTTATCCATTTAAGACCACTAAGTTGGCTATCAATAATCTTTGCATCAACAGCTTTTTTTAAATCAACGTTTTCTAATCTATGAAATTTTCTGCTTTCATTATATCTAAAGTGATACTTGGTAACCGAGAACACACAAAGAGCAATGACTAGATACAAAACAATATTCTTGCTATTTTTATTTTCTTTAGAATAAATATGAATAAAGGCTGTAATGATGGGTATTATAAAGAATATATAATTCTCATTCATCGTTAATATTTGATGGAATAAAATTAAAAAAGTAAAAAAAATTAATGACAGCAAAATAATAAAGTCTTCTTTATTTTTCTGCTTATAATGAAGGTATGTTAAATAAAAAATATAAATCAGTGGTACAATTATAAACTTGTATTCATGTATTGTTCCCGACAGATCAAAATTCCAATTGGCCAATCTATAGTCTCCAATTGAACTTGCAAAAAATATGTATTGAGTTAAAAAATTTGAAATTGGAATCCCTGTAATTAAAAAGAAAAAATAAAGAAAAAATAAAGATAATAAAACTCCAGAAAAAACAGAAAATAAAAATTTTTTAGGATTATTATTTTTAATTAAGTAAAATAAACCCAAAACAAACATTGCTATAACACCGTATGTTGTTGGTGTTTGTTTGCAAAGAAAACCTAGAATTAAAAAAAGCGGTATTAAAAAAAAATATTTATTATCATTTTTTTTAACTCCCAAGATGAATAAGCAAAAAGACACCATAACTAAAATGGTTGCATGATGATCCACAAACGGAACTCCAACAGAAGGATACATTAGTAAAGAAAACATTAGGGTGTAAACTAGGCTAAAAATCTTATTAAGATTAAATTGTAAAAATAATATAAATATCAAAGTTGAGGTTATGGCATTTACTAATGAAGAATGAATAATAAAACTTTTCCAACTTGTCCCATTTATTTTGAAAAAAAATGCATTTAAATAGTCCATCAGAGGCCCGGTGACTAACCAATAATCTTTGAATGGCACTAGATTGTTCAAAACTTTGTACCCTCCGTTATACAGAACAAAAGAGTCCATTGGTTCAACGCCAAAATTTGAGTAGTAAACATTAACCAAAAGAGAAAATGAAATTACAATTAAAAATAGAGAAAGGTTGTAAATCTTAGAGATATTTAACATATAATATTTATTGTGTAAGCTTTCAAAATTATACTACAGCGAACTATCAATTTTTTTAGCACTTTCAATTAATTTTCGAACTGCAGAAATTGACTGATCAAAATTAGATTTTGATTGCTTATCTAGGTTTAATTCAACAATCTTTTCCACGCCTTCGTTTCCAATAATAACCGGTACACCGGCATACAAACCTTTTACCCCGTACTCTCCGTTTAAATAAGCTGCACAAGGAAGTTGTTTTTTTAAGTTTTTTAAATAACTTTCTGCCATTTCAATTCCTGAAGCTGCTGGAGCATAAAACGCAGAACCTTTTTCTAAAAGTTTAACTATCTCAGCTCCACCTTTTCTTGTTCGGTCAATTATTGAATCTAGCTTATCTTTTGTGATTTTTTTTTCTTTAACTAGCTGTAATAGTGATTTTTCTCCAACCATAGTATGATTAGGCATTGGAACCATTGTGTCTCCGTGACCTCCTAGTACTAAGGAGTTTATTTTATTTACCGGAACATTTAATTCTTGTGAAAGAAAGTATTTGAATCTTGAGGAATCTAGAATTCCTGCCATACCTACAATCTTAGATGTGGGCAGTCCAGAATACTTCTGTAATGCCATAACAATAAGATCCAAAGGATTTGTTATGCAGATAACAAATGAGTCTGGAGAATTTTTTTTTATACCTTCTGCTACTTCCTTTATAATTTTCAAATTTATTTCTAGCAGATCATCTCTGCTCATGCCGGGCTTTCTGGGTACACCAGCTGTTATAATTATTACATCAGACTTTTTTATATCTTCGTAATTATTTGTTCCCATCAAATTTACATTAAAACCACTTACTCCCGAAGACTGCGCTATATCTAAAGCCTTACCTTTTGCAAGACCTTTTGCCACATCAAATAAAACTACATCGGCAAGTTCCTTGAGTGCTATCATATGAGCCAGGGTACCTCCGATTTGTCCTGCACCAATTAAAGAAATTTTTTTTCTCATTATAAATTATTTCATTGTCGGCATAATAAATTCTGGGTCAGATTTTATTCCAGAAGGCCATCTTGATGTTATTGTTTTTAATTTAGTATAAAATCTAACACCCTCAGGACCATGCATATGCTGATCGCCAAAAAGAGATCTCTTCCAGCCACCAAAACTATGAAAAGCCACTGGAACGGGTATAGGGATATTTATTCCAACCATACCTATTTTTACGTTGCTTGCAAAAGATCTTCCGGTATCACCGTCTCTTGTAAAAATGCTCACACCATTACCAAATTCATGATCATTAACCAATCCTATAGCTTCATTATAATTTTCTACTCTAACAACTGATAAAACAGGACCAAATATTTCTTCTTTGTAAATTCTCATATTTTTTTTTACATAATCAAACAAGCATCCTCCCATGTAAAATCCTTTTTCATGTCCTTGTAATTTTAAACTTCTTCCATCAATTATTAACTTTGCTCCCTCTTTCACTCCGATGTCTACATAGCTTTTTACTTTATCCAAATGTTGTTTTGTCACTAATGGGCCCATTTCTGATTTTTTATCTAATCCGGGACCAACTTTTAAAGATTCTACTTTTTTAGCTAAATTTTTTACTAAAGGATCTGCGATTTTTCCAACTGCAACAGCTACAGATTGTGCCATACATCTTTCACCTGCTGAACCATAGGCTGCACCCATTAATCCATTTGCTGCCTGGTCTAAATCAGCATCCGGCATAACAACGCAATGGTTTTTTGCTCCACCTAGCGCCTGAACTCTTTTTTCATTTTTTGCACAGTTTTCATAAATATATTTTGCGATAGGAGTTGATCCTACAAAACTTACTGCTGAAATATCTTTGTTTTTTATAATGGCATCAACGGCTTCTTTGTCCCCATTAACAACATTAAAAACCCCAGGGGGTAAGCCTGCTTCTAGAAACAATTCTGCTAATTTCATTGAACAGGTAGGATCTTTTTCTGACGGCTTTAATATAAAAGTATTGCCGCAAGCTATGGCAATTGGAAACATCCACATTGGAACCATTGCTGGAAAATTAAATGGCGTGATACCTGCGCAAACTCCCAGTGGCTGTCTCATAGACCAACTATCAACATTTGTTCCTACGTTTTCTGTAAACTCTCCTTTTAACAATTGAGGAATGCCGCATGCAAATTCTACGACTTCCAGACCTCTTATTAAAGAACCTTTTGCATCCTCATAAACTTTTCCATGTTCAGAAACAATAATCTTTGTCAATTCATCTGAATTTTTTTCGATTAACTCTTTGAACTTAAACAATACTCTTGCTCTAAACAGAGGTGTTTTTTGAGACCAATTTAAAAATGCTTTTTTTGCTACTGAGGCAGCCTTATTAACATCGTCTATTGTTGCAAAATTAACTTCTGCGCTTTGCTCTCCGGTGGCTGGATTAAAGACTTTTCCGCTTCTTTTTGAAGTTCCTTTGGATATCTTGCCATCAACAAAATGCTGAATTAAGTTCATTGCCACAATGATTAATTAAGCTTTTAGCTCGTTGCAAGCATTTTTTTAATTGAGCCAATAGCTTTAGCTGGATTTAAACCTTTGGGACATGAATTTGTACAATTCATGATCGTGTGACATCTATATAGTTTTAACTCATCAGCAACTTTTTTTAGTCTAGCTTTTTTCTCCTCATCCCTACTATCACTTATCCATCTATAGGCCTGCAATAAAACAGCTGGCCCTAAATATTTATCGCCATTCCACCAATAGCTTGGACAAGAAGTAGAACAGCAAGCGCACAAGATGCACTCATAATAGCCATCTAGTTTAGCTCTGTCCTCTTGGGATTGTCTTATCTCTTCTTTTGTTTTTTCATTTGTTTTTGTTTTTAGCCATGGCTCAATTGACTCGTACTGTTTGTAGAGCATACTAAGATCACCAACTAAATCTTTTATGACTTTTAAATGAGGCAATGGATAAATATTTAAATCTCCCTTTGTGTCAGAATGTGACTTGATACACGAAAGAGTGTTTGCTCCATCTATATTCATAGCGCATGAACCACAAACTCCATGTGCACAAGATCTTCTAAAAGTTAGTGAGGGATCGATTTCATTTTTAATTTTAAATAAAATATCTAAAACTTTAGGTCCACAATTATCCATATCAACTTCGAAAGTGTCAACTCTAGGGTTTTCATTTTTTGATGGATCCCATCTGTAAACATTAATCTTTCTCAAATTATTTGAACCAGATTTGTCCTTGTAATATTTTCCTTTTAAAATTTTTGAATTTTCTGGAAGGTTAAATTGAACCATTAATAAACTCTCTCTTTTGGTGGAAAATATTGAACGTCATTTGTCAAAGTTTTTGTGTGAACTGGTTTGTAAGCAACTTTTACATCATTTCCATTTTGCCAAGCTAATGTGTGCGTCATATAATTTTTATCATCTCTTTTTTTAAAGTCTTCTCTAGCATGGGCCCCTCTGCTTTCTTTTCTGTGGCAAGCTGAGTCTATCGTTGTCATTGCTTGTCTTATAAGATTGTCAAATTCTAATGTTTCGACAAGATCTGTGTTGAATAATAATGACTTGTCAGAAACGGAAATATCTTTCATGCCTTCAAATGGTTTTCTGATATCCGCCATCCCTTCTTTTAGAGTTTTTTCTGTTCTAAAAACTGCACATTTTGATTGCATGGTTTTCTGCATAGACAATCTTAGTTCAGATGTTTTTGTAGAACCATTTGAATTACGCAGTTTATCAAAACGATCTAAACATTTATTTGTTTCGCTCTGAGAAAGTTCTTCGTGGGATGATCCGGGTTTTACAATTTCAGCAGCTCTGTTTGCAGCAGATTTACCAAATACTACTAGATCAATCAAAGAATTTGATCCTAATCTATTTGCACCATGAACGGAAACACATGCGGCCTCGCCAATAGCCATAAGCCCTGGTACAGTAGCGTCCTTTCCGTTGGAGGTTAATGCTTCTGCTTTATAATTTGTTGGAATTCCACCCATATTATAATGAACAGTAGGAACCACAGGAATTGGATCCTTTGTAACATCGACCTCACAAAAAGTTTTTGCTGACTCAGCAATGCCTGGCAATCTTTGTTCTATAACTTTGGGGTCAATATGATCCAAATGTAGATTTACATAGTCTTTATTTTTTCCTACGCCTCGACCCTCATTAATTTCAATAGCGATTGATCTGCTAACAACATCCCTTGATGCTAAATCTTTAGCTTTAGGGGCATATCTTTCCATAAATCTTTCTCCTTTAGAATTCAAAAGAAAACCGCCTTCTCCTCGAACCCCCTCGGATATTAGAGTGCCAACTCCATAAATTCCTGTGGGATGAAATTGAATAAATTCCATATCCTGAAGCGGCAACCCTGCACGCAAAACCATACCATTACCATCTCCTGTGCATGTATGCGCAGAAGTTGCTGTATAATAAACCTTACCGTAGCCGCCGGTAGCCAATATAGTTATGTGAGATCTGAACCTATGAATTGTACCGTCATTTAAGTTCCAAGCTATTAAACCTTTGCATTCTCCATTTTTCATCAACAGATCTAGCGCAAAATACTCTATAAAAAATTCAGTGTTGTGCTTTAAAGCCTGTCCATACAATGTATGAAGTATTGCGTGACCAGTTCTGTCTGCTGCTGCACAAGTTCTTTGGACGGTTCCGTTTCCATAATCTTTAGTCATTCCTCCAAAAGCCCTTTGATAAATTTTTCCATCTTTAGTTCTACTAAATGGAACGCCGTATCTTTCTAGTTCAACTACTGCCTTAGGAGCCTCTTTGCATAAATATTCGATGGAATCTTGGTCTCCCAGCCAATCCGAGCCTTTGACGGTATCATACATGTGCCATCTCCAATCATCTTCGCCCATATTTCCTAATGCTGCTGAAATACCGCCTTGTGCAGCAGAGGTATGGCTTCTGGTTGGAAAAACTTTTGAGACACATGCAGTTTTAAGACCAGCTTCAGAAAGTCCTACGGCTGCTCTTAAACCAGATCCACCAGCTCCAAGAACTACAACATCGTATTCGTGATCTATGATCTTATAAGCACCCATTTTATTTAAATTCTAATTAAACATATAATTACAAATAAGGGAATTATTATACTAAATAAAAAAACTAATTTATTTGCAACATTTTTTAATTTTTCTTCGCCAATATAATCCTCAAAAATCTCACTTATTGTTAATGAAAAAAAGGTAAAAGCCAGAACTAAGAACAAAGAAAATAAAACTTTTGTAGTTGTTGGTGAAAAAAAATCTATCAATTGTGAGTAATTACTATCAAAAACTGACACAAAATTTATTATAAACCAAATAATGAAAGGAATTAATATTGCAGATGTAATTTTTATTATTAGCCATTTTTTAGTAGATCCATGCATGCTAAATTACATTCCTCCCAAATAAGTAAATTGAAATTGCCAAAACAAAAGAACCAAATATGGTTATGACTCCAGTTATGCGAGATACTTTTAGATCAAAACCATAACCCATATCCCAAGCTAAGTGTCTAATCTCATTCAAAATGTGAAAACTAAATGTCCAGCATAAAGCTATTATAAAAAATTTTCCAAAAAAAGATTGAAAAAATATTTGAATAGATTCATAGTTGGATTCGCCAAAAAGCAGTAATATTGTCCATAAAGACACAAAAATAACCGCAATAAAATTTATAACTCCGACAACTCGATGAGTTATCGATAATAAAGAAGATATATGCCAACTATAAATCTGAAGATGAGGTGATAAAGGATTATTTTTATTTTCCATGGTAGTCTTTTATTAATCTCTCAGCAATTTGAACAGTATTTAATGCGGCTCCTTTAAGTAAATTATCAGAAACAACCCACATGTTTAAAGCTTTGTCATTGGAATTGTCTTTTCGAATTCTAGATATA
>Ga0163108_10003801_pt1 | contig 10709 bp, 4 predicted proteins | sample Fk1155metaG_FD_109644 | JGI IMG/M metagenome (GOLD analysis project Ga0163108, IMG submission 109644) | Marine microbial communities from the Central Pacific Ocean - Fk160115 155m metaG | ecosystem: Environmental > Aquatic > Marine > Oceanic > Photic zone | place: The Central Pacific Ocean...
CCTCGCTCTGATATGGTCGTATTCGACCATTTCCTCGATCCCTCTGGCCAAAGCTTCGAGGTCACGACCTGCGAGTCCCCCATAGGTATGGAGCCCTTCGTAAACAACAACCATATTACGGGCCTTTTCATAAACTTTTTCATCCTTCGTCGCCAGAAACCCTCCTATGTTGACAAGCAGGTCTTTCTTGGCGCTGACCCATATCCCTTCAAAGCAAGAACACATCTCTTTAAGAATCTCTGCGATTGTTTTATCCTGATACCTCTCTTCCTTCTCCTGAATAAAAAAAGCGTTTTCGCATGCCCGGGTCGCGTCGAACCACAACCTGATCCCATGTTTTTCGCAAACTGCCTGTACCTCTTTCAGGTTTTTCATTGAAAAAGGCTGACCGCCTGCCATGTTGACCGTGCCCGCCATGAAGACATAGGCGATCTTCTTTGCACCGACTTTATCAACAAAATCCTCCAGTTTTTGAAGATCGATATTTCCTTTGAACGGATGCTCATTTTGCGGATCATGTGCTTCGTCAATAATCACATCGACAAAAGTGGCCCCGGCCATTTCCTGATGCAACCTTGTCGTTGTAAAATACATATTCCCGGGAACAAAATCGCCGGGGGTTATCAGAATCTGGGAAATCATATGTTCTGCGGCCCGGCCCTGATGGGTCGGAACGAAGTGCGGCATCCCGTAATACTTCTTAACGTTATCCTCCAGATGATAAAAGTTCTTACTTCCTGCATAAGCCTCATCGCCCACCATCATTCCAGCCCACTGCCGATCACTCATGGCATTGGTACCGCTGTCGGTCAACAGATCGATGTACACATCCTCTGATTTCAACAGAAATGAATTGTACCCGGCCTCTTTTATTGCTTTTTCGCGATGGTCCCGGGTGGTCATTCGAATGGGTTCGACTACCTTAATTTTAAATGGCTCGGCCCAGCTTCTTTTGAGAGGGTTCTTTTTCGACATGAGAATGTTCTCCTTTTCTGTAATAGGAGTTCTACAATCACTGGTCCCTGGTCGCCAGCACAGGCACTTGTATTAATAAATATATGCTGGACAAATAATACTTGCCACAAAGCTTTAAGTTTCTTTATACTAGTGGCGTTCCAACCGATAAGACTATTAGCTCTCGAGCTGGGTAACGAGTTTATGCGTATGCGTTTTGGAAAATTTCATAGAAGCTTGGTGGCGCTAGCGTGGGTATTGGGAATTCAATTCCTGTTGTTGCCCTTTTTCCACTTTCACCCGGATTCTTCACACAGCCATGGGGATCAACTGGCTCTGCATAAGCACAGCGGGCATTTCCACTCTATGGAACTGGAAAATATCGCACACTTGACTCATGATCATGATTCAGAGTCCGCCCCCCATCATTCGCATCATCCAGTAGGACAGGATGAAGACTTTCTCGAAATTGAACTCAATAAAGAAACTTTAAAACCGCAAAAGCCGTTCACTGTATTAAAGGTCGCTGCATTCTTCTCATACGACACTTTCCATCATCCTCCGAAAATTTCACCAGCCACTCATAGGCTGAGCCAATTTCATCAGCCCGATTTTCTCCAGGAAATCCGGGACCGCTCGCCCCCCGTTCTTTTAGTTTAATACCAACCACTAAAACTCAATAATCAGGCACTGATATCACCGTTACGCATGCCCATTATTAATGGCGGCTCTGCGGAATGTTATCGGTTCCTCTTTTAAAGAATAGGCCCATGAAACGCTTACTTATTTATATGAGCGTTGTGTCCCTGTTTGGCATTGTCGGATTTTCACCAGCCTTTGCCAAACAGGATGGAACGCTACATATCGAAAAGGACAACCCAAAAATCATCACGCTTGAGAAAGCGGTCGCCAATGCTCTGCTCAAGAATCCGACTTTATCCGCCCACTCTCTGGAGAAACGGGTGCGTGAAGCTCGTACCCTGCAATCCGGTCTACTCCCGAATCCAAGATTGGAAGTTAATGTTGATGACGCTTTGGGTTCTGGACCTTTTAACGGATTCGACCGTTCTGAAACTACCGTCCAGGTGGGACAGTTGATCGAACTCGGTGGCAAACGGGGCGCAAGGGAAAATGCCAATCGCATCGCAGAGAGAGTCGCGGACAAAACTTATGAAAGCAAACGTCTGGATATATTGACGGATGTTAATAAAGCATTTGTAGAAGTCCTTTCATCACAAAACAAAGTAAAATTGACCGAAGAACTTATTGAGCTGGGTGACAAATTTTTCAATGCAGTCGGCGAAAGAGTCAAAGCTGGCAAAGTAGCACCTATTGAACAAACCAAAGCAGGGGTCACCCTGTCCACTTTCAAAATCGAAATGGCTCACGCCAAGCTGGAACTTAAACAAGCTCGCAGAAAATTGTCCAGCACCTGGGGAAATGCAGAGCCACAATTCGTTTCGGTCACAGGTAATTTTTTCAAGATTTATCCGGTACCGCTTTTGGAATCACTCCAGAATAAGGGAGTAGAAACTCCGTATCTTGAACGCTGGAAATCAGAACAGGAACGACGCCAGGCCATGGTCGAGCTGGAACGCGCCAATGGAACGCCTGATGTAACCATCAAGGGAGGCTACAGGCGTCTGGACGAATCCAACGACAACGCTGTTACCTTTGGGATATCCATCCCTCTCCAGATTTTTAATCGGAATCAGGGAGCCATAGCAGAAGCTCAGCATAGGCTTGCAAAGGTTCAGCAGGAGCGACGAGCGGCCGAACTTAAAATAAATCAAAATTTTCTAGAAGCATATCAATCTCTTGTCTTAGCCCATTCACAAGCCAGCACTCTTCAATCAGAAATTGTACCTGCCGCGCAATTGGCATTCGATGGAGTTAACGAAGGTTATCGATTTGGCAAATTCGGATTCCTCGATGTTCTGGACAGCCAGAAAACTCTATTCCATACTCAAGAGCTATATCTGTCTGCCCTGGCCGAATACCATAAAGCCATTGCGGAAGTTCACCGGTTAACCAATGGTTTTAAATTTTCTGACCGCATTCCCGTAAGTTCGAAGAATATGGAGAATGACAAATGAAATATCAATCCCCATTTTCAGTCATCATGATATTAGGTTTGGGAGTCCTCGTTGGAATTATGATCCTGCAAATGGATCCACCAGCTTTAGTTGAGCTCGACCATGAAGAACATCATGACCATTCGGAAGAAGTTTCGATTCCACGCGGTTCCCATGGTGGCTGGTTATTCTCTAAAAATGACCTTCAAGTTGAGGTAAAAATTTTTGAAACGGGTATTCCGCCACAGTTCAGAGTTTATGTAACCACTACCGCAGGCAAACCGATTCCACTCAATGAAGTGGATGTGGTTATTAACCTGCACAGATTGGATCGGCTCGATGAAATACATTTTAAACTGGTGGGGGATTACCTTCTTGGAGACATGACGGTCGTAGAACCTCATTCATTTGAAGTGGATATCAAGGCTCACTGGCAGGGCAAGGACTATATCTGGCATTTTTCTCAAATTGAAGCTCGCACCGAATTATCTACGGAAGTGCAGGCAAACGCAGGGATAAAAGTCAATGCAGCTGGTCCAGGAAAAATTAAAAGCGTTCTCCGCTTTACCGGGGAAATTGGACTCAATGAGGAAAGAGTCGTTCACATAGTTCCTCGTCTCGACGGTGTGGTTCGCGAGGTGTTTAAAGACTTGGGCGACCATGTAAAGAAAGGAGAGTTACTCGCTATTCTGGAAAGTAGAGAGCTGGCGGATGCCAAAATAAATTACCTTGCGGCAGTCAAGCAATCAAAACTGGCAAAAAAAGATATGGAAAGGGAAACGCTCGTTTTTAAAACTACTGGAACGATGCTGAAACTGCTTGAACAGCAACCCGATCTGGAAGAAGTTTACCGTTCTTTAAAGAATCTGGTCATTGGGGAAAACCGCGAACTTCTTATCCCGGCTTATGCCAAGCTACATTTGACCGAATCAGTTTATAAACGTGAAAAGCGACTGCGCGAAAAAGGAATTTCCTCTGAATCGGAATATATGCTCGCTCTTGAAGATCATAAGAGCGCAGAAGCAAAATATGTGGCTCTCAGAGAAAAGATTGCATACGACGGGGATTGGACGATGCGCCAGAAACAGAGAACATCGGAGATGGAACAACTGAATTTACAAATGGCGATCCAAAAACTTTTGGCACTGGGTTTACCAATTATGAAAATCGAACGCCTGGACAAAGGGAAAGACCCACTACTCACGCATTATGAGTTGCGATCTTCTTTAAGCGGTACCGTCATAAAAAAACATCTCACTACGGGTGAGGCTCTTAAAAAGGATGACAATATTTTTATATTGGCCGACTTAAGTGATGTATGGGTCAACATCGCTATTCCCGCAAAAAACTTAAAAGCTGTGAAGCTGGGCCAGAAAGTTAAAGTAAAAAATGATCAAATGGAAACCGAAGCAATGGGTCGGTTGATCTATCTGAGTTCCATCATTGATGAAACCACCCGATCTGTTACGGGTCGCGTTGTTATTCCCAACAATAATAAACTCTGGCGGCCAGGAACATTTGTCACTGTCGAACTTATATTGAAAGAACGAGCCGTTCCAGTTGCAGTTAGAGCCGATGCGATCCAAAGCCTGCGAGACTGGTCCGTTGTATTCGTGAATTATGGAAATTTCTTTGAGGGGCGCCCTCTCAAACTCGGAGCCAATGACGAAAACTGGGTGGAAGTACTGGATGGATTATCTGCCGGAGAGAATTATGTTGTAGAGAATAGTTATGCGGTGAAAGCCGAAATTGAAAAATCCGGCGCCGCCCACTCACATTAATTAATTAACCTGACTATGCTTAATACGTTATTACAATTTTCAATCAGACAAAGATTGTTCGTGATAATTGCCACCATAGGCATGGCGGCTGTTGGAGCTTATAATTTCCTGATTCTTCCCATTGATGCTGTTCCCGATATTACCAACGTTCAAGTACAAATCAATACTGAGGCTCCAGGCTTCACACCTCTGGAAGCGGAGCAACGCATAACTTTTCCAGTTGAAACCGCCATTGCCGGCATACCAAACTTAAGGCATACCCGATCCATATCCCGTTACGGCTTATCGCAGGTGACCGCAATTTTTGAGGATGGAACGGATATCTATTTTGCGAGACAGCTGATCGGTTCGCGGCTGCAGGAAGTCAAAGAAGTTTTACCAACAGGAACAGATCCCATCATGGGGCCCATATCCACCGGCCTCGGAGAAATTTTTATGTGGTCGGTGGAAAATGAGAACCATCTTTCCATATCAGGCCAAGAACCCACCGCATTAATGGAATTACGGGCGATTCAGGATTGGATCATTCGACCCCAGCTGCTCAATGTCCCAGGTGTTACTGAAGTCAACAGCATTGGCGGTTATACCAAACAATATCTTGTTGCTCCCGATCCAGAAAAGCTGATCGCCTTTGGGATTACTTTTCGTGACGTAATGGAATCTTTGAGTAAAAATAACGCCAACGTGGGAGCTGGTTATATTGAACACCAGGGCCAGCAGTACCTAATTCGCTCTCCCGGTCAAGTCAGTAGTCTGGAAGACATCCGTCGGGTTGTATTGGGAACCCATGACGGCGTTCCTGTTTACATAAAGGATGTTGCCGAGGTTAAATTGGGAAAGGAGCTTAGAACCGGTGCGGCAACGCTAAACGGAAAAGAAGCTGTGTTGGGAACTGTTTTTATGCTCAAAGGCGAAAATAGCCGTGCGGTATCATTGAATGTTGCGAAGAGGGTGAAAGAAATCAACAAAACACTGCCCGAAGGCATAACTGCCAGGACTATTTATGACCGCACACACCTGGTAAACGCTACTTTAAAAACAGTTCGAAATAGTTTACTTGAAGGGGCATTACTCGTAATAGCAGTTCTTTTTATTTTGCTGGGCAATTTCCGTGCGGCGCTCATCACCGCATTGGTGATCCCACTTTCCATGCTATTTGCCGTCACCGGCATGGTGAGTAACCGAGTCAGCGGAAACCTTCTCAGCCTGGGCGCGATCGATTTTGGGATCATCGTCGATGGAGCGGTCATCATTGTTGAAAATTGTTACCGCAGGTTAGCAGAAGAACAAAAAAGCCTTGGACGAATACTTAGTATGGAAGAGCGTCTCTCTATAGCCAGAGTAGCTACACGTGAGGTATCACGACCGAGCATCTTCGGGGTATTTATCATCATGGTTGTTTACCTTCCGATTCTTACCCTGACTGGGGTCGAAGGCAAAATGTTTCACCCAATGGCCTTCACAGTTTTAGCCGCGCTGACAGGAGCGATGATCCTGTCATTGACTTTCATACCCGCCATGATCGCACAGTTTGCTTCAGGAGATATCTCAGATAAAGAAAACCCTTTGCTTCGCTGGGCCAGAAAAGCATATGCTCCACTACTCGACTTTTCATTGGGTAATCGCCCTGCTATCATCAGCATGGCGGCAGTACTCGTTATACTCAGTCTATTATTGGCTACAAAAATGGGAACTGAGTTTCTGCCCACTCTCGACGAACGCGACATTGCCCTCCATGCCTTACGAGTTACCGGAACCAGCCTGACACAGGCTGTTTCTATGCAGGATACTCTTGAAAGCAAAATAAAAGAAATTCCTGAAGTCGATTACGTATTCTCAAAAATGGGAACCGCCGACATTGCCACCGACCCTATGCCGCCTAGTGTGGCCGATGTGTTCGCAATTTTAAAGCCTCGCTCGCAGTGGCCTGATCCCAATACCCCAAAAACTGAGCTCACTCACAGATTAGAGGATAAATTAACCCAGGTACCGGGTAACAAATACGAGATAACCCAGCCGATTGAAATGAGATTCAACGAGTTGATCGCTGGGGTCAGAAGTGATGTTGCCGTTAAAGTTTTTGGAGATGACATGGATGAACTCGTTTCCGCCGCTGATGAAATCGAACATGTCCTTGCAGATGTCCCTGGAGCGGCTGATGTACGGGTGGAACAGGTCACGGGACTCCCCGTATTGACTATGGAATTGGATCGTGTCGAAATGGCCCGGCTGGGACTCAATATTTCCGATGTGCAAGATGCTGTGGCAATAGCGATTGGAGGAAAGAGAGCGGGACAAGTATTCCTTGGCGATCGTCGGTTTGATCTGATTGTAAGACTCCCTGAGGGTACACGCAAAAATGTAGAGCTCCTTAAAAAAATTCCAATACCACTTCCTAAAAAACATACCCTTCCCTCTATCTCAAAAGCTGAGCTAACAAACCCTGTCGGTAAGTTCACTTACGTTTCTTTGGATGCGGTAGCAAATTTCAAAGTAATCACCGGCCCAAATCAAATAAGCAGGGAAAATGGAAAAAGGCGTGTGGTTGTCACAGCAAATGTCAGGGGAAGGGATCTAGGTTCATTCGTTGAGAGTGCACAAAAAGAAATCGATGAAAGAATTTCTCTGTTGCCGGGGTACTGGATTTCCTGGGGCGGGCAATTCGAGCATTTGATTTCGGCCGCTAAACGTCTTTGGGTCATCGTCTCTCTCACGCTGGCATTGATCTATCTCCTACTATTCAGCGCATTTGGATCTAACAAAGATGCTCTACTCGTTTTCACCGGCGTGCCTCTAGCTTTGACTGGCGGATTCCTATCACTATGGATGCGCGGCATTCCCTTATCCATTTCGGCGGCGGTGGGTTTTATCGCACTTTCCGGCGTCGCAGTGTTGAACGGATTAGTTATGATTTCCTTCTTCAGCAAACTTAGAGAACAGGGAGTTCCATTGAATGAAGCTATTCGTCAAGGATCACTCACTCGATTACGCCCAGTACTCATGACCGCTCTAGTCGCCTCACTTGGATTTATCCCCATGGCCCTCGCAACTGGAACAGGTGCAGAAGTGCAACGCCCTTTAGCAACCGTTGTGATTGGAGGCATTATATCCTCCACCGCACTCACTCTTATCGTCCTACCTGCTCTTTACCGAACATTATATGCCTCTAAATAATTTTCCAAACGATTTTTCATTTCCGTTACAGAATTTTTATTGAAACGAATACGGTGTCCCAAAATCACTGCTGGAATCTCGGTTGGACTGGAATCCTGCGCCTAACGGACTTCTCTATGTAAGTTGTGATCTGGGCGGCAATCATAGAACTGATTTCATTGCTGTCCGATCCATCATCACCTCTTATTACTCCCCGCGTACTATAGGCGAAGCCATTTTCACCCACGCACAAAACCTGGTGTTTCATTTTGATTATCCAATAGGCCGATATTACTACATCGCATCAACAAGCCCGTTGTTCTACGCTATCGATGTCAATGAGGATGGAACATGGGACGCAATGTATAAAGACGTATCGCGGGACGGCGTGAACGGTAACGAATAATTTTATGATCGCCCCTCAGGTATGTTCTTGAAAGGTATTGAAAATACACCTATCAACTCAGCATTAGGGAGTTAAGGGATGGGGCAGAAAGTGGAGCCTTGTTTATTTGAGGTAATGACGGAATTTTTTATTTTCAATTTCATGATCTTAGAGTTATCAGTTGTCTTCCGTAATTTTTTTCTTGATAATTTTCATGATGAACAGGTTTTTATCGGATTCACCATTTGGCAGAATGTTTGTCCTCCCAGAGACCCCTTGAAATCCTCGGATTCCAATCAGTTTCTCCCTTATCTGACGACGGTTTGTGGCGCCTGACTTTATCGACTGTACAAACATGTTTGCGACATCGTAAGACTGGGCTGATAATATTGTAGGCTCCTCAGCAAAGTAACTTTTGTACTGTTTTACAAATTGAACCACCTCTGTTCGTTTGGACTTCGCATAAAAACCATTAACAAAGTATCCTTTGCGCATATAATTTCCAGCAATCTTAACCAATTCGGGAGAGTTCCACCCATCCGCTCCAAGCAGGGCCGCTGCATCAACATTATAAAAAACCAGCTGTGGCACAATCAACCCAACCTTATCATAAAATCCTGGCAGAAATATCGCATCATAACTTAATTCTAGCGACACCTTCAGACTTTCCACCTCTTCATCTGACCAAAGCCCCATCTCCACCACAGGGCGAGACATAGGCCCATTCTGACCTAACGGGGCAGATGCTGTATTGGTTTCCAACTGATCCTCGACCATCTTCTTAAGTTTATCGTCGTCAATACCACCAATCTCAAGGATTTGTTTTTTGAAATCCGTTTGCGAACGCTCATAAGGAACAACAGAGACCACCTCAGCGCCAAGAGACTCAACTTCTTTAACAAAAGTATCTTTTAGCTCGAAGCCATATCCTTCTAAAGGATAAAGAATAATAAATCGACGTAACCGCAAAACGTTAACAGCATAGTCTGCAATAAATTTCCCATGAAGCTTCCGTGTCATCGCATTGCGAAACACGTAAGGACTCAAGTCTGTTAATCCGGCAAAGGATGCAGTGGGTGTAAAAACAGACAAATGGTATCGATCTGCAATTGGTGCCGCCCTTTGAACGACCTTACTCAATACCGGGCCGATCACACCAATCACGCTGGGGTCTGTGGCTAGCTCTTCTATCACTTGTTCCACAGGTCGAGCGGCAGAATCCTTGACAATGACCTCCAGGGTACCTTCACGCTCCAAACCTGATTCTTTAACCGCCAATTGAACACCTTGCAGAACCTGCTGTCCAGTTAAAGCCATTTTACCGGTCAAAGGTAATACCACCCCGAGTCGCAACTTCCCTTCCCTGTTTTCTTCGATTTGTTTTAGTCCAGATTCGACAGCCAAACGTTGTGGATGCTCTGGGAACAAAAGTAAAAACCTGGAGAATGTATTTTGAAGTTGCTTAAGATCTCTTTCTTCGCGATATATTGAAATAAGCCTAAGCAGTATCAGATCTGCAGGAAACCCCGAAGTGTATTTCTTCGATAATTCGATCAGCATTACCTTACTCAGATTTTCTTTAACAATCCTATCAATCAGTTCACTGGCTTGATTTCGTACGCCCTTTATTTCACTTTGAGAATAAATCTTTCTAAGTTTCTCAATGGCATCTTGAAAACCCAGCTGTTTTTCATCCAATTGCCCAAGACGTATTCTTGCTTCCCACTTCTTCTTTGTATCCGGGTGAGACGACACAATTTCAATAAACAGATTTCTCGACTCGGCATATTGTTCGAGTTCAAACAAGCATTGAGCTTTCCCCAGCTTCGTATCGTAAGCCAATAACAAGTTAGGTGAGCGATCTAACAAAGTCTCGTAATAACGCAACGCCGTAACAAAAGAATTGTTTTGCTGATGGATGGTCCCTAATCGAAATAAGGCAATATTGCCACGATCACCGTCAGGCTTTCCACTAAGGTATTCCTGATAATAGAGTTGTGACTTTTTGATTTCACCTGAGTGGTACAGATACTCAGCTTCCGAAAATGGATTGAGTTGCGGAATTCTTTCTTCAGCATCCTGGTCCGCCATCACAGGTGAGGCGGAAAACAAAATGAATAGAACGCAAAAGGTCCAACAATTTAAAGGGCAGGTATTAAGTTTCATTTAGGGGGCATTAAATCCAGATTATTTGAGATCAGTTTTTCTTTTAATATTGTGTTTCTGCAAACAATATCTCATGGAACGAAAACTAAGATTCAGTAAATTCGCGGCATTTTTTATTACGCCTCCCGTTTTGTCGAGAGCGTGAATAATCATTTTCTTCTCAAAGGCTCTTTTCATCATCGACAACTAGGATAG
>Ga0163108_10003802_pt1 | contig 10709 bp, 11 predicted proteins | sample Fk1155metaG_FD_109644 | JGI IMG/M metagenome (GOLD analysis project Ga0163108, IMG submission 109644) | Marine microbial communities from the Central Pacific Ocean - Fk160115 155m metaG | ecosystem: Environmental > Aquatic > Marine > Oceanic > Photic zone | place: The Central Pacific Ocean...
CGCCGGAAATCGAAACTCAGACGGCGGAGAATAGGCCCGATGATAAAGCCCATGAGAATATCCCAGCCGGTTAACATCACGCCGGTAACAATATGAACGAATCGGAGCAACCAATCATTCTCTGTCGTGATGGACATGATCATGATGATGAGCGCCAGGGCCACCCAGATGAAATTGCGAAAGTCTAAACCTTCATAAACAAAACGTGATTGGTCTGGGGCGGCAGCGATCATGCGTTTGTCCAGTTAAAACAAATATATTCGACTGACTATGAAGCTTAATGATTAACTGACCCGCCATCAATTACTATGCACTGTCCCGTCATGAAGTCACTGTCAGAGGATGCCAGGAAGATGAGGGCGCCGATAAGATCTTCCGGCAATTGGTCGCGTTTGAAGGCGCGGGTATTGACAACGGCCACCCGCGATGCATTTGCCTTGTCATCCAGTCCTTCGATTACCTTTTCACTCAACGTGAAGCCGGGGGCCAGGGTGTTAACGCAGATATTGTCGTTGCCGACTTCCCGGGAAATCGACCGCGTCATAGCCAGGATGGCGCCTTTTGATGTGACGTAGTGCAGCATGTTAGGCGTGCCTTTGAAGAGAGTGCCTGAAGCAATGTTAATGATCTTGCCGGATTGCTGTCTGCGCATCTGCGGCACGGCGGCTTTGGCGCAAAGGAATGGCCCACGTACATTAACGGCCATCAATTTGTCCCAGTCTTCGACTGATATTTCCTCAAAAGGGCCGGGAACGATAGTGCCAAAAATAGCGGCGTTGGAGACGAGCACATCCAGTCGGCCAAATTTCTTTACCGTTTCAGCCACCAAGTCCAGGCACGCCTGTTCATCGGAGACATCGGTCCTCAGGGAAAGGGTTTCAACACCCGGATAGTTCTTTTCGATATCAGCAGCGACTCTACTGCAGTCGTCGATATCTGTAACCACCACGTTAGCCTCTTCCTGGGCCATAGCCTTAGCGTAAACGGCACCGATGCCTTGTGCAGCACCGGTCACAACACATACTTTATCGGCCAATCGGCTCATATAATTACTCCTCTTCACCCGGCTGTTGTCCCGGTTCAAATCCACCTACTTCATGGTAGATAGAAGTGCTTTCCTCTTCAAACGCTCTCACCGAGGGAATATCGCCGGGCAGTCCTAATGACGCCCATTTGGCTGCGACGTCTTCGTAAACTTTTTGGCGCAGTGTCGTGCGTTTGGAGAAGACCGGCAAGTGGCGGTGTTCCTTGCAGGCGTTGATTAATGCTTTGGAACCGTAAGGACGTTTTTCCGGTGGGTTTTGGGTCGGGTCGAGCCAAGTACTCCAGGTGTTACGGAGAACATCGATATCGTCGATGGGGTTGCAGCGGCTGGCCATAGCCCAGATAACCTCATCCATATTGGTCGGGTCAACATCTTCATCGACGGCAATAATCCATTTGGTGAAATAGGCACCGCCCGGAACCTGGGCGACCAGGGCAAGTACTTGAGCCGCATGACCGGCGTGGCGTTGTTCCAAACTGACCACTGTCATACCGAAACCGCCGGCTGCTGCCGGGTGGGCGTAAACACCGGCGATACCCGGCACACCCAGTTTGTCCAGATCGTCCCAAATTTTGGCGGAGCGTATGACCGAGAAAAAGCCGCTTTGTTCGCAGGAAGGGTAATCGGCCATCAAGGCATTGGTGAGGATGGGTTTCGTTCGGTAATGGAGAGCCGTAACTTCCACCAATGGGCAGCCGGCCTCGGGCCGGCCGTAGTAGCCGGGAAACTCTCCGAAAGGGCCTTCCGACTTGACCGAACCCGGCTTGATGATGCCTTCGATGACGATTTCAGCATTCGCCGGCAATAGAAGATCGGTGGTTTTGCCCTTCACGACGGGGATGGCTTGGTTTTTGATTCCGCCGATATATTCATATTCCGAGACGTTTTTGGCGAAAGTCTGGGAGCCAACCAAAAGAAACAAGGGGTCGGTGCCCCAGGCGGCGGCCACTTGGACCGGCTCTCCGCGCTCCCAACTTCTTGTAATGTGCAGGCGGGCGTCCTTACCGGGCGAGAGATATAGTCCGACCTCTTTTTTGCTTTGCTGCATCATGCGGTAGGTACCCAGATTGAGGTAGCCGTTGTCCGGATCACGGGTGATGACCACATCGCCGGTGCCCGCGTAGCGTCCGCCGTCCATCGGCCAGTGGCGGGGGATTGGAAGCATGTCGAGATCAATGTCGTCACCCGTTAATGTATGCTCAAAGACAGGGGCTTCATCAGCGGCTATCTCATTTGGTGAAATACGCGTTTTGAGCTTGTTTTTAACTTTCTCGATCAACGACATGGTGGGCGTGTCGGCCGGTTCTTCCAGCGTGACGGCGATACGCCTGATACTGGGTCCCAGAATATTCCATAACATTTTGGCGTCGATGGGCGAATCTTCGAACCCATCCGTCTTTTCAAAAAATGCTGCCGGTGAGGGATTTTGCTTGGCCAGTAGATAGCTGATGGCGCTCATCTCCTCATCCCGTTTGACTGGGTCGGTAATGCGTACCAGCTCCCCAATATCCTCTATCCGGTCAAGCCATTCGCGCAGATCCTGGATGGGCTCGTTAGTGGAATCTTTATTATTCTCCATCATGGCAAGTGCCTTTTATTTTTCAAACAAGTGAGCATATTTTTTATAAACTTTCTCTCTGAATTTGGGGCGCGCTTAGGCAACAGGCGGGAACTCGTCTTTCCATCCCCAGGGTCTACAAGCATCGACGACAGCCCGGCTGTTGCAGAAAGGCGGCCCGAGCAGCATGCTGTCCAGTGGCGTCGACCAGGCGCGGCGCACGAAATAAATTTCCTCGACCGGATCACAGCGGGTGGACATGGCCCACACGACATCGAACAGGTTTGACGGATCAATATCCTCATCCATCATGATCACCCAGCGCTCGGCATAATTCCCCGAATGGCAGTTGGTGGCCAACATGCTCGCCTGTTTTCGTTTGTCGGCATTAACCATGGCCTAAGCCCCTTGTTATGGACTGATTATAGATGAACGATCATACTTCTTCGAATGGTTTGTCCTCGAAGACGTTGATTTTGGGTGCATCACCGTCAAAGCCGACTTCATTCCACCTTTGAACAGCACTTTCGTAGGCCTTTTTTGAAAGCTTGCTGCGGGGCGAGAAACTATCGATATACTTGAATTCCATGCAGGCGTTAATCAGGCATTTAGACCCCCAGGGACGCTCTTCCGGCGGGTTCTGACTGGGATCTAGATAGGTGCTCCAGGTCTCTCGCAAGATATCGATGGATTTGTCTGGGCGGGACCGGGTCACCATGGCCCAGATTACTTCCGATAAATTAATCGCATCCACGTCGTCATCGACAACCACAATATATTTGGAGAAATAGGCGCCGCCCATGCACTGGGCCGCTAACGCCATAACCTGGGCCGCGTGACCGGCGTACATCTGCTTGATGGATACAACCGTCATGCCCCACCCGGCGGCTTCGGGAGGAGACCAAACTGCTTTGATGCCGGGAACACCCATGGCGTCCAAATCGTTCCAAATTTTTGAAGCACGCGTCATGGCCCAGAAGAGGCCGCATTCGTTAGACGGCCAGTCTGACATCAGGGCGCTGGTGAGAATGGGATTATCTTTATGGCGAACGCGCTCAATCCGGATATAAGGTGTCGGGCGTTCCGGTCTGCCATAGTAGCCGGTGAATTCGCCGAACGGTCCTTCGGCAAAGGTTTCATCCGGGTAGCAGAAACCTTCGACAATTATTTCTGCTCCCGCAGGTAATGTCAGTCCGGTCAGGTCGCTTTCGAAGACCTCAATCGGTTTGCCGGCAATGCCGCCGTAATACTCGTATTCGGATTGAGTTTTGGGGAAGCTGGTGGCGGCGACGATGAAGAGGAGCGGGTCAATGCCGTAGACACCGGCCACCGGCGCCGGTTTGCCCATTGCCCACCATTTTTCTCTATCGAGAAGAGCATCCTTTCCCGGAGAGACGTAAAAACCAACCTCGTTTTTATCTTTGATCATCTGACGATAGGTGCCCAGATTGACGCGCCCACTTTCCGGGTCCTGGGTGATAACGGCATCGCAGGTGCCGAGATATTTGCCGCCATCCAAGGGCCACATGCGCGGCGCCGGGAATTTAGTGATATCTACTTCGTCGCCATTATCGATGTTCTGATTGACGACGGCTTCGTCGTCGTGAACCAGGGCCGGCATCAATTTATTGCCCATTTTATCTTTGAGGATTTTAACCACCTCGACATGGTCGACGGTTGGCTCTTCGTTGATGGCCAAGCAAATGCGGCGCAGGCTGCTTCCTAGAATATTGTAGAGGCCACGGTAACCTTCATGGCCTTTCAGATTTTCGAACATTAAAGCAGGGCTGCCGACCTCCTTGCCGCTGAGATAGGCCAGAGTGGAAGATTCCAGATCGGTATCGACCTCCGCCGTGATGGTTTTGAGCTCGCCGTGTTCTTCGGCAATTTTAAGCCACTTTTCCAAATCGCTGAGTTGGGTTTTGTTGGTTAATTGATTCTCCATGACCACCCTCCATTAAAATAAACTTCGAATTCTTATAAATTTAATAATGTAAAATTTATTAGCAACACAATGAATGTCAAGTTATATTGAACCAAAGGTTCACAAATAAAGACCCTTTTAAAATAACTTGGGAAGAAACATGAAAACGGTAAATTCGTTGCATCGAGGTCTCGCTGTTCTTCAGGCCATTAACGAAAACGGTGGTTGCCAAATTAAAGATCTTCAAAAATTGGTCAATTTACCCAAACCGACAATAATCCGGATGGTCAAAACGCTATTTGAGGCGGGTTATGTGATGCGGAATCAGTCGGGTATTTACAAAGTAGCAGCTAAAGTCATGTCGCTTTCCAACCGATATGATCTAGACGAAGATTTGATGATCGCTGCAAAGCCGATATTAAAAAAACTGCGGGAAGACATTACCTGGCCGTCTGATTTGGCGTCATTTGATGGTGATGCCATGGTTATTCTCGATACGGGTATCGCACCCGGGACCTTGGGGCTGAACAGGAGCAGGGGGGCACGATTACCGGTTTTATCGACATCCTTAGGTCGCGCCTATCTGGCTTTTTGCGATTCCAAGCTCCAAGGGGAGTTGTTGCCGAAGCTTATTGACGCGGAAACGGCGCTAGAATTCGGTAAAATAAGCCGGAAGAGAATTCAAAGAATCCTGCAGGAAACGAAAGCCAACGGCTATGCGGTCGGTGACGCCGAGTATATCAAAAGCACGCGGGCTGTGGCGGTGCCTGTTTTAGTTGAAAGCAAGCCTATTGCGACGGTCAATTTGATGGTGGTAACAACAGCAATGGTTATGGAAGAAGTTGAAAAACTATTCGTAAAACCACTGCAGATAGCGGCACAGAAAATAGCTGAAGCGATTTCCCGGTGACCAAATCTCTATGATATGAAATGGCGGAAGACATGCTTTTTATGATCTACGGTGTGGACGGCCCATCTTCAAAAGATCTTCGCACTTCGACCAAGGCGGAACATTTCGCCTATCTTGAGGAGCATCAGGATGTTTTGGTGCTGGGTGGCGCGACTTTGGGCGAAGACGGGGAAACCAGGACGGGTAGCGTCCTCATCATCAATGTCGAGGATATAGCCGCAGCAAATCGATTTTCTAGAAATGAACCATTCCGTAAAGCCGGTGTGTTTGAACAAGTGACCGTAACGCGCATGCGGCACGGACAATGGAATCCGGGTGCGGCACCGAACTTACCCGAAGGGCACTAATGTTATTCCTTGTATTCATCAGTGTATTCACTCTGATAGACTGGTTTAATCCCGAGCAAATTTGATACTATTAAACACGGAAACTCATTTTAGGGGGGAATTTAGGTGACACGTTACGTGAGATTTAAGCAACGGCTAAACGGAGAGCAAGTTCAACGGGATCAAGTTGCCAAATGAAACTCGTAACAGCCGATTATTTGAAATTATATCTCTAGAAAAAATGACTTTTATCAACAGGTCCATCGATAATTCAGTGTAAGCGGAAATAGCCATCCCAATTCTTGAATCGGCCAATACGCTGCTAGGTCTATCCTAAGCGGTGTTTTCTGTTATTCCCCGGCCAAGATTGCGGCGGTCTCGGCGGGCATGGATTGATAAATGTGATGATGGGTGGGTAAATCCAGCGTGGTCCAACCGCCCTGGTCTCGTGTCTGGTCGGCGAACTTGTGGAACGGCGAGCCGGGTTTTTCCGTCGCCAATACCTAGACTTTGTCGGCGATTTCAGACGGTTGCCAGCGAGGGAAAGCTTTTCTGTCATTGTCTTCAAAGGGTGTGAGCGCGCCAGGCTTTCGATCCATTGGCGCCTTCCGTAGGCATGGTATCGGGGATGCCGCCCGGCGGGGGCACCAGCCAGCCATCGCCATGATCGGCGGCGGCGCGCTCAGGACCCGCGAGGTCGTTTAGGCTTTCGCCATCGCCGGGCAAAAAGGTGTCCAGATAGATCAGGTGCGTTATCTTTTGCCATTCGGCGTCTGCTATGCCAGAAACACTGCGACAGAGTTGGTACATAATAAGGGGGCCAGACACCCGGGTTCTCGTATTTTGTCTCATTCATAACTCCTATAGCTTTACGATGAGCCTGAAACTCTCTCTCATCAAATACTACAATTTAGTGCCATAGGTGCTGACAGGGGACAATGAGTTGGTCCGTCTATATTTTTGACACCATTAATATATATTGACAAATAATTAAAAAAACCGCTAGATATAGTATCTATTAGTATTTGCCTGTGTTTTGTGGGTGGCAATTAATATTGATAACTGGATTTATTTGAGTTTTCTAGTCAGCTAATAGCAATACCTCTGGTGGAGGATTTTTGTTTACAACTACGAATCGAAGGCGATGAAGATCTGGCAATCGTCGATATCGTGAGACTGAAATGGAGGCAAGTATGACGGAGATAAGAAGGTGGTTATCCGGGATGCTAGAGTTGGCCTTATGGCTCGTCGGAATGTTGACACTATTACAAGTTTTGTTTGGTGATAGCTTCGCAAAATTCTTTGGCATGGATGTTGTGGGAAATATTGGAACCTTAGCTGCAAAATTTGGTGATGCAGGTTTGGTTGGTATCATTGCAGCTGGGTTGGTTGCATATTTGATTGTTCGTAATCGACCTAGTGGTGGAAGAAGTGAAACGGTGTCGTCTGGACAGCCTCCACAGGGCAGTACGCCGCCTTCACCGCAGGGTGGGCGGCCAACACCTTGAGGGAGAATTTGTCCTAGGATTTGCTGGTTAATATATAGATCAGCATACGGTCATTGATGGCGGGGATTCCTCGAATTTTTCGTGAATTTTTCGCCGTTAGTGTCTGGTTTTTTAACTGAGTTGCAACAACAGGTAGATAAAGGAGAGATCATGCTTAACAACGTAAAAGTTTGGCTAAGAGGAGTTATAGATCTAGCTTTAGTCGTGGTGGCCCTTGGAGTTGTTCTTCAAATATTGTTTCCACAAGCGCTAGTATTTATTAATGCTGATGTGACAGCGAATTTGATAGGTCTGATAAAACAATTTTCAGGGGCAGGCCTTGTTGGAGTAATTGCTGCAGGCATTGTATATTATTTAATCAAAAAAACTTAATATACGGCAATATGTAGGTTTGACGGCTAAGCAGATTGCTTAGCCGTCAATTTTTTGGCATTGTCACGTTAACAGGCAATAGGCACATAAAATCTGCGGTGTTTTTTCTAGGCTTCAGCACCTGCGCAACAATTTTAGTTATCGGTATTTATCATTCAGTTGTGGTTCGGAACACTTTTAGTTGTTTCCTCTTAACCTTGGGGCATTGATTTAGCTGTCATCAAATTTCGCTCCTTCAAGAATAGCATCTCCAAACTTTACATTATTTAATTCTGTCCCGGAAAAGTCCGCATCAGTTAAGTTCGCATCTGAAAAATTGGTGTTCGAGGTTTTGGCGTTACACGCAGGGTATCCGGTTCCACACCTGAATTAGGTTCAGCCCTTGTAGGGAATTACGTATAAACTAGTTTTTGACATACCATATATATTGTGATTATATAACGAGAAAGGTACTAGATGCAGTAAGTTATCCACAAGGCCATGTGGATAAAATTTAAAAAGGGGAGTTCAATGTTGCGTTTTGTCACCCGTTTTTTGCGTTTAAAAAAACGCCGGTCTCCAGCCGCTCCCGTCATCTGGCTGTATCCAAGCTCATTTCGGTCGCAAAATTAAAACCATTTCTGGATTACGGCGTTAGATAAAGCGATCTCATGGCGTCACATTCTTCAAAAAAAGTAATCTATGCTGCATTTGTGGGTAATTTTCTCATTGCTATAACGAAATTCGTTGCTTCGTTTGTGACCGGCAGTTCGGCCATGCTCAGCGAGGCGGTCCATTCCGTGGTTGATACTGGTAATCAAGCGTTGCTGCTCTACGGTGTTCGGCGGTCAACAAAACCGGCTGACGAGCACCATCCATTCGGCTACGGCATGGAACTGTACTTTTGGACGTTTGTTGTTGCCATTTTAATTTTTGGCCTGGGTGCAGGTGTTTCGGTCTTTGAAGGGGTCAAGAAATTACAGCATCCAGAGCCCGTTACCGATGCCTACGTCAACTATATCGTGTTGGCGGTTGCCATCGTTTTTGAGGCTGGCGCCTGGTATATCGCTTTTCGTGAGTTTAAAAAAGAAAAAGGCAATCTGAGCTATTTTAAGGCCCTGAGAAACAGCAAAGATCCAACTGTATTTACGGTCCTTTTCGAGGATAGCGCAGCGATGCTCGGCTTGATGGTGGCATTTGTCGGGATATTTCTCGGTGAGCGGCTTGATATACCTATTTTAGATGGTGTTGCCTCAATAATAATTGGAATAATTCTGGCTCTAACGGCTTCATTTTTAGCCTTTGAATGCAAAGGATTACTAATTGGGGAAAGTGCCAACTTGGAAATCAGAGGCGGGATCCGCCAGTTGCTGGTGGAAGAAGAGGGAATAAGGGGCATCAATGAAGTTTTGACTATGCATCTTGGACCGAGTGACATTTTGCTCAATCTCAGCATCGACTTTGTTGCGGAATTTTCCGCAGATGCAATCGAAGCGACGGTCACGAAGTTGGAAATCGATATTAAAGCTGCTTTTCCGCACATAAAACGGATATTTATTGAGGCACAAAGTCTTGCCGGCCACAGGCAAAACGAATCATTGGATATTGAATCCACAAATTCTCAGGAATAACAGTTAATCAACAGAAATTTAGGTGTCTTAGGGGAGCTATAGCCCAAAGTGGTGTTTTGGCACCTGGATCAGGCGGCATCCAGATCGACATTAGATTCAGTTATAACTCCATTTTAGGATAAAGAAGACCCATTATTTATGGTTTTTACAAAGTCGGACTACACATTTTCATTACAATGTGTTATAAGCCCACAAGCAGAATGCTTGGAAGGACGCTTTACTAGAAGGAGTAAAGAAAATGAGCGACAATATCGGCTATCAATCGCCGGCTGTGTACTTGCCTCAGGCAAGTGTTCTTTTGCAGCAGCCGATTCGAGACCGATTGGAAGGTATCGACACCCCCCCAAAACTGGATGTCGAAAAAGCTGCAGATTTGCCGCAGGGCTTGCGGGTTCAAGAACCGGCTGCGAGCGAGCAGAATTTCTCAGATTCCAACTTCTCGGCGGACCGGGATCCAAAAGATCAGTTGCCCTCGCCAGGTAATAAGGTCCTGGCGCAGGAAACGGCTAGCGACGTCGATGACGGTCCAATAACATCCGAATTAAGAAAAGTTTCAGCGGTGCCGGGACCGGCTGAAGTTGTTGGCACTCCGGAAGCATTATCGCGCCTTGATCAGGACAGTGACGGTCATATCGACCAACTTGAGGTCAAACACGCAATTCGCGCGGACGCCGATTCGACTACCTATGCCGCCTTATCTCAATACCGTAAAGCACTGGACCTCAATGCCAACCAAAATAAAGAAATGATTGAACCGCAAAAGCTGTTCGACGATTCGGGAGAAGGTGAAAAATTGTTCGACGATGTCGAAGCGAACATAAAGCTATTTGACGAAACGGTAGAAGAAGAGAATTTATTTGATGCGGAGGAACTCGAGAAAAAACTCTACGAGGAAGAGGAGGCCGAGAATAAACTTTTTGACGAAGGCGATGAAGATGCTCTTCGCCACAAGATCTACGGTGAGGAAGTAACGGAAGAAAGTGAAGTCGTAGATGGTGCGACAAAGGTCATCGTTTGATCACCCAAAAGTCCGATTGATAACGGATGTGGTGACAATTTAGGTCATGCTCTTCCAGTGGCCATGAGGGATGCTGGCGACCCATCCATTGGCCTTTGAGACAGCATCCCCTGAGGCGCGCCATTTTGGTATTGATCCCGGTTATATCAATGAACACGATATCGCCGATCTTGCCAGGATGAGCCAGAAGCCAGCTCAAACGTTTGCACCAAACTGCCCGTGCCGCCTGCACATAGGCGCGCTCCTGTTCACTGGCGTGTGGGTTTTTTTGGGAGCTGATATTGCGTGAACACAATCAGTCGGCATTTATAGGGTTAGCGGACTTTAGGGGCTACCGATCCTACCGTGTCATATTGATGGGCAAAGCGGATGGTGGTACTGACACTCACGGCAAAATAAGCCGCAGCTTGCCGGCGCGACGCGCCAGTGGCGACCTGC
>Ga0163108_10003803_pt1 | contig 10708 bp, 12 predicted proteins | sample Fk1155metaG_FD_109644 | JGI IMG/M metagenome (GOLD analysis project Ga0163108, IMG submission 109644) | Marine microbial communities from the Central Pacific Ocean - Fk160115 155m metaG | ecosystem: Environmental > Aquatic > Marine > Oceanic > Photic zone | place: The Central Pacific Ocean...
GCCTATTGACAAGATGAACAATTCAGTTGGCAGTCTTGCCAATACCTTTAAAGAATTTGATGCTTTAAAACAATTTTTTGCTTCTGCAACAATTGCCTTATTAGTCGACTTGCCATTTGTATTTTTATTCATCTTAGTGATTTATCTCATTTCTGGACCTTTAGCATTTATCCCATTAACGGTAGTCCCTCTTATATTGATTATCGGCATAGCTGTACAACCTTTTATTGCAAAACATAGTCAGTCTGTTTCTGAAATGAATCAAAATAAATACAGTCTACTGGTTGAAAGTTTAGGCGGTTTAGATGCTATTCAGACAAATAATAGCTCTTCGCTATTTGTGGATCGATACCGAGACAGTGTCAAGGATGGCTCAAGCTCTTCAAGAAAGTCAAAAGTGCTGTCTCAACTTGCCACTAATTCAGCGTCTAGTGCCCAACTAATTAGTCTTGTTGGAATTATTTTTTACGGAACCTATTTAATAGATTCTGGTGACGTATCTATGGGGGCAATGGTTGCTGCAGTTCTTCTTTCATCAAGAGCCTTGTCTCCTATGGCACAAGTTGCGAACCTATTCGGCAGACTAAATCATGCCAGGACTGCTTATAAGAAAATTGATCAATTGATGAACTTAATCTCAGACACGAGTGCGAATAAACAAGGCATTAAAACTGAAAGTCTTGGCAACCTAGAATTTAAAGGTTTGAGCTTTACCTATCTTGAGTCGTCAGTACCAACGATAAATCAGTTAACAGCTCAAATTCAAGAAGGAGAAAAAGTTGCCATTATGGGCAAGAATGGTTCAGGCAAAACCACATTAATTAAGCTGATTGCTGGAATATATACACCATCTCAGGGAGCCTTGACCTTCAATCACCTGGCTACTGATCAAATAGATCATAAGACTTTCAGAAGAAAATTGGCCGTGGTTCTTCAAGATTTCCAACTGTTCTCAGGATCCATAAGAGATAACATTGTTATGGGAAGAGAATGGATTAACGATGAAGCTATCCAAAGTGCAATACAATTAAGTGGTCTAAACGATTTTCTTCATACAATCCCTGGTGGATTAGAGTACGTACTTTCAGATAAAGGAAAATCATTATCTAAAGGACAAATGCAATCAATCGCATTAGCTAGAGCCATGGCTGGAAACCCTGAAGTCTTATTGCTAGATGAGTCCACAGCATCACTTGATATGAATGCAGAGAGAGCGCTTATTGAAAGTCTTAACACAGAAATGTTTAAAACTTTAATCATAGTAACTCATAGAATACCAATGCTAGAACTGGTTGATCGCATTATTGTTTTATCACAAGGCGCCATTGTATTAGATGGCAAAAAAGACGACGTGCTCACAAAACTCAGACAAAAGAATGATTGAAGAAAGACAACTTAGAAGCGCAAACATAATTCTCTATTCAATATGTCTTTTTTGGGTAATGATCTTTGTTTGGGCAAATTATGCAACATTGGAAGAAGTAACAAGAACAGTGGGAAGAGTAGTAGCTTCTTCAAAGATACAGGTTATTCAAAACTTAGAAGGTGGAATAATTAAAAAAATCCTTATAAAAACCGGAGCGACAGTTTCTTCCGGAGACCCTTTAATAGTATTTGAAAGCACTAAATTTAAATCAGAGTTATCAGCCCTAAAAAAAGAAAAACAAGCAGCAGAAAAGAATCTTAAACTACTCGGTGAGGAGTTAGAAATATTAGAGCCTCTTGTTAATCAGGGGGTTGAATCTAGAATGGAATTGATACGTTTACAACAACGTATCGCAGACGCAGAAGCGGGTTTAATGAAATCAGAAGAAACTCTCCCAATACTTGAGGACAGACTATTTAGAACCACTGTCATTGCTCCTGTTGATGGGATTGTTAACCGACTCCTAGTTAATACAACTGGAGGAGTGGTACAACCTGGAGAACCATTGCTTGAAATTGTACCCATAGATGATGAACTTATAATTGAAGTCGAAATTAACCCAAAAGACATTGCTTATGTTCTCTCAGGACAAGAGGCGATAATTAAACTTACTGCTTTTGATTTTTCTAAATTCGGTTCTCTCAAGGGTACAGTCATAAACGTTGGTGTTGATACCGTTCAAAAAGAAGACGGGAGCATTTGGTATATATGCCAAATAGCCGTTGAGGGCAATGGCTTGACGTCTATAGGAAAGACCATAAAAATTCTCCCAGGAATGGTTGCAGAAGCAGACATTGTTAGTGGTGAGAAAACTGTTTTAAAGTATCTTTTACAACCCGTAACAAAAATTGCTAACGAAGCATTTAGAGAAAGATAATTGTTTGTTTAGCGCTTATACAATTTATGAGACAACCTTAATCATCTAAAACAGCAAATCCCCAGTAGTTATAGCCAAGTATCTTAGGTGTTTTAGGCAAGTACATGGTTTCCATCTGACTGATGATTAAATCTGAAGATTCTATGATGGATGGGATATTTTTATTAATATTGCATCCACCTGCAATTTTTGACCAAATATTATTTACTCTATTTTGCCATTTGAATACGTGTTGCTCAGGCGAAGCCCCATGTTCACAAAATATTAATCTGCCATCAGTCTTCATGACACGTTTGATCTCTGAAAAGGCTTGATTCAAGTTTGGAATAGTGCACATGGTGTAGGTCATTATCACGGTGTCAAAATAATTGTCATCAAGCTCTATAGTCTCGGCTTTGGCATTGAGAAATTGGACATCCATATCTTCGGCTTTAGCTTTTTTCCTCGCCATGTCTAACAGCTCTTCCGATGGGTCTAGACCCCAAATTTCTTTAATATTATCTTTTTGATAATAAGGTATATTCAGACCAGAGCCGATTCCGACTTCCAGTACATTACCTGTTGCAAGAGGTACAACCTTCTTTCTTTGATGTGTAAATGGTTTTGTGTTGCATGAACAATTCAATAGATGGGGTAGAATTAATTTGTCATAAAGACTCATTGTTCCTGTGGTCTAATTACTATTTTTATTAATACGGTCTAATTGTTGCAGATGTAGATATCCAAAAATTAATACTAGGAAGAAATTCTTAATTCTCTGATCTTTAATTTTATTAAAAAATACAAAAAACTCTATGACATGCGTTACCACTAGAAATATTAAAAGATAATTAAAAAAGATTGATACAGGAAAGAGCAAATTTAGAAAACAGCTAAACCATATAAACAAAAGCAAATATTTTATAAGGCTAATTTTTTTCATTAGCAAATCCTAACAAATCTAAGAAGAATCAAAAAGGGGAATCAAAATAAAGATAAATAACTATCAGTTAAATTAAAACTGTCTTGATGCTCTGAGTATTTCTCTTTTTTCTTTGAGAGTGATCCTTTCTCTAAGTGCTTTCTTGTCTCTTAGTCTTTTAGGATTGTCAAATAACCATGTAAAATTAAAACTCATTGTTATGGGTTGCATGCCCATTTCATAATCAATTCTTTCTGGGGCATAAGGACCCATAACAGTTTTGTGCAATTCTGTAGCAGAAGCACCAGATGAGGTTTTTAGTTTTCTCACATCAAGATTTAAACTGATTTTTTCATTGATCACATAGTCAAAACCTGCCTGGAAAATAGGATCCAAAGATTTCTTAAGCTTGAAATTAGCACCTGACAAGATGCCTAGAGATTTCTCTTTATGGAATGAAGAGTATATTAGGCCCAAACCAATGTAGGGTCTGAGATTAGAATCCTTTGGCTTAAAGTAATACTGGACAGTGGCATTAGGGGACAGTGAGATAAACGATGCGATATTAGCTTCTTCACCTAAAGCCTTGTTGTAAATTTCGATTTCTGAAGGGATTCCAGTTAAAAACTCAATGCCTAGATTATCAGTCATCAGGTAGCTAAAAGAAAAAGTCGGCATCCCATAGCGTTTCATTCCCACCTGACTGTCATTTTTAAATTGAGGCAATAAAAAAGTATATCCTGATCTTAAAATCCAATCGCCTTTATTTATTTCGGAGTTCTCACTCCAAGTATTGGGTGAGATTAAAATAACTAAGGCCACGATAAAACTTTTCATATTGGATAGTTTAGGTTACGAATGTCAAGGCAATATGAAGATTTAAGATATCTTATAGAGACAGATCCCCCACCAAATAAGGAACAACACGTTCAGCAATCACCTGCATTGACTGTTCAGGATTTTTATACAAACGAATAGCAAGTTCATCTAAACCAGCATTTTTAAACTGAATTATTTCTTCTGTAAATCGATCAATATCACCAAAATCACCTGTAAAAGTAAGATTCTCTATAAGCTTATCAACTATGCTATCTCCAACACCCTTGATCTCACTGCTGTTATGAGTATAAGCTTTTGCAAAAGCATTTAGATTATCTTCGACTATTTGGGATTCATTTGAATCTAGAAATGTGGATATGTACCACTGATCAAGCATCCCTCGCACAAACAGCTTACTGCTGGCTTCAGCTATAGCCTCCTCTTTGTCTGACTTCACATGCCAAGACAATAGGTTGCTTACTGCAAAAGTTTTTCTATCTCGTCCATTATTTTTTAAGGATAGATTGATCACTTTCATGCATTCTTCAATTCGTGCCAAAGTAACATCACTCATAACTAAACCATCAGCAACTTCGGTAGCCATTGATAACATTTTTGGTTTGCTTGCACCAACAAGAATTTGCGGACTGGGTTGATCTATCCATTCTGGTTTGGGTCCTGAGATCTGAAAAATCTCTTTATTAAATAAGATTGATTGATTAGGGGATAAACTTTTTAAAAACTCAACGCATTCCCTGACACCCTGAACCATATTTGGGTGCATAGTGCGTCGATTAGGTTTTAAACCCATTGAGATCAGTGATCCGCCGCCGCCGCCAATAATAATCTTCGCCCTACCCTTCGTGAGTTGGTTCAAACCAAATAAAAGATTAGAGAGTTTTAAAGGGTGTGTTTCAAAAGGACTGATCGCAACTGGACCCATCTTAATTTTATCAGTCTGTGTTGCAAGAACAGAAAAATTAATAAAAGGGTCTATTGCCGACGGATAATTTGCTGTTAAAACGGCATTAAACCCTAGTTTTTCAGCCAGTACTCCCAACTCTGCAAATTCATCTGTTGTGTGCGTTGGGTCAATGATTATGTCAATCTTCATTTTACTTACCCTTGTGTAACCCTAAGTCCTCAACTTATGGGACTACAGATGAAAACAGGTATATTTCTTGATGTTTTTTTTCGATACTCTTCATAAAAAGAACACGCTTCGATAATAAATGGCCAGAGACTGTCTTTTTCTTCATCAGACAGTTGTCTGGCATCGGCAGTAAAGGTGTTTGAATTAACTGTCATTTCTATTCTTGGCTGATGAATTAAATTGTAATACCATGCCGGATGTTCTGGTGAACCACCACTTGAAGCAACCAATATATAATCATCTTCGTAGGGAATCGTTAACAAAGGGATAGTTCTAAGACTGCCTGATTTTCTACCAACAGTTGTAATCATGCAAATAGGATTGCCAAATAACGTGCCAAGAAATCTCCCGCCGTATTTGTTATAGAGCAACGTATGCAGTTTTGTTAAACCCTGCATAATGGGTTTTACAAATCTATGTGTATTCATTTATCTGTCGAGAAAATTAAACTTCAGTAATATCAAAAATTCTTATTGATGGTCCTTCATCACATACTGAACCGATTAACTCGACCGTTCCATCCTCACTTCTAAATGCTAGATATTTCTCATAATGCTCTTTTGATACCCATGTTTCAGTCATGACGAAATTATTTTTATTTTCCACATTAAGTGTCAAATTAATTCCAAGACAGCCGTCATAAGCCCTCGTGACTTTATAGGCTTCTCTGCATAGTTCAGTAAAATTTTCCACTTCACCTTCTTTTAACACCCCTTCCAATAAAACACTTACTGTCATATTAACCTCCTGTATTTAATTAAATTTATAGATTTTATTTAACTGAGTAAAACTTCATATCCACACTATCAGTGGTTAAGTTCATTTGAGTCAAACAAAGATAGAAATTTCCATCGGTCACATCATCTAATGAGTAGAAAGAAATAATATCTCCTTGGCGTTCCCAAACCCCTTGTCGACTGGCAGCATTTCTATCGCCTGCATCATTGATCGCTGTTGCCCTTCCTGAAAAAGACCCCTGCGTCCTATGATTTGGATTATCAAGTTTTAGATTATAAGTCAGCCAAACCTTGCCATAATCACCCGTGTTTCCAACCACATTAATCACTCCTCCTTCATCGGTCAAAGTGACTGATGTAATGTTTCCTGAAAACAAATTAGCATCACCATGAATATCGATACTGTGTGCGCTCAAAGAACTCATTACCAGCATCATAGATAATATTATTTTTTTCATTGTTTACTCCTTGTAATAATATTTTTTAAAAAATTGCAAAACACTTGCTGTCATATTAACTTCCCTATTTTTCTGGTCCGTATTGACTAGAGTAATACCATAGCAACATCCCTGAAAGGACTGTTAATAAGCCAAGAATTGCAAATACCCTAATTAAACCGTGTGAAAAGTCATCTCTGTCCTTGTAATCCATTATGTGGAGAGACCACAAAAAATCCCAAGCACGCCATAATGTTGTTCTAACCGCTACGATCTCACCAGTCAATGGGTCAATATACACAACCCCTTTTTTTGGTTCCTCTACCTTAACCTTATATAAAGGTAAATCCCTGCCTCTGAACTCAGAGCCTGTTAATGGTGTATTAATAAGAACAACATTGATGGGTTCTAGGTTGGTCTCAGACTGGACAATATCTATCACTTCTGCCTCTCCAAGATATGATCTTTGTTTACCTGACAAAGCATCAAAGATCAGGATTTCTTTTAATGGACGCCTAATCTCATAGACCCATTGTCCTGAACGTCTTTTTAATTTGATGCTAACGTCTTCTCTAGCAGACAGCTTAGCCGCATCAATTATTTGACTCATCAAGACAAGTTCAGAAGTCACCAACGGATCGATTACTTGTGGTGTGGACTTAACCAAATATTGCTCTCCTCTAACATCTGTAATATCTGGCAAAGTGAAAAATAAGCCGGAAACTGTCCACATCAATAATTGAATAGAGGTTAGCAAACCTAGCCAACGGTGTGATTTTCTATAAAAAAGATGGAGATTCACAAAAATAGTGCAATAAATTTATTTCTTGGAGTCTTCTCGAATGGATTTAAATTCATTTCCTTCATACCATTTGGGCCATACATTCGAGTTGGCTAGATAATTGACCATATTGACCGTAATAGTCAATTGCTCTGTAAAACCAGATAAATTCCAGTTTGGATCATATTCATCTGATGGTTGATGATAATCGATAGATGTGTATTTATCTGCTATAGCTTTCCCTGCAGCCTTGCCTCCGACGACCTTATCAATCCCACCATCTGCATAAAGCATAGGTACTCCTTTTTTTGCTAGGCTGATATGATCAGACCGGTAAAAAAAACCTTTTTCTGGTTCTGGGTCAGGGGTTATGTATTTGTCTATTTTACTGAGTTCTTTTCTGAGTATATCCTCGAGTTCAGAAGCACCGTAACCCACTACTATTATATCTTTCGTTTTTCCAATAGGTAAAACAGCATCAAAGTTATAACCTGCAACGACATTTGATAAATCAATAGGCGGGTATTCTGCAAAATATTGAGAACCCAATAAACCTGACTCCTCTGCTGTCACCGCAAGAAATAAAAGTGATCTCTCAGATTCAATAGAACTAAAATAATTAGCTAGTTCTAATATCCCTGCGGTCCCAGAAGCATTGTCAACAGCTCCGTTATAAATGTTATCCCCAGGTTGGTCTTCTTTCATCCCTAAATGATCCCAATGCGCCATCATTAGAATATATTCATCAGGACGCTGAGCGCCTCTTTTTACAGCAGCAACATTATGAGACATTGAATACTCGATCGAATTTTTTAAAGTTGCATCCAAGGTTAACCCTGGCATTTCTACGGTTTTAAAATCCACACTTAAGGCATTTTGTTTTAATTGCTTCAAATTGAGATTTGCTTGTGTGAAAAGATCTTCTGCTACTTCACTCGTGATCCAACCTTCAACTTTTACTCTAGACTGACCCATGTCTTCACGTTTCAGATCTATTTGTTTTCCAGCCCAGCTGGTTTCAACTACTTGCCAAGGGTAAGCAGCAGGAGCAGTTTCATGAATAATTAAAACAGCGTCCGCACCTTGTCGAGCTGCCTCTTCATACTTATACGTCCATCGCCCATAATAAGTCATTGCTCTGCCATTAAATAAGTTGGGGTCTTCTGTTGCAAAACCAGGGTCATTTATAAGCATCACCACTGTTTTACCTTTGACATCAGTGTTCTTGTAGTCATTCCATCCAAATTCAGGAGCTACGATCCCATAACCGACAAAGACTAATTCACTAGATGCAATAGAAACCTCTTCATTAACCCTCTTTGTCCAATAGACAGTTTCAGAGCCTGCTTGGAGTACCCGTTTTTTTTCATTGTCGCTGATGGACAAGAATGAATCATTTAAACTAACTGTCATCCTACTGAGGGGCACTTCTAGATAAAAGTTATTTTCAATCGGTGATAAACCCAGCCTTTTAAATTCATCTTTTATATATTTTTTAGTTTTTTCTCCGCCTGCACTACCTGGACCTCGTCCTTCAAATGCATCTGACGCCAGCACGTTTATATGCTTATGAAGATTAGATTCTATGATTTCTTCGGATAGCCCATTCATACAAATGAGTAATCCTGATATTAAGATTAGTTTTTTCATTACCAAAGCCTAGCAAATCTTGGAAGATACATAAAAGTTAAGATTTTCTAACAAACCAATATTTAACTTATGTAGAATATTTTCCATGCAACCTTTTATACTCTTTGATCAAATTCACTTATTCACACTTGTATTAACTTATGGCGTTATTGCAATTGCAATTTTTTGGATAAGATCACAGTCAATAGACAGAATTCAATATGCAAGGGTATCAGTTGGTGTATTACTTCTTACTCATGCAGTGATGCAGGTCTTTAATGCTTACAGTTACCAATTAGCTTGGCAAGAAGCGATACCGCTTCACATGTGTGATTTTTCTAAAATTACCATCGGCTTATACCTTTTAGGGTATGGGTCAAGATTTTTCCATTGTGCTTTCTTTTGGGGAATTATTCCTGCCTCAATGGCGCTATTAACTCCCGCACTAACCTATACATTTCCTGACCCTGAATATGTTAATTTCTATTATGGACATGGTCTAATTTTACTGGGTATTGGTATAGCGCTGTTTGTTCTCAATGAACGACCTTACTTTAGAGATTTCTTATTTGTTGTTGGCATCACTTTATTGCTAACTGTCATAATTTACATCATCAATCTCATCCTTGGTGCTGATGCTAACTTTTGGTATTTGAAGGATAAACCTCAAGGCGACACAATTATGAACTTTTTTCCTGGTGCTCCATTGCATATTTTTGCTCTTATACCGGCAGCAATTTTTGCTTTCTTTTTAACCTATCTGCCGTTTTTGATTAAAGATAATATGGCCATTAAAGAAAATTAATTTTTCGTTGGTTTCAATCCATATTAATCAGGTTGAGAAAATGGAACCGACTCTCCATTCTTAAATGCGTAATCAGAATGCAGTGATTGAATTCTTTTTGTGATTGGACCCAGAGTGCCGTCTCCAATTTTTCTTCCATCGGCTTCTAGAATTGGAGTAATTTCTCCCATAGTTCCTGATGTAAATACTTCATCTGCTGTATACAATTCGCTATTTGATATATTTCTTTCTTGAATTCTTATGTCTTCTTTATTTGCGATATCAATGATCATCTTTCTGGTTATTCCAGGTAAGCAACTGTCAGCAGTAGGTGTGTGAATTTCATTATTAGATACGATGAAAATATTGGTGTCATTTGTTTCTGATACAAATCCATTGTTATCTAGCATGATTGCAGAATCAACATCACTAACATTAGCTTCAATTACTGCCAGAATGTTATTTAGTAGGTTATTGTGATGAATTTTAGAATCTAAGAATTGAGGTGAATTTCTTCTTATGGATGAGGTGATTACTCTTATCCCAGTATTTGAGTAAACCGGTGGCTTCCACTCAGCTAATACTATCAGTGTGCAACCAGACTGATTTAATTTTGGATTCATCCCAGAAGTTATTTTCTCACCTCTGGTAAGCGTTAATCTTATATGTGCCTGATCCCACATTCCGTTTGCTTCTAAGGTGTCAAATAATGCTTCTTTGATTTCTTTTGAAGGAGGAATGTTCTCAAACAACAGCGCCTTTGCAGAGTCTTGAAGCCTTTTTAAATGCTCAGCTAATGCAGCAATTCTGCCTTTATATATTCTTAATCCTTCCCAGACTGCGTCCCCGCCTTGAACCGCACTATCAAATACGGAAATTTTAGCTTCATCCCTAGGAACTAATTTCCCATTAATATGAACCAGAATATCTTTGTTTCGTTTATCAACTAGATTCATTCTCTTGTGTTTCTACCTTAATTGAGTGTTTATATAATTTCTCATAATAGGGCTTACATTCTATTAGAAGTGGATTGAGTTCAAGAGGAAAGTTTGATTTAGGGGCATAAGTATTAAATCCAGATGTTTTGTGTAAAGATTTGTACCAATACTTTGCCCAAATTCCGTCTTCTTTTCTTGGCCCAGTTTTCCAATTAAGCATTGTTGA
>Ga0163108_10003808_pt1 | contig 10703 bp, 10 predicted proteins | sample Fk1155metaG_FD_109644 | JGI IMG/M metagenome (GOLD analysis project Ga0163108, IMG submission 109644) | Marine microbial communities from the Central Pacific Ocean - Fk160115 155m metaG | ecosystem: Environmental > Aquatic > Marine > Oceanic > Photic zone | place: The Central Pacific Ocean...
GAGCACGGCCTTTCCCGTGTATTCTGCGAGCAATGCCCTGGACATCGACCCTGAGGGTCGCATTGTGGTGGTGGGAAGTACCCATATCAGCTGTAGCACGACTTGGAACCGCCACGCCTTGGCTCGGTACTTGGAGGATGGGTCCTTGGATCCAAGCTTTGGTGATGGTGGGACCAAGTCCGTCGGCTGGAGCAGTGTCGGAACATCGCTTCAAGACATAGAGTTCCAGTCAGATGGAAAGATTGTGCTGTCGGGTGGGCGCTATGGGTCTAGTTGTTCAGGAGTCACCCTGTCCACTGTCACGCGGTATACGGCGAATGGGCACCTCGATACAACCTTTGGGTCGGGCGGTGAGATGCGTCGAGACATTCCGCATGGGCGCCACCATGACTACAACAGAGCGTTGGCCCTGGCACCCGATGACAGCTTGTGGGCCACGGCTGCGGACAACTATTGGGACTGGGCTGGAGTCCAGCGGTATACGGCAAATGGGTCTTTCATCGCGGAGAACCATATTGTAAGCGAGTACGCCACGGCTGGTGGTATTGAGTTCAATGGTGTGGACAGGATGATTGTCTCCACGACCGATGATTTGGTGCAATACGGACTCGACGGCAGCAAGATTGAATGGTCCGCCTTGGGTTCAAACTATGTGGATACCCCCGGGTCATTTTTTGGCGGCACAGCTTCCAGCATGAAGCTCGACAAGGACGGCCGAATATTACTCTTGTTTCAAGACCATACGCGCTTTCACATCATCCGCTACCACCCCAATGGGCTGATAGATACCAGCTTTGGATATGGGGGATATGTGGAGATCTCTCCTGGCTATGAATTCTTCCGGGCCAGTGCCATCGCGGTGCAGCCAGATGGGTACATCGTGATTGGCGGGACCGCTGAGGTTGAGTCCGGAGATCGAGACTTTGCCATGGTTCGGCTGTGTCCATAGTTTCGCATCGATGGCATTGAACCCGTTGGGATGATGATGAGAACAACAAAAGTTAGCTGGTTGCTTGCCTGTGCAACTGTCTTGTTTGCGGTGGCGTGTGGGCAAACGGAAAAGGGTGAACCCCCGGAGCCCGCTGAAGGCCCATTGGATTGGTCTGTCTTGGAGCCCGGCTCATTCCAAGTGGGTCATCGGCTGCTGGAGACCCGCTACGATGACCCCACCGGCTCCACGGTGACCTTGCCTGTGGATGTCTGGTACCCGACCAGCGACACCGAGGGCGAGCCCGCAGTCTACTTCGATCTGGTGGAAGACGAAGATGCGTTTTCGGAAGCCAGTCTTGCGGCCACCGCATTCGAAGGCGGTCACCCGGTGCTTGTCTTCTCGCACGGGTCCAACCTGTATGGTGGTTCTTCTTCCTACCTGATGCGGCACTTCGCCTCGCATGGATGGATCGTCACGGCACCCACCCATGTGGGCAACACCATGACCGAGTTTGGGGACGGCGACTGTGAATCGGATGTCGCCAGCTGCCGCCCGTTGGACGTGTGGTACCAACGTCCCCAGAACACGATGGCGGCCTTGGATGCCTTGGCAGGGGGTTCGGACTTCGCGGCCCATGCGAACACCGATGCGGTGGTTCTCGCGGGCTACAGTTTTGGTGGCTACGACACCTGGGCCCGTGCCGGTGGGGTCATCGAGCGTTCCACCATCGAAGCGGCCTGCGATGCGGGTGGCTTTGATGGAGGCTGTACCGAAGCAGGAATCGATGCGCTGTCCATGGACTTCACCGATGACCGCATCCGCGCGGCCATACCGATAGCGGGTGCCCACGGCTTTCCTTTTGGCGATACCGGTCGCGAGAACCTATCGGTCCCCGTCCTGCAAATGAGCGGCACCGAAGACCACGACAATCCCCAGTATGTCTGGGACAGCAGTACAGGAACACCGCTTCACTGGGTGTCGATCGAGGATGGTTGCCATCAAATGTTTTCGCTCGGTGGATGCCCGGAGATTGAAGCCGAGGCGGGCTTCGATATGATCGAGGCCTACACCTTTGCCTTCGCCCGCCACCACCTGCTGGGGGACGAGAGCGAGGAGACGATGGGCTTGCTGGACGGCACGCTGAGCCCGTGGCCGCAGGTATCGATTCAGAACCGGTAGTTCAGCCCTCGAGTTTCTCTACGATCATCGAGATGAACTCATTGCGGTCGAAGTCTCGGTACTCATGGGTCTCTTCAAACCACATCACGATGGGGTCTTTCTCGCCCTTTCTGGCCATCTGAGCCACGGTGGGGCTTTCCGTGCACAGGTGGACGATGCGCCCCAGCACACCTTCCGATGCGGAGTGGCCCGGATGGTAGCGAACCCGAAGCCAGGCAAAGATCATGTAGACCAGGGCCGGGTCGGCATCGGTGAGCAGAGGTAGGGTTTGGTCCGCCGGTAGGCTTCCGTTCTCGATCGCATCGAGCAGTCGGGCAGCGCAGCGTTTTTCGTAGTCAAAGGACATGGGTGTGCCTCTATTCGGGGTGATTCGCCGTGTCTTTGGGACGGAGTCGCATGGTGAGCCCCTTCAAGAATTTGCGGAGAGCCTGATCGCCGCACTCACGGTAGTGCTTGTGCTGAGGCTTGCGAAACAGGGCGGTCAGTTCTCCACGCGACATGGGGTGACCGCCTGCTTTCAAGATGGTCAGCATGGCATCTTCGTGCAAGTTGAGGGCAATGCGAATCTTCTTGAGTTTGGCATTGTTGCTCAGTTCAGCGCTTGGTTGAGGCTTCGGTTTGCCTGCAGGAGGTGGTCCTCGTCGATCGATGATGAGACCATCCAAGAAGCGACCAAACATGTCGTCATTGCAGTATTTGGCGCCTTCCTCGCCTTCGCTGCCCATAAATGCATGGGTTTGTTCGATGGTCACGGTCTGTCCCGCCAACGCGAAGATGGCCACCATTTTCTCGTTGGACATGTCCAATGCATAGCGGAGTCGGCGCAGGGTATCGTTGTTGTTCATGGTGCCTCGGATGGGTCGATGCCGGGAGACTAACGCCGAAACGTCGGCAGTCCTTGGAATTTCCCATTTGCCGCAGCTGTACCTCGTGTCTATGTTTTTCAGAACGGAGAGAGATTTTTCCCGATGAAGATAGTCGACGAGCCTGAAGAGAGTGTCCGCATCCAGCGCGAAGCTGTCGCTGCCGATCAGGAACAGGGTGTGGAAGAGTCGCAAGCGTCCGAGCACAATCCGCTGGAGACTGCCTCTGAAGCCACGAGCATGCTGCACGACTGGATTGGCAACAGCATGGTCACTGCTGCTCTCCAAGGAGGAGGTGGTTTTGATGATGCCGTGGCTGCACACTTGGGCTCTGCGGTTGCGGGCTTTGAGCCCACCGGGGGGCTTGGGTCGAACCGGTCGATGATGCGCGCGATGCGACGAAGCCGTCGAGAAGGTGAAGTGTCCATGCCCCAAATCACCTTGGGTGGCGGAAAGGCACTGGCCCCAGAAGTGCTCCTTCGGTTTGAGGAGGCCATGGGTCATGAGTTTTCTCATGTTCGGATTCACACAGACGGGATGGCCCAGGCCAAAGCCAGTGAGGTGAATGCGCATGCTTTTGCGGTGGGCAACCACATTTTCTTTGGTTCAGGAGCCTTCCAGCCAGGAACGCCGGACGGGGACCGCCTGCTTGCCCACGAACTTACGCATGTGATTCAACATGATGAGCACCGAGTGGGTCGTTTGCCCGAAGGTCGCGATGTGAGTCGGCCGACAGATTCCACCGAAGTCGAAGCCTACGCGAACGAAAAACGGGTCAGTTCAGCTTTGGATAAGGTGGACCAGGCCTTGTCAGAGCATGAAGTTTCGACGCCTCAGCCCATGTTGTCAGGACAGGGCATCATGGAGTTGGTGGAAAATCAGTCGGAGGAAGGTGTGCCTGGTGCTGTGGCGGACCGCATGCATGCCAGCCTGGGTACGGGCGAAGCGGCGGCCACGTCCACGACCATGGCGGGCACAGGGGTGCTGTCACGGTCTGAGGATGAAGGTGTAGAGATTGGGCCAGGGAAGCATTCAGGGGGTGCGGAAGAGCAGGAACGAGAGGTTGCTGAACTGGAAATCAATGAACTGAAAGAGCCCATTGTGTTCATTCGAGGCCGCGTCAAACGTTTTGTAGAGATGGCGGAGAGCAGCACAGGAAGCGAATATGGAATCGATAAGCACATGCCTGAGATGCTTGTCATGTCTGAATACATCAACGAGCACTTGGAGCGGTCCGAACGAGATCTAGAGCAGTTGAGTCAGAGTGATCCCAAGGAGTTCCCTCATGAAGTGGAGGGACTCAAGCAGCACCTTGTTGAGGTCTACCAAGACCTGAGCACTATTTTTCCAAATTGCTGGGATTATGTGGGGCCTGAATCGCAAAAGATGGACCATATTGCCCATGCCAGCGGTGTAAAAGCCTTCTTGGAAACAGGAGATGGGCTGGTCGGGGCTGGCGCGTCAGAAGCGGCCGGCATCGATGCTGTTGCGGACAAGGCCACCGAGACAATCGAAGCGGGCAAGCAAAACCTTGGTGGGTTGATTGAGTAGAGCGAATTGGAGGGTCTGACCGGAGGCTTATGAGCCCCTGTTGGCTTGCCACTCGGCGGTGACCGCTTTGGCCTCCCGGTGAAGGATCAAGGCTTTTTCATGCAGGATGGTGTACAGCCGCTTGCCCACGCGCAGTGAGTCTTGGTTGGTCTTGATGTCGCCCTTGCTTGCAATGACGCCTTTGATGGCTTCTTGGGTGGCCAGTGTCAAAACCGGTAGGCGCTTGGCTGTTGCCTTGAACTCGGTCTCAACCGCTTTCAGGCGTCCCATCATTTGTGGTTTTTTCAGTGTTTTTCCAATGAGCCGGAGACACTCTTTGCTGAGCTTTGCGGCTTGTTCGAGGTCTTGGGTCATCTGTGCAAAGTGTGCCTGCATGCGTGCTTGGCGGGCTTGTTGTACCGGCACCAATTCTGGGCTGCGCAAGATGGCTTCCACATCAATTCCGCGGTCGGGCAGTGAGGACAACACTTCGGCCAAGGGCTTGTGTTCCATTCCCCCAATAAAGGCCCCGCCCTCGGTGCAGTTGAACAAGGACACCGGTCCATTCATCTGTTCGGCCGTGTGCTCAAACCAGGCCCGGTATTTGGCGAAATCGAGAGAGGTGGGCACTTCACCGCCGTGGTACCCCGGCACCATGGTGCCCTCGAAGTGTTTGGCTTCCTTCCCCTTCAAGGTGTCGGACAAGTCTTGGCTGTAGCCTTGGAGTTGCCAGCGGTCTGCATCGGCGTTGTATACGGCTTCGGTACCGCCATCCGCACCATCTTTGTGGTAGTAACGGCCACCTGGAAAAGACAGGTCTTGGCCGACAAAGATGATGGGATTGCATCCCCACCGGATGCCCAAGCTGAATGCGGAGTGAGAGACGGTGCCCTGGGACAGTGCGTCGTGCTGTTGGTCGGCTGCGCCAAACATCCAGCCATCCAGACTCAACTGGTTGTAGTAGGAGATGAACCGACGGGCTTGCAGGTCGTAGAGGTTGCGGTCGACCGTCGTCGCAAGCAGGATGCCGGGAATGTTCTCGAGGGCAATGCCTTCAAACTGGCAGAGTACGTCTCGGGGCTCGAGTGCGATGGTGAAGTCGGGGTAGATGCCCGCATTCTGGAGTGAACGCAGGGTTCGGTTGACCGCCAGAATGATGGCCTTTCCTTTGGCTTCCTTGAGCAACCCAATGTTCTTTTCGAGGGAGGGTCCAGCACCCACGATGATGAGGGGCATGCCCGCAAAAGAGGTTTGCAGGTCGCCGACCATCAGGTTGTTGGCCACATGGGCAAAGTTGCGAATGCCATTCTTGCTCCACATGGGGGCCATGTCGAACAAAGGGCTGAGGAAGTCACGCTGTTGTTGTGCCACTTGTTGCAAGACCGCGGCATAGCGGCGGGTCACTTCGGTGGGGACCGAACAGTTGGGGGTCTGCAGGATGCGCACATTCTTGGCGGGTGAAGGTCGTTTGTGCAGCCATTGGGTGAGTTCGGCTTCGGACCGGATCAGGGCCACGCCCTCGGGAATGGGCCCGGGCTCCAAGGGCGGTGGGCACACCACAAACACCCGCTTGAGGCCTTGGCCCACAAAGTGTTGGCCCATTGCGCGTGCACCTTCGCCGACGAGCATCACGATGTCTCGTTCGCGATCCCAATCGGGCGGCAGTTGAAGGGCCGGTGCGGACATGGGTTTTGGGTATCGCAGTCACTCCATCGCGGCCATTTTCGCTTGTGATCTCAAGAAGGTGGGAGTGGATGGGGCTAAGATGATTCCAATGTCATCCGAAACCTCCGCCAACGGTTCGACAAGTCGTCTGAAGTGGTTCTTTGGGCGCTTGTTTCGCAAGCAGAATCGCGGCCTTGGTATCGTGCTCACCATTTCGTTGTTTCTGACTTTTGGTGGTCCAGGACTTGTGTTGAAGAAGCTGGCCGAACGCCGGTGCAAAGATGCGTGTGCGACCTACATGAGTGGCCGACCTGGGGCCCAATGGGTGGGCCAGTTTGCCGATGGTGCCGGCTACAGCGCCTTGCTCCAATGCATGAGTGATTCTTTGTATGAACAGCAGGGCTATGACTGCTGGAGTGAGAGGGTCAGCGCATGTACCCAGGCCTGTGCGGCCGATCCGAGCACCCTCCTCGATTAGACGTCGACGGGCTCACCCTGCAATTCACCCACCAAGTCTTCGGCGATTTGGTCGGCGTCATTTTGGGCGCCCGTGTTGTCTGCTGCATCGGCCTCGAGACTCAAAATGAGTCCATCCTTTCCGAGGGCGTACACGGTGATTTCCACTTCGGCATGACCTTGCTCTGGGTCTTCATCCCAGGGGACCGCGAAAAAGAAGGTCACGAACTCCGGGTCTTCTTTTTCAATCCGTACACTGACCCCTTCGTATTGATTGGCCACGGCTTCACCCGCTTCGCGCAGCCGGGCTTCGTCGAGTTTCTTTCCAGGGAGTTTCCAGTTGCGGTCCATGTCTGACCTGTATCACCCGCTGTGCGCGGGCGGGATGGTTAAAGGGAAATCATGGCCCATTCTCCCAACAAGCCGGTGCCACCACCGCGAGACCATCGCGATGTGGTGGATGCCCCCGATGAAGTCAGCATGACGCCCATCGGTGTTGTGCGCTCGCCCTATCAAGAGCGACACGGCACACCGCGGCAGGCGGGCATCAAAGGCCGGGAACGAGACCAGGCGATGGAGTCAGGACAGGTTGAACTCTTCCTTGAGCGCGTTCCGGCCAAAGCCTTGCGCGATATCGAGGGTTTCGATCGGATCTGGCTGCTGACCTACCTGCACCTGAATCCCAAGTGGGGCCCACTGGTTCGGCCACCGCGCGGTGGGGTTCGCCGTGGGGTATTGGCCACACGCTCCCCGCACCATCCGAATTCGATCGGCTTGTCCTGTGTGGTGTTGGACCGGGTGGAGGCGGGTGTGCTCCATGTTCGCGGCCTTGATTTGATTGACGGCACGCCGGTGCTCGACATCAAACCCTATGTGCCCTACTGCGATGCATTTCCGGAGAGTGCAGCGGGCTGGGTGGATGAACTCGACGAGGAATAGGCTTTGCCAATAAGTGCCTAAGCTTGTTTGGCTTGTGTTCGGGAGAGCCAGCGGTCCAAGGCGTTCGCAAAGCTCTGCTTGTCTTTGGCGCTGAAGGGAGGGGGCCCTCCTGTGTTGACTCCGGACCCTCGGAGTTCGTCCATAAAGTCCCGGACTTGGAGCCGTTGCTGGACGTTGATGGCGTTGAGTTCTTCACCACGAAACCGAATCACGGTGGCGCCCTTCTCGATGACCCGGGCAGCGAGGGGAATGTCGGATGTGATGACCACGTCCCCACTTTCGCAGTGCTCAGCGATGTGGTCGTCCGCGACATCCAGACCACCGGGCACCACCACGGACTTAATCCAGGAAAAACGGGGTACTTCCTGGTAACGGTTCGCCACCAGAATCACGGGGCACTTGGTTCGTTGGCTGGCCTTGAACACGATCTGCTTGCATGCGCCCGGGATACCGTCGCCATCTATCCAGATGGTTTTTTTGCTCATCGTGACTTTAGTCTCCCCATGTGGACGATGCGGTGGAAACGATGTGGTCGGTCGAAGACCACCCGCGGACGCGTGCCATGTTGAGGGGGATGGGCCGGTACAAGACCGTGGCCCGAATCTCGCCAGCGCTGCATCCTTCCGGCAAATCGAAGGCGTGTGAAGTCAGGGCATTGCTTCCGGGCGGAATTCGGTTGTCGGATGCAAGGTCGACGGCACGGTAGTGTGGGACATGCCGGTTGCCCGCTGAATCGAGCAGGACCTTGGAGAAACTGGTGCCGGCCCGTCCTGCCAAATGTAGGGCGTCTTGTCCGTCTTCCGGTTCTTCGGGCCACGCATCGCCCAGGTGTACGCGGTCGCCGATTTCAAGCACGGGTGCTTGGTCCAGTGTGAGAACATCCCCGTCGATATCGACGATGGAGGCTTGGCCCACCGGTGATTCGATTTCCATGCCCTTGTCTTCGGCGGCAAGGCTTCCATCCCCGAAAATACCTGGCCCTTCGTAGTCGTAGAACACGCCACTTGGTCGGACGAAGCGCAGGACTTGGCCCACGCCTGCCGCCGCCGCACCTTCGGGCCAGGTGAGCTCAAAGTCGACGGACTCCACGCCCTCTCCGATGACGCCAGATGCCCGGGTGCCGCCGGTATCTGGAATGGTGAGTCCACCCACAGGCTCCAATGTGCCGCAGTCTGCTTCTGCTTCGACCAACAGCAAGAGGCTTCTCATGGGTTCTCCTGTTGGAATGGCATGTCCGCAGCCAATGTTTGCGACGCTGACGGTGGCTTCGATCGTGTCGGCTACTGGTTCAACCGCAACGCTGACGTACAGCGCGCCATCGATCAACCGGGGAGAGCCGGCCAATGGGCCGCGGAAGGTGTGGTTGCGGTTGTCTTCGGGGTGTCGTGGAAAGCCAAAGGCGATGGATTGGTCTTCCGGTGTGGAGATGTCCACGGAGTTGTTGAGTTCAACATTGCCGGGCATGTGGCAGAACTGGCATTGAGTCGCTTCTTGGTTGTACGGACCGGCCTCCCATTCGGAGAATGTCGTGTGAATGGGCAAACCATCCGGCCACAGGGCCGTGTCGAGTTCGTCACCGGGCAGCAAGGCTTCTTGGTTTTGCTCGTGGCAGCCGGCACAGAAGGTTGACTCGTTGAATTTCGGTTGGTAGCTGCCGCCCATTGCCACGTTGGGTACGTCGATCAGGGGTCCAAAATAAACCGGGTCCCATACAAAGGTGTGGGAACCAGGTTCATTGGGCCGGCCCATGATGAGCCGCTTCCCAACCCCTGGTGGTTCGCTCAAGTCGATGTCCCTGACTTTGTGGCAAGCGTCACAGTGGACGCCAATATCGTAGGCGAGCCCGTGTGCATCATGAAGATTCCGTCCGCCGGCGATACCGTTTATCCCTGGTGCGTGGCAGTCGGCACACGCACCAAAAGCATCGGGGGCATCCGCTGCATCGATGCTCGTGCTGTCACACGGCAGTTGGTCTATGTCCCCACAATTGGGGTTGAGATCGGGCAGGACACCTCCACCGAGGTAGCACTTTTCTACGACTTCACCATCGGTGCCGGGCGCGTGGCCCTCACGCCATTGGCCTCCAGCCGTCGTGCAGCTATCCGCATCGGAGTAGGCTTGGGTGACGCCAGCATACAGGTCTTGCAACAAGGGGTTTCGGGTTGCTTCAGCATGCTTGGACTCCAAGAAGTCCTGGACGAATGTGGTGTGGCAATGGCTACAGTCCTCTCGCATGCTGTCTGTGCCATCACCGGGATCTTGGTATTCGTATGCTTCGTTGTCGGGTTGTTTCACTTCGACCAAGGTGAGTCCGATCGGTATGTCGGGCCGAAAGTACTCGTAGCCAATGGCCCGATAGCCTTGCTTGGCTGCCACAATCGCGGGCTCGCCGAGACCATTGTCTTCGAACCATAGAGAAAAGGTACCATCTCCATCGGTGAGCACCATGGTGTCGCTTTGTCCGCCCACCAAGACCATGGCTTCCGGAACAGGGGCGCCCTCGGAGTCGACCACGGTACCGGTGACATCGAAGGAACTGGGAAGCGGGGCTTCTCCGGAGTCCGCTGGGGGATCCACAATGGTTTCCACGATGGACGCTTCATCGCCTGGGTCCTTTTTGCCGCAGGCCAAGGCCAACAACAATATCGAGGCGTGTCGGGTTCTCACGGGAGACTCCGGATCCACGCTTCGACGGTGGCGATGCCCGTTTCGTCTTTCACTTCTGTTCCGAGCGGGGGCATTTGGGCCGTGTTGCCACGTTGGCTCATCCGGTAGATGACAGAACTCTCCTCCGCATTGCCGGGGGCAATGCGGGCGACGACATGTTGGTCATTGAACAGAGCGTTGTCATGAGACACGGCTGTTTTCCAGGCATCCGTTTCCTCGACCGTTGTGGCTTCAACGTTCAGCCAAAGGGCCAAATTCACCTGTGGAATGCGGTCGCTTTCAGCATGGTGGCAGGAGCCGCAGTTGGCATGCAGGTACCCCAATGCTGCTTGGGTGTCCGCATCGCCGGGCACAGTGTAGGCCGAGTCTGGCGGGTCACTCAGGGTGTCGGCCAAATCATCCAGACTGTTTTCGGTCTCTGTGTGACTCAATTGAATCGCGGAGAACCCGAGCATCCGAGATGCTCTTCCACC
>Ga0163108_10003810_pt1 | contig 10700 bp, 8 predicted proteins | sample Fk1155metaG_FD_109644 | JGI IMG/M metagenome (GOLD analysis project Ga0163108, IMG submission 109644) | Marine microbial communities from the Central Pacific Ocean - Fk160115 155m metaG | ecosystem: Environmental > Aquatic > Marine > Oceanic > Photic zone | place: The Central Pacific Ocean...
CATGCATGATCCGGGCATGCCTTGCATGCGATGTCACGCGCATGGCCGCGTCCGGGCACCGGTCCCATGGGGCGGATGGGCGCGGCCGGGCGGGGCTGATACATTGCGGGCCGACCGCAAGCCCTGGACGGTCGAGAACCCCTTGCAACCTGCATCCCCCGGCGTCTTTATCGCGCATGATGCCCGACCCCGCCGCCTTCCTCGCCCCCCGATCCCGCATCGCGGTCCTGACCTGCGAGCCGGTCGGCGTGCTGGACTACCTCGCCCCCGAAGACGGCGTGCGGCAGGGTGCGCTGGTGCTGGTGCCGCTGGGGCCGCGCCGCGTTCTGGGCCTGGTCTGGGGCGAGGGCAGGGGCGATTTCGACCTGGCCAAGCTGCGCCCCGTGGCCCGGATCCTCGATGCCGAACCGTTCCGGCCGGGGTTCCTCGACTTCCTCAGCCGCGCCGCCGACTACACCCTGACCCCGCCGCCGCTGATGCTGCGCATGGCGACCCGCGCCCCCGACCTGGACCAGCCGCCCGCCGCGCGCCGGCTCATCGTGCCCGCCGGCGATCCGCCCGCGCGCATGACCGAGGCGAGAAGCCGCGTCATGGACGTCATCGCCCGCCACGGCGGCGCCGGTTTCGCGCCGTCCGAACTGGCCCAACTGGCCGGTGTCGGCACCTCGGTCGTCAAGGGCCTGGTGGCACAAGGCACGCTGGCCGAGATCCAGGCTCCTCGCGATACCCCCTATCCGCGCCTCGATCCCGGTCGGCCCGGCAAGCCGCTGGCCCCCGATCAGCAGGCCGCCGCCGACACCCTGCGCGCCGCCATCCGCAAGGGTGGCTATGGCACCACCCTGCTGCGCGGGGTCACCGGATCGGGCAAGACCGAGGTCTATCTGGAAGCCGTCGCGGAATGCCTGCGCGCCGGTCGTCAGGCGCTGGTCCTGCTGCCCGAGATCGCGCTGTCGGCGGAATTCCTGGACCGGGTCGAGGAGCGTTTTGGGGCGCGGCCCGGCGAATGGCACAGCGGTATCACCCGGACCGAACGCCGCCGGTTGTGGCACATGGCGGGCCGGGGCGAGGTCGGGCTGGTGGTCGGCGCCCGCTCGGCCCTGTTCCTGCCCTTCCACGATCTGGGCCTGATCGTCGTCGACGAGGAACATGACAGCAGCTACAAGCAGGAGGATGTGGTCTATTACAGCGCCCGCGACATGGCGGTGCTGCGCGCCTCGATCGCGGGGGCGCATGTGGTTCTGGCCTCGGCCACGCCCAGCCTGGAAAGCTGGGTCAACGCGGCCAGCGGCAAATATGCCCGGCTGGACCTGCGAAGCCGCTATGGCGAGGCGGAACTGCCCGACATGGCCGCCATCGACCTGCGCGCCGAGGAGATGCCGGCAGGACGCTGGATCTCGCCCACGCTGGAAGGGGCGGTCAAGACGCGGCTGGCCCGCGGCGAACAATCGCTGCTGTTCCTGAACCGGCGCGGATTTGCCCCGGTCACCGTCTGCCGCGCCTGCGGCGAACAGATCGGCTGCCATCAATGCGACGCGCGGATGGTCGAACACCGTTTCCAGAACCGCCTTGTCTGTCATCAGTGCGGCGAGACGCGCCCCATCCCGACCGCCTGCCCCGCCTGCGGGGCCGAGGGCAGGCTGGCCCCGATCGGCCCCGGCGTCGAACGCATCGCCGAAGAGGTCGCCGCGACCTTCCCCGACGCCAGGGCGACGATCCTGTCATCCGACCTGTTCCATTCGGCCCGCGCGCTGAAGGACACCATCGCCCGGATCACCGATGGCGATACCCAGATCATCATCGGCACCCAGATCGTCGCCAAGGGCCACAACTTTCCCCGCCTGACGCTGGTCGGCGTGATTGACGCCGATCTGGGCCTGCAAGGCGCCGATCTGCGCGCGGCCGAGCGGTCCTTCCAGCTGATGCGGCAAGTCGCGGGCCGGGCCGGTCGCCAGTCGGGTGCCGCGCCGGGCCTTGCGCTGCTGCAGACCCACCAGCCCGGCCACGCGGTGATCCGCGCCATCCTGTCGGGCCATGACGAGGCTTTCTGGGACGCCGAGGCCGCCGGCCGCCAGGCCGCCGGGATGCCGCCCTTCGGCCGGCTGGCGGGCGTGATCCTGTCGCATCCCGACCTTGGCGTGGTCAGCGATTTCGCCCGCCACCTTGCCGCCCATGCCGGACCTCTGGATCACGCCGGCGCCGAATTGTGGGGTCCGGCGCCCGCGCCCATCGCCCGCATCCGGGGGCGTCACCGGATGCGGATGCTGATCCACGCCCCGCGTCAGGCGCCGCTGCAAGCGGCCATCGCCGACTGGCTGGCGCCGCACAAGCTGCCGACCAACCTGCGGCTGGCGGTGGATATCGACCCGCAAAGCTTTCTGTAGGCCGCGCGCCGCGGTTCAGTTCTTCAGCACGATGCAGTTGCCGCCCAGCCGTTTCAGCCTGATGCAGAAGGCATAGGCCTCGCCCCGGCTTTCATAGCCGATCTGGGCGGTATAGACGGGCTGCGCGATTCCGCTCAGGCGCTTTCTGACATAGCCCACGCGCCTGCCATCCAGAAGCGGGCGCAGCGTCCGGTTCAGCCGCGCCACCTGTCCCTGCGCGACCGCGCGGCTGCGATGGCTGGCGACGATCACGCCCCAGGGAAAGACGCGCGGCTCGACGACGAATTCGCGCAGGCCGCGATTGCCGGCCAGCGATTCGCAGGCCGGCCGGAACGGCCGGTCGGGATCCAGAGCCAGCTTCAGGTCCGCCGTCTCGGGCGGATTGTCGCGCCAGCGCCATGCGTTGAATCCGGTGATCGCCTCGACATAGTCCTGCGTCTCGTAGGGCAGCACGGTTTCGCTGGCAATGAACCGCGCCGCCCGTGCCTCGCCGCCGTTATAGGCAATCGCGGCCAGCCCGATATTGCCCGTCATGTCCGTAAGATAGCGAAGATACCACGCCGCCTTGAAGATCGCCTGGGCCGGGTTGAACGGATCGTCCAGATCGTAAAGCCGGGCGGTTTCAGGCATGAATTGCGCGATCCCCATCGCGCCGACCGGACTGATCGCGCCCGGCTCGAACCGGCTTTCCTTCCACAACAGGCGGGCCAGGAAATTCGGATCCAGCCCGCGCTGCGCGGCATTGCGTTCCACCAGCTTGCAGACATCCGCCACATAGCGGGACCGCCGCACGCAATCGCGGCCGTCATCGGTGCAGCGGATCTCGTCGCTTTGCCGGGCCGGGGGGCGGCCGTGGACGGCATCGACGGCGGGCCGGGCGGCGACCGGGGCGGTTGGAAGAAGCAGGATCGCCAGGATCGCAAGGATGCGCGTCACGACAATCTCTCTTTCCGAAAGGAGCCTGCCTTGCGGCCCGGACTCAGCCCTTCTTCGCCTTCTTGCGGGTCTTCTTCAGTTCGACCGCCGCCTCGGCGATCTCGATCTTGGCCTTGTCGGCGGCGCGTTCGGCCTTGCGGGCGGCCTTTCTGGCGTCACGCGCGGCCTGCTTTTCGGCTTTCTTCGCATCCCTTTCGGCCTGCCGGGCGGCCTTGCGTTCTGCGGTGCGGGCCTTTTTCTCGGCCTCCATCTGGGCCAGCCGCGCGGCCTTGCGTTCGGCCTTGCGCGCAGCCTTGCGCGCGGCCTTGCGCAGTGACTTCGCTTCGTTTGCGGCCGCCGTCGAGGCGTCGGGCGTGACCGTCGGGGCGGGCGGTTCGGCCGGGGCCGCGGGCTGGGCGGCGGGTGCCGGTGCCGGTGCAGATGCGGGCTGGGTCGCGGGCGCCTTGGCCTTCGCCACGCGGCGCGAGCCTGTGCGCAGGTCGGTCTTGCGGGTCTCGGCCTTGGCTCGCCCTGCCGGTTTGCGCGTGCTCGACGCGGGGGCGCGGCGCGCGGCCGACGATGCCACAGCGCGCGACGGCTTGTCCCCGGCGGGCTGCTGCCCTGCGGCCTTGGTAGCGGGCGCCAGGGGCAGCTTGCGCTTGCGCCGCTCGAGGTGAAGCCGACGCAGGGCCGTGGCCAGAAGATCGGCCGCACCGGGCCGGCCCTCGGTGACCGGGCCGCTGGCCCCGGTCATCTCGGCCTCGATCTCGGCTATCGCGCGGTACAGCGCCGCATCCTTCAGCGCGCCGATCGCCGGGGCGCGGCTGGCCGCGACCAGCGCGACCTGACCCGGCGTCAGGATTTCCTTTTCCAGCTTGGTGTAATTCGGCATCCCAATCCCCTGGACCCAGCGCAATCCGCGTCGGAGGGTGCGAAAATTCGCGTCCCTTTGCAACGGCAAAGGCCCCGGCGCGGTGTCGGGGCCTTGCAAGACGTCGCGTCGCGCGGCCGCCTCAGTATGCGAAGCCCATGCTGTCGACCGGCGCAACGCCGCTGGCGGTGATGACGGTGGTCGTCGGCGCCCCGCCCGCCGTGGCGCCGGGAACGCCGGCATCGGCCGCCGCCATGCCACCACCCTCGGGCTGGACGTAACCCTCGGGCGTTTCGCGCATCGGGCCTTCGATGCGCAGGCTCTCGGCCTGGCTGCGCACCTTCACCTTGGTGCCCAGTTCGACCTGGTTGAACAGATCCATGACATCCTGATTGAACATGCGGATGCAGCCGGCCGAGGTGGCCTTGCCGATCGAGGACGGATCCATCGTGCCGTGGATCCGGTAATAGGTGTCGCGGCCGCCCTCGTAGAGATACAGCGCGCGCGATCCCAGCGGGTTGTCCAGCCCGCCCGACAATCCGCCGGCGAACTGGCTGTAAAGCTCGGGTTCGGTGCGGATCATGTTGGCGGTCGGTCGCCAGTCGGGCCATTCCTGCTTGCGCCGGATCGTCGCCGTGCCGCTATAGCCCTTGCCGGCGCGGCCGACCGCGACGCCATAGCGCATCGCCACGCCGGGCGCGGTGACATAATAGAGAACCCGCGCATAGGGATCGACGATGATCGTGCCGGGGTCTTCCGGACCGTTATAGGCGACCTGCTGACGCTGGTTGCGTTCGGTCAGATAGGCGGCGCGAACGGCCGGGATATTGACCGGCTCGCCCTGCGGCCCGGTATCGGTGCGGGCCTGATAGACCGCCGGAACCGGCGGACCGGCCAGCAGCGAGGCGGATGTCGTCTGGGTCGTGGGCGCGCAGGCGGCAAGCCCAAGGGCAATCGCCGAAGCAAGGGAAACGAGGCGCAGCATGCGTTCAATCCTTCATTTGTCGCGGACCATCGCCGGCAGAGGCGCGGCCGCAGGCAGCAAGAGTTCGTTCCGGATGTCACCGCCGGCGGCAGAACCGGCCGTGATTCCTGCATGAGGTCATCAGCCCGCCCCATGCGAACAGCGTCAACCCATGCACATTCCGATCAAGCCGATTCGGCCGGTCTTGTTGCCAATGGGCGTCATCTCGATCAAGTTTTTACGAAAAGGGAACAAATCAGCGTGCGTTTGGTTTCACGCAAGTGCGAGAATATGAACGCGAACTTTCAGAAAGGCAGAGTCCAATGGGTCTTATCGTTGCATTGATCGTCGGGGCCATCGCCGGGTGGCTGGCCGGTCTCATGGTGAAGGGGCACGGCCAGGGCGTGCTGATGAACATTGTGGTGGGCATTGTCGGCGCGGTCATCGCGGCCTTCCTGTTTCCTGCGATGGGGCTGGCCATCGGTGCCGAAGGCTCGATCATCGGCTCGATCATCTACGCCACCATCGGCGCGGTCATTCTGTTGCTGATCATCCGGCTGGTGAACCGGGCCTGACCCCGCGGGGGCGGCAACCTCACCGATGTCTCGATAGCCCCCGGTCCCTCGTGGCGCCGGGGGCTTTCGCTTGGGGCCACGTCCTTCCGTCTCCGATTTCCCGAGCCCGGTGCAGATCGGCGAAAGGCCGGATCTCGTCGCAGCCTGCGATCCGCTTCGGACCGCATTGCCGTTCCGGGCCGGTCTGACTAGGCTGCGGGCAAACCCGATACAGGCAAAGTCTTGTCCGAGCCCACCGCGCCCCGCCCCTCGGCCCTCGCGCCGTTCCGCCATCGCGACTTCCGCATGCTCTGGAGCGCGACCCTGGTGTCCAATTTCGGCGGGCTGGTCCAGGCGGTCGGCGCGGCCTGGCTGATGACGCAACTGACCGACAGCGCGACGCTGATCGCACTGGTCCAGGCCTCCAACACGATGCCGATCATGCTGCTTGCCATCGCCTCGGGCGCGCTGGCCGACATCTTCGACCGCAAGACGCTGCTGGTCGCGGCGCAATGCCTGATGGCGGGCGTGTCGGTGATCCTGGCCATCGTTGCCTGGCAGGGCTGGCTGACGCCGTGGATGCTGTTGGCCTTTACCTTCCTGATCGGGGCGGGGCAGGCTCTTTACAATCCGCCCTGGCAGGCCAGCATGGGCGATCTGGTGCCGCGCGCCGACCTGCCCTCGGCGGTGACGCTGAATTCGGTCGGCTTCAACATGATGCGCAGCGTCGGCCCGGCCGCGGGCGGGATCATCGTGGCCGCCTTCGGTGCCGCCGCCGCCTTTGCCGTCAATGCGCTGAGCTATGTTCCGCTGCTGGCGGCGCTGAGCCGCTGGAAGCCCGGCATCGCCCCGCGCAACGCCCCGCCCGAAGCCTTCGGCCCCGCCGTCGCGGCGGGCCTGCGCTATGTCGCGCTGTCGCCCAACCTGATGCGGGTGATCCTGCGCGGCGCCCTGTTCGGCTTTGCCGCCGTCTCGGTGCTGGCGCTGCTGCCGCTGGTCGCCAAGAGCCAGCCCCAGGGCGGCTCGCTGCTGTTCGGCTTCCTTCTGGGTTGCTATGGGCTGGGCGCGATCGCCGGCGCGGTGCTGAGCCCGCGCATCCGCGCGCGCCACGACAACGAGATGATCGTGCGTCTGGCCTTCGCAGGCTTCGCCGGTTCGGCCATCGTGCTGGGGCAGACCGGTTCGCTCTGGCTGCACGCGCTGGCCATGCTGCCTGCGGGCGCGTCCTGGGTGCTGGCGCTGTCGCTGTTCAACGTGACGGTGCAATTGTCCACGCCCCGCTGGGTCGTGGCGCGCGCGCTGGCGCTGTATCAGACCCTGACCTTCGGCGGCATGGCGGCCGGATCCTGGGTCTGGGGCAGCGTCGCCGGGGCCGAGGGGACCGGCACGGCGCTGACCCTTGCCGGCTTCGTGCTGCTGTTCGGCGCCCTCATCGGCGTCTGGTTCAAGGCCCCCGAATTCGGCACCGCCGATCTGGACCCGGTGAACCGCTTTCGCGAACCGGCCCTGCGGCTGGATTTGCGTGGGCGATCGGGGCCGATCATGATCATGGTCGATTACCGCATCGCGCAGGACGACGTGGCCGAGTTCCTGCGCCTCATGCGCCAGCGGCGCAACATCCGCCGGCGCGACGGAGCCCGGAACTGGGCCCTTCTGCGCGATCTGGAACATCCTGACCTGTGGTCGGAAAGCTATCACATCGCCACCTGGGACGAATATGTCCGCCACAACCTGCGCCGCACCAAGACCGATGCCGAGGTCACGGTCGCGCTGCGCGCGCTGCACCGGGGCGAGGGCGATCCCGTCGTGCACCGCATGATCGAACGGCACAGCGTCAGTCAGCGGGATGACGTGCCGCTGATGGGCAAGATCGAGGTGCCCTGAAAGACGGGGAAAGAGGGGAAAGAAGATGAGACTTCAGGACAAGGTGGCCATCGTCACCGGCGGCGGCTCGGGCTTCGGGGCGGGGATCGCGCGGAAATTCGCGGCCGAGGGCGCGCAGGTCGTGGTGGCCGACATCAACGAGGCTGCCGCCCGCGAGATCGCGGCCCGGATCGGCGGCCGGGCGATCCGGGCCGATGTGGCGGATGCGGGCAGCGTCGGGGCGATGGTGGCCGAGGTCATCGACGCCTATGGACGGATCGACGTGATGGTGAACAATGCCGGCGTCACCCATCTGCCTACCCCGATGGAAGAGGTTTCCGAAGCCGATTTCGACCGGGTTCTGGCGATCAACTGCAAGTCGATCTATCTGATCGCGCGCAAGATCGTGCCGCTGATGAAGCAGGCCGGGCGGGGCGCCATCGTGAACGTGGCCTCGACCGCGGGGGTTTCGCCGCGGCCGAAACTGAACTGGTACAATGCCTCGAAAGGCTGGCTGATCACTGCAACCCGCGCCATGGCGGTGGAACTGGCCCCTTTCGGCATCCGGGTGAACGCGCTGAACCCGGTCGCGGGCGAAACGCCGCTGCTGAAAAGTTTCATGGGCGAGGACACGCCCGAGATGCGGGCTAAATTCCTGTCCACGATCCCGCTGGGCCGCTTCTCGACACCCGAGGATCTGGGCAACGCCGCCTGTTTCCTGGCCTCGGACGAGGCCTCGATGATCACCGGCGTCGCGATGGAGGTGGATGGCGGCCGTTGCATCTGATGGCGCGGCCGGCGTTTTGCACCCCGGCGGGTTATTCGCCGTTCAAAGCAGGCGGTTCGCCTTTCCCCGACCCTGGCAGCATATGAATTGTCTTGCGGTTCGGGCGGGGATGCCGATGACCGCGCCCGAAGCAGGCGCCTCATCCCGCGCGGATGAGGCGTTTTCCATTTGCCTTGGTCGTGAAATATCCCCGGGGAGTCCCGAAGGGACGGGGGCGGAGCCCCCTTTTTTGTCTACACCTCGTCGCGCCAGCGGTTGACCAGCGGATAGCGCCGGTCCAGCCAGAAGGCCCTGGTCGAGATACGCGGGCCGGGCGCGGCCTGATAGCGTTTCCATTCGCTGACATAGAGCAGCGTTTCCACCTTCCTGACGGTTTCGGCGTCAAAGCCCCGGGCGACCAGATCCTTCAGGGCCAGATCCTTTTCGACCAGCCCTTCGAGGATCGCGTCCAGCACCTCGTAGGGCGGCAGCGAATCCTGATCCTTCTGGTCGGGGCGCAGCTCCGCCGAGGGAGGCTTGTCGATGATCTGCGGCGGAATCACCTCGCCCTCCGGACCCATCATCCAGTCGCGGTGATTGGCGTTGCGCCAGCGGCAGGTCTCGAACACGCGGGTCTTGTAGAGATCCTTGATCGGGTTATAGCCGCCGGCCATGTCACCGTAGATCGTGGCGTAGCCGACCGCGACCTCGGACTTGTTGCCCGTGGTCAGCAGCATCTCGTTGAACTTGTTGCTGATCGCCATCAGCATCACGCCCCGCAGGCGGGACTGGATGTTTTCCTCGGTGGTGTCGGGCGCGGTGCCGGCCATCAGATGGGCCAGCGCATCGGTCACCGCGTCGCGGGCCCCTTCGATATGGACGGTATCGAGCCGCGTGCCCAGACGCCGTGCACAATCGGCGGCATCATCCAGGCTGGCCTGCGAGGTGTATTGCGATGGCAGCATCACGCAGCGGACGTTTTCCGGCCCGATCGCGTCGGCGGCGATGGTGGCCACCAGCGCCGAATCGACGCCGCCCGACAGGCCCAGCACGACCTTGCGAAAGCCGGATTTGCGCAGATATTCGCGCAGGCCCAGCATCATCGCCTGATAATCCTGTTCCCAGGCATCGGGTTGCGGCGCCATCAGGCCCGGCTGGGCCTGCCAGCCTTCGCCCGTGCGGATGAAATCGACATGGGCCAGCATCTCGGTGAAGGGCGGCAACTGGACCGCCTTCCTGCCGCCGGGATTCAGCACGAAGCTGGCGCCGTCATAGATCTGGTCGTCCTGGCCGCCCACCATGTTGACATAGACCAGCGGCAGGCCGGTTTCGATCACGCGACCGACCATGTGGCCCATGCGCAGATCCAGCTTGTCACGATGATAGGGGCTGCCATTCGGCACGATCAGGATCTCGGCCCCGGTCTCGGCCAGCGTCTCGGTCACGTCGGGATACCAGCCGTCCTCGCAGATCGGCGATCCGATGCGGGCGGGTCCGACCGGATAGGGGCCGCTGATCGGGCCGCTGTCGAACAGGCGCAATTCGTCGAAAAGCTGCTTGTAGGGCAGGTGGTGTTTCAGCACGCGGGCGACCAGCTTGCCCTGCCTGAAGACGAACCAGGCATTATAGAGACCGTCGCCGTCGCGCCACGGACCGCCGATGGCCAGGGCGGGACCATCCGCACAATCCGCGCCCAGCCGCATGATCCGGGCCATGGCGTCTTCGGTGAAGGCGGGTTTGAGCACCAGATCCTGGGTCTGGTAGCCGGTGATGAACATCTCGGGCAGGGCCAGCATGTCGGCGCCGGCCTCGCGCGCGGCCTGCCATGCGTCGCGTGCCTTGGCGGCATTGCCGGGCAGATCGCCCACGGTGGCGTTCAACTGGCCGATGGTCAGGCGGAAACGGTCGGTCATGGCGTGGCCCCGGGCTTCTCTCGCGCCCGTGATAGGGGATGGCGCCGGAAAGGGAAAGTCGGGCTTTGCGCGCGGCGCGGCCATGGGTTAGACCTTTGGCAAAAGACGAAGGGCGTGGCGATGAAACGGGCAGCGGCAGCGGCGACGGCGGGTGCATTGGCTTTGGCGCTGATGGCGGGCGCAAGCGGCGCGGATGCGCAGGTCGTCACCAAGCAATACGATGATGGCGGTGTCTACGAAGGCACGTTCCGCAACGGCCGTCAGCACGGGCAGGGCACCTATACGCTGCCCAACGGCTATGTCTACGAGGGCGACTGGGTCGAGGGCGAGATCCGGGGGCAGGGCAAGGCCACCTTTCCCAACGGATCGGTCTATGTCGGCCAGTTCGTCAAGGGCAAGCCCGAGGGGCGCGGCAAGATCACCTATCCCGATGGCGGCACCTATGAGGGTGACTGGATCGCCGGCGAGATCAC
>Ga0163108_10003814_pt1 | contig 10694 bp, 9 predicted proteins | sample Fk1155metaG_FD_109644 | JGI IMG/M metagenome (GOLD analysis project Ga0163108, IMG submission 109644) | Marine microbial communities from the Central Pacific Ocean - Fk160115 155m metaG | ecosystem: Environmental > Aquatic > Marine > Oceanic > Photic zone | place: The Central Pacific Ocean...
CCAATTTCACGGAGCTTTTCTGCAACACGAAATGCATGTGGACCAATTCCACCAGCCCCGGAATATGTAGGAGATATGAAAAGAATATTCATTCATGAAATTTACTATAATTACTTTTTAAGCTCTTGGATTAATTTGTAGACTGTTTTTGATAGACAACAATTGTTTATTCCGCAATTGATGAACGTGTTTCTAAAGAGGATTTATCCCATTGGTGGCATGCCTGGAGAACCACCAGCACCTGGGCAAGATCGATTCCAATTTTATGCATGAAGTATCTTTGAAGAAGAAAGCATATAACATGTTGCTAGAGGAAAATACCCAATGAAAGATGTTGCAATTTTTATTCCAACAAGAAATGTTGGAAATGCACTTGCTGCGACTCTAGATAGAATCCCGAATGATGTCAAAACACAAGTTGGGGAAATTTTTGTTATAGATAATGACAGTGAAGATGATACGTATCGTATTGGAGTAGAATATAAGAAAAAAAATCAGTTACCAAATCTGAATGTGTATAAGAATGATAAAAATTTGGGAATGGGAGGTAGTGAAAAAAAAGCATTTGAATATGTAATTAATAAAAATCTTAAGTTCATAATTTCACTTCATGGAGATGCACAATATGCACCTGAATCCATCAAAGATATTTTAAAACCATTACAAAAAGGAGAAGCAGACTTTGTGTTTGGAACAAGAATGTTAGGTAATCCACTTAAAGGGGGAATGCCATTTTGGAGATTTTTTGGAAACAAAGTATTAACTAGAATTGGAAATCTTATTTTAGGATTAAATCTTACTGAACTTCATTCTGGATTTAGAGCTTTTAATGTTGAGACATTAAAAAAAATACCTTTTAAAGCTCTATCAAATGATTATCATTTTGATCATGAAATGATAATATTATTTGCATTATCTAAGAAGAAAATTGTTGAGATTCCAATACCAACTAGTTATGCAGAGGAATCCACTAGTCCATCAGTTTCTCAGACAATAAAATATTCAAGTGACGTAATTTATGATTTGATAAAGGTTGTTTTGCATAAATGTGGAATAAATAAACAAAAAAAATTTTTGTTGAATTAATTTTTATTTTTAAAATTTTTATAAGATCCCACAATGTCATCAATATAATTTAAAACAGATTTTGAATTAAAATTAAATTCATTTACTATCCTTTCAGTATTAATTTTGGGAAATGAATAATTTTTAGCACCTTCTAAGATATCTAATTTGCATGATGTAATTTGTTGAAGTTTAGTAATTATATCCTGATTTGTCGTATTTTCACCTTTAGCTACATTATAAATTCTGTATTTTCCATTCAACGCAATCTTAGGCAATACTTTTACAACATCATCGATATGAACATAATCCTTTTCACTTTCTAATTTTATAGATAAGTTGATATTTTTTTTGTCAACTGCATCACGAATTATTGAGGGTAAAAATAAGTTTGAAGTATGATTGAATCCAGAAACATTTGATAATCTTGCTATTCTGATTTTAGGATTATCAAAAGCTAAACAAATTGATTCCCCCATAACTTTTGAAATTGGATATAAATTATTGATATTTGTTGGATCTAAGTTTAGTGAGGTATCTTCACGAGTAGTTTTTAATCCAGAATAAACTCGTGTTGAAGAACAATATAACAATGATTCAAAATTTGAATTATTAACAAGTTGATTCAAGTGTCCCACATGTGATTCAATAAAATTTAATATGTTTTTTTTATAATCGAAGTCACCTATAGCGTAAATTACATGCCCAAGATTTCTTTTTGTGATATCCTCACGTCTAATATCAGGCGTATATACTTCCATTCCTTTATCCTTAAGATGGCTTATCAGGTTTTTTCCAATGAAACCGCTAGAGCCTAAAACAGTAAACAGCATTAAGTTTCTAATTCCATTTGATTGTCATGATATGTTATTGCATCTGAAAATGTTTCCCAGTTTTTATCATTTTTAGAAATAGCAGATATTGGGAGAGGCCATTTGATCTTAAAATTTTGGTCATCAAATCTAATTCCTTTATAATATTCAGATTTGTGATACTGACTCATTTGATAATATACTTCTGAATCATCTTCTAATGTTTGAAAGCCATGTGCTATTCCTTTAGGTATGTACAACATTTTATGATTCCCAGAACTCAATTCATTACTTTCCCATTGTTTGAAAGTTGATGAGTTTTTTCGAAGATCTACAAGTACATCAAAAATTTTTCCCCTAACACAGCTTACAATTTTAGTTTCTTCATAAGGAGGTAATTGAAAATGTATGCCACGTATTGTTCCTTTTTTTTTATTATATGAGATGCTACATTGAACAAAATTTTCTATTAATTTACGTTTTTGAAATTCTTGTTTATCCAATGTTCTAGCGAAAAATCCCCTATCGTCTTCAATTTTCTCGATTTCTATAAGAAAAACTCCATTAATTTTTGTTTCAGTAAATTTCAATAAATCACCGGTTCTCCATAATAAAAGTCTCAAATTGTTTAATTGTGTATTCTAACATATCTTTTGACAAACCAGGGAATACTCCAATCCAGAATGACTGATTCATAATTTTATCGGTATTTGATAATGTTTTAGAAGTTCTGAATGTTTTATTTTTAAAGTATGGTTGTTTAATTAAATTTCCCGCAAAAATTGGTCTTGTGTCAACTAATTTACTAGTAAGGTAATTTACTAATGATTCCCTTGAAAATGGTATATTATCTTTAACAGTGATAGGAAACCCAAACCAAGAAGGTTTGCAATTCTCTGAAGAACTTGGTAAAATTAAAAATTTTTCAAATGAAGAAAGACCACTATATAGCAATTCAAAATTTTCTTTTCTAATTTTAATAAACTCCGGTAATCTATCTAATTGAGCTAAGCCAATTGCTGCTTGCATGTCAGTAATTTTGAGGTTATACCCTACATGAGAGTAAGTATATTTGTGATCATAACCGAATGGTAGGTCACCTAATTTCCATTCAAATCGTTTTCCACATGTATTACTTTTGCCAGTAGGACAATAACAATCCCTTCCCCAATCTCTAAAAGATTCAACAATTCTTTTTAATTGAGGATTATTAGTTAGAACTGCTCCTCCCTCTCCCATGGTTATATGATGAGCTGGATAAAAGCTCAATGTAGATAGATCACCAAAAGTCCCAACAAATTTTTCATCATATGTAGTTCCTAATGCATCACAACAATCTTCAATAAGCCATAGATTGTGTTTTCTAGCAATATCTGTAATTTTTTTAATATTGAATGCATTACCAAGTGTATGTGCAATCATTATAGCCTTCGTTTTTTTTGTAATATTTTCTTCAATTAGATTTTCATCTATTACATAGCTAGGAATCTGTACGTCAATAAAAATTGGGATTAAATTATTTTGTAATATAGGATTAACTGTTGTAGGAAAGCCTGCAGCTACAGTTATGACTTCATCACCAGGCTTAAGAGATTTCTCACCAAGTTGTTCAGATGTTAATGATGATAAAGCTAAAAGATTTGCGGACGAACCAGAATTGGTTGTTATGACAAACTTTACCCCTAAAAATTTACCTAATCGTTTTTCAAATTCCTCATTAAATCTACCGGTAGTTAACCAAAAATCAAGTGATGATGAAACAAGCATTTGAATTTCTTTTCCCCCAAAAACTCTTCCAGAAACAGGGATGCTAGATTTACCTGGTATGAATGGTTTTTTTGAATGTACATCTTCAGCATATTGTGAGATTAACTCCATAATTTTATTTCTTATTTCTGCACTATTTTCTAGATCTAAGTTAGAATTTGTTAAATAATTATCATTATCCAATTTTTGTTCACTTAACATTAGTTGTATGCGGTTGTTTTAATTTTTTTGAAAAATTCTCTATTTGAGATAAAGTGAATTTATTCATGTCTAATTTTTTATCAATAAAAGCACTGTACCAAGAAACTGTTTCAGATATCGCTTCTCGAATTGATAAAATTGTTTTCCAATTTAGTAATTTTTTTGCTTTAGTAGAATCAAGCATTAGTAATTTTGCTTCATGTTTTAACCCAGAATTCAAATTAGAGCCATCTTCCCATTCTCCATTACCCCATTGTTTAAGAATACTGTCTACAAGATGCTTAACTTGAATTTTATCTTTAGAGTTTTTTGGACCCATATTCCACGAAGTGGAAAAATTTTCTGGATCCTTCCACATTTTTTGAGATAATTTCAGAATTCCATTAACGGGTTCTAGGATGTATTGGAATGGTCTTACATAATCAGGATTCCGAATAAGAATTTTTTTTCTTGAAATTAGTGATTTTACACAATCAGGTATTAATCGATCTTCACCCCAATCCCCTCCTCCGATTACATTTCCCGCTCTTACACTCGCTATTCCAGCTTTAGATTCTTCTTTCTGTGAAGTGAAAAATGAGTTTCTGTATGACGAGATTATTAATTCCGTACCCGCTTTACTTGAGCTATAAGGGTCGTAACCACCCAGATGGTCATCTTCTTTATAGGCATGGTTTTTTTCAATATTTTTGTAACACTTATCACTTGTTAATATCACACAGGATTTTACACTAGAAGCATGTCTTATGGATTCCAAAAGATTTGCCGTTCCCATAATATTAGTTTGTAAAGTGTCTATAGGCTTTTCATATGAGACACGAACTAATGGTTGTGCAGCTAGATGAAATACAAACGAAGGTTTGAATTCATCAATAGATTTTTGCAATTTTTTTAAATTATTAACATCTCCAATTATATCAGTAACATAATTTTTTAATTCAATTATTTCAAACATTGATGGTTTGGTAGGAATATCAATTGAATAACCAACTACATTAGCTCCTAGTGATTTTAACCATAATGAAGTCCAAGTTCCTATAAACCCAGTGTGACCAGTAATAAAAACAGTTTTTCCAGAAAATATATTTTCAAATGTTTCTTGGGAACTCATTTTTTCCAAATTTTCCATGGAGGATTATCACCATTCCACAAAGAATCTAATTGGTTTTTGTCTCTTAGTGTATCCAATCCTTGCCAGAAACCTTCATGTCTGTAAGCACCTAATTTTCCATCTTTAGCTAGGTTTTCTAATGGTTTACGTTCCAAAATTTCATCGTCACCTTCAATATAATCAAAAATTGTAGGTTCAAAAACAAAAAATCCACCATTAATCCAACCACTACTACCATGAGGTTTTTCTTGAAAACTCGATACATTTACTCCATCTATTTCTAATGCACCAAATCTTCCTGGAGGCTGAACCGCAGTTACTGTTCCAAGACTGTTATTTTTTTTATGAAAGTCTATAGATTTTTGAATATCTATATCACAAAGACCATCACCATATGTAAAACAAAATGTTTCGTTATCAAGATAATCTCTAATTCTTTTTAGACGTCCTCCAGTTTGAGTATTCAGACCTGTATCTACTAATGTTATTTTCCATGGTTCAGTAAATTTTTGGTGTACTTCAAAATTATTTTTTTCCAAATCAAATGTTATATCAGACATATGAAGAGAATAATTTGCAAAATATTCTTTTATCATATATCCCTTGTAACCACAACATATAATGAATTCATTAATATCAAAAGCAGAATAAATTTTCATAATATGCCAAAGAAGAGGCATTCCACCAATGTCAATCATAGGTTTTGGTTTTAGGTATGTTTCTTCACTTAGTCTAGTCCCAAAGCCACCAGCTAATATTACAACCTTCATAGTACACGATTAGATAATAGCTATAAATGTGATACAAATGAATTATACTGATTGTGTGATCTGCTCAGCATCATCTAATAGTGAAGGATAAATCTTAAATTTCGTTTCCCATCTTCCGACAAAAATTGTTTCCCAACTCCACGTTTTACCATCTGTAGATGCAACTTTATTTAAATACGAATACATTCTCTGTGTTTCTTGTAATTGAGAAGAGTCTGAAAAATAATCTTTCCATGCAAATTTAAAAATCTCTTTTTTTGTTGATTCATTACTATCTCTAGTTGTTAACAAGAACACATTCCATTTCACTAAATCTTGCAATAAATCGATTCCAGATCGATAATCTTTCTTAGACTCTAAAAAGCCTACAAATAATAAAATCTCCTCTTCAAGTATATTTTCATCCCATGCTAATTTTGCCCAAGTTGCTTCTTCTATAGGCCAATAAATTTCGCCAAGATCAGGATCATAGAAATTCCAGCCTTTTCCTGCATAACCATCTTCAATATACTGTGAAACAATTTCATACTGTTCTGAAAAAATTGTTTTTTTTGCTTTACAAAAATCAATAAAAATCTCATAAAAATTTATGAATGATAGATCATGTGTTTTCTTGTAAAATTTTGCAACAAATTCCAAAATTCCCATATTTTGAAAAACGATCATCAACCATGAATAGAGAAACATTTGTTTCAAATCTTCTATAGTAAATGAAAAAGAACCAATTGCAATATCCTCATATTCTGGAATACCACGATTAGAAACATCTGAATGCCAAAGGAATATTGGTGAAGATATTGTTTTGATTTTATACTGTTCTACATATGCAGGTTCAGCCATTGGTGCGTTAGGAAAAACACCACAATTATGTATCAAAAGATGATCAACTTTAGTATCCGAAACAATAGTTTCTAAATTTTCCTTAAAATTTTCTAAAGTTTCTCCAGGTAAGCCTCTGATTATTTCTGTATATGTAGGTAAGCCTGCATTACGAAATGATTCAGTTAATTCTGAAAATTTATCAAATTTGATATTTGCTCGTTTAATAATTTTTAATGTTGTTGGATCTAATGATTGTAATGATAAAGTAACAGCGCGGAGTAAACCTGCATCATACAATTCCTTTGCAATTGGAATAATTGCTTCTGATGCCACTTTTGCAAAAGTTGGATGAAACGTTGTGGGATATCCCATTTCTTGAGACACCTCCTTCATTTTCCTTGCAATTCCCATATCTCGTTCTTTATAAATTCCAAAATTGGCATCACAGCAATCAATATATGGAATTTTATTTTTACCAAACCATTCAATTTCTTTCATAATTTTTTCTTCTTCAAATTTTCTCATTTTAGTACCTATAGCACTTCCCCAATCACAGAAGGTGCAGAGATATGGACATCCACGTAAAGTTTCCCAGGCTGCAACCCATTGATATCCCGGCCTTCTTTCTACTAAATCCCAAATTAGATTTGTTAAATAAGGTGAAGGTAAATCGCTAAAATCATTTATTCTGGGTTGTAATGAATTCTTGAAATCTTTAGTTTCAATTCCTAACACTTTTGAGAAATCTTTATCATTAAGATATGCTTTCAAAATATTTTCAAGAACATATTCACCCTCACCATGTACAATAATATCCACAAAAGGATATTTTTCAAAGAAACCTTCTGAGTTGTTTGGAACTTGAGGACCGCCAAAAACTACTAAACAATTTGGATTGCTTTCTTTCACTTCCCTTGCAAGTTTTGTAGTAATTTCCCAATTCCAAACATAGCAAGAACATAATAAAATATCTGAATCTTTACATTGCTCTGTATATTCTTCAGTCTTATCTCTAAAAACAAATGTTTTTTTAAATTGAAAATTTTTTGATAATTCAGGTTTACTTTTAACGTATGCTAGTAACATACCTATACTATATGGAAAATGAATTCTGCCTCTATACTGATAATTAAATTGAGATGAACTAATTTTGAACATTTCTCTAACACCCAAAACGAATAGTTCCTATTTATAATATCTTATCGAGTAGATTAATTTTAATGATATTTGTACCAAATTTTCAAAAGAAGAAAAATTCTGAAATTAATTAGGATCAGTTCTCAGTATGAATGCACCAGTAAATTTCAGTGCTATAAATCCAATACAAACTAAATACCATAATGTCAAAACTCTAATCATTACACTTAGAATTAGTGCTGTAGAAATCTCTATTCCTTCCAGAGTTAACAAGCCAGTAAGCGTACCTTCAGTAATCCCAATTCCACCAGGAATAAAAGATATGGCACCTAAAAGAGAAGAAGTTGCATAAATAGCAAGAACCTTGAAATAATCTAGCATATTGATGTCAAAAGCTATCAAAGTATAGTAAACCGCAATTGAAATGATAAACCAATATGAAACTGCAAGTAGAATACATATTGTAGCAACTTTTACATTTGTAGATTTTTGTACAATTTCGTAGGACTCTGAAATACTCTCAATATATTTTGAAAGAAACTTTGTTTTTGTGATTCGTTTAAAAAATAATTCAGAAGCGGGTCTATAAAACATAAAGAAGAAAATTACAGCCAAAATGAAAACTGCTATAACAATAAGATGTGGATATACTCCTAAAATTATTATTCCTACTATAGAAGCTACAATAGCACCGATAAGATCATACATTTTTTCAATCAATACAATTGGTGCAGTTTTTGCACGTGGAATGTCAGAACTTATTTTAAGAATTTGAGATTTCATTAGTGCTCCAATTTTACCTGGTGTGATATCAAAAGCTAGTCCTGATAAAAAAACAGCTAAACTTTTCGCCAGCGGTACTTCTATTTCACAGTTTTTAAGCAAAAAATTCCATTTTATGAAAATAGGTATTAAACTTAATGTTACTAGAAATAAAATTAAAGGCAAATAATTAATTTTAAAGTTAGATATCTTTTCTTGAATTAAATTAAAATCTGCGACAAAAAGAAAAATCGCATATAATATTATTGTACTAGTTATAATAAGAAGAATAGCATTACCAAATTTCATAATTCATCTAAAAATTTGTCTAGATTTTGCTTTGATAGCGATAATAATAAAGAAACTAATCAGGAAAATTACTGAGCAAAGTAGTACAATCGGATCTGAAATTGATTTTTGGAAATTTATGTCAAGAGGCAAACGCCAAATTTTTTCAGGATTAAAATAAATATTTTCCCAGAATATTAGGTATGTTACCGCGTGTGCAGCTATTGTGGTTATAAAGAATATTTTTTGTATTGCTTTATTTAAAATATTATTTAAACATCTTACAAACCCATACGCCATTACTAATACTATTGGTAAAATCATAGGTACATAGTATTTTGTTTGTGTAAAAGAATCATTTCCAAGTGATATAGTCACGAAAAAGCTGAGAAACCAAATCACAATAAGAAGTTCCGAAAACAACAATTCTTTCTTCATAATTTTTCTTAGTAAATACCACGCACCAACGAAAAAAAGAATTGTAAGTGGTACACTTACGAATGCATATCCATTAACAACGGATTGTGGGATATTTTCAGCGCCAAATACGTAATAATATGCATCAATAACAGGATATATTGTAACACTAAAAGTACCCAAAAATGGCATGTAGAACTTTTGTAGAGGTGACCATGTAGAATACATATCTGAATCATCTGACTGAAAATCTTGCAGATTTTGATATTGATTGTTCAATTGACTGATTGGATCTACATAGTAGTATGGATTGGTTATGATAATAGTTGAAAAAACAATTGTTAAGAAAAGCAAAAACAGGAAAATTGATTTTCTGAGAAATTTTTTATCCTTAATTTTTGATATATGAAATTTTTCTTTTACATCACTTCTCCACAGGATCATAATGAATAACAAGGGGAATAATTCTAATGCTGTTAATTTTACATTAACTGCTAAAGCAAATATAATTGCGCCTAAAACTAAATATTTTATTTGTGTTCTGCCCTGATTTTTAACTGAATATAAAATAAGCAGAATAGATAACAACATAAAAAATATTACAAAAATTTCTGATTGAATTATTCTACTATATAACATAGATAAACTATGGAATAATAATACAGATGCAAAGACTATTCCAACTGAGTTTGAGAATAAAGTCCTACCAATTAAAAAACTAACTACAATAGCTAGTGAACCGAAGATAGGAAAAAAAAATCTTGCAGATCCAAGTTCAGATGATGATGGAATATTTTCTCCTGCAACGGCTATATTCTTGTGTATTGGTCTACATGGTTCAAGGTTACTATAATAAGTCCGCTCAGTTTCTGAAAGAAATTCATCCCCTATTCCGGTAAATATTCCCTTGATAATACCACCTGTTGCTATACTCACATGAACATTACATGCAGTATTGAGCATATCACAATCTCCTATGCCAGTTATACAGGGATTTAGCAAATCACCTTTCATCACAGAATCATACCAGATCATTCCAAATGTATGATGAAATACTTCATCTATGAAAATACCTTGACCATCCAAGTTGAATCCAAATATTGAATATGCAAAAATAAAAATAATTATAGAAATTAAATATACTTTATAGTTACGAATCATTATTTATTATCCCCAAGCGATAAATGATATAAAATATACTATCAAGAATTGCTTAAAGAAATCTCACAGATATTCTAATAAGAACTACACATCAAATTAGTAAAATCTTGTGGATGGTGTAAAATTTTTGTTTTATCTAATTCTTTAGATTGTAAACCAGCCAGATTTTACATAAGATAATGCTATGTTGAGAGCAAATACAATCAAAGTAAAAGCATAGACAGACCACATTATCACATTAATTTTTCGTTCCGAAGAATTTTTCTCAATAATAGTATAAAGAAACTTTCCCCCATCCAGTATAGGTAAGGGAAGCATGTTGATGATCCCAATGAAAAACGAAATCATCCATAACCAAAGAAGAAACATCGATATCTGAGG
>Ga0163108_10003815_pt1 | contig 10693 bp, 5 predicted proteins | sample Fk1155metaG_FD_109644 | JGI IMG/M metagenome (GOLD analysis project Ga0163108, IMG submission 109644) | Marine microbial communities from the Central Pacific Ocean - Fk160115 155m metaG | ecosystem: Environmental > Aquatic > Marine > Oceanic > Photic zone | place: The Central Pacific Ocean...
CAACTTCATATAGATTTACTTCACACTATGGAACAGTTGATAATCCAAAAATTTTTATAAAACAAGGTACAACTTTTGCTTTTGATTTATCTGCTTTATCAGGATCACATCCTTTTGCTATACAAACTTCAAGTGGTGCTTTCAATTCATCAAATAGAATTTCAACAGGATTAACACACGTTGCTTCAGATGGAACAGTTACAACAGGATTAAATGCTCAAGAAAAAACAAACGGTGTATTATACTTTGATGTACCACACGACCAATCTGGACCTATATATTACGTATGTACTGCTCATCCAGCTATGGCAGGTACAATAGAAGTTAATACAAAAGGATCAGGAAAAGTTTTACAACAAGTTAATACTCAAACAGGTGCTGTTAATACAGGAACAACAATATTTCCAGAAGACGACACAATTCCTCAAAATACTGAAGGAGATGAGTATATGACTTTAGCAATAACTCCTAAATCTGCTACAAGTACATTAATGATTGAAACACAAATATTTTATTCACAATCAGCAGGTACTAGAGGTGGTGCAGGAATATATAAAGATACAGGCGCAGACGCATTAGCATTTACATCTAACTTTATAAAAGACGCTACAAGTATGGGTAATATGACAGTTATGTATTCAGAAACATCTGGAAATACTACTGCTAGAACATATAAAGTAAGATGTGGAAGTATTGCAACAGCAGGAACATTTACATTTAATGGTCAAGCAGGTTCAAGAATGTTTGGTGGAACAGTTTTAAGTACAATTAGAATTATAGAAATAGAAGCGTAGAATAACTTGTATAAATATAGATAAAGGAAAATAAATGCCAGCGATTATAACAAATAAATTCAGAATACACAACTCGGAACAGTTCCAAGAAGCGTTTTCTGAAGCTTCAGGAAATACTTTTTATTTAGGAATAGGAAGACCTCAAGGATTTACTACTTCAACAAGAGGAGATGGTAGAACAAATAACGAGGGTACAGATTTATTACCTGTAACTCCTCCTGATAATGAAAACACACAAAATTTTACATACGATAGTATGCTTGCTTGTAAAAAAATTGCAAGTACAAATGCTGGATTTGTAGTTCCTAGAAGAAATTGGATAACTGGTACAGTTTATGATTATTACAGACACGATTACGGTGGATATATAACAGGTGGAACAACAGCACAAACTTCAAATAGTGGTGCTGCTACTTTGTATGACGCAACTTTTTATGTTTTAACTACTGCTAGAAACGTATATAAATGTTTAGATAATAATAATAATGCAACTTCAACTGTAGAACCTACAGGAACATCAACAACAATATTAACAACTGCTGACGGATATAAGTGGAAGTATATGTACACTTTAACTGCTTCTCAACAAGCAGATTTCTTATCTGTAGATTTTATGGCAGTTGGTACAAATGCAACAGTTAGTTCGGCTGCTGTAAATGGTGCAGTTAATATAATTAAAATTAAAACAGCAGGTTCAGCTGGTACAGATGGAACACATACAGGTGTTGCAATACGAGGAGATGGATCAGGTGGAGTTTGTTCAGTAACTATTGCTTCAGGTGCAGTTACAGGTGTAACCGTAACTACTCCAGGAACAGGATACACATACGGATATATTAAACTTACAGATATTAATGCCGCTGGTGGTGGATCATTAATCAGTACAGAATTAGATGTAATAATTGAACCAAACGGTGGACACGGATACAACGCAGTACAAGAGTTAGGTGGTTTCTTTGTTATGTTAAATACAAGTTTAGAAGGAACTGAATCAGCAAATTCAGGTGACGTAACTGTTGCAAATGACTTTAGACAAGTAAGTTTGATAAGAGACCCAAAAGCAGGTGGAGTTGCCGCTACGGCTACTACACTACGAGCAACTTCAGCAGTTGTTGGTTCTGGAAACACAGGAACATTTTCTGTAGATGAAAAAATTTCACAAGCAAGTACAGGTGCAATTGGTAAAGTTGTAGAATGGGATCCATCAAATAAAATATTATATTATATTCAAACAAGACACAATGATGAGGGAGTAGATAGCAACGGTAATCAAACAGCGTTTAGTGGCACAAATATTATTACAGGTGCAGATACATCAGCGACTTTAACACCTGCAACAACAACAGGTACAGTTAATAGTCAAGTATTTGCAAATGGATATTCTAGTTCAGAAATTGACCACGGTTCAGGTGAAATAGTCTATGTAGAAAATAGAGCACCAATCACTAGAGCTGCTGACCAAACCGAGAATATCAAACTGATTATAGAATTTTAGGAGAGATAAATGCCAAGTCCAACAGATTTTAATTTATCGCCCTATTATGATGACTTTGACGAAAGTAAAAAGTTTCATAGAGTTCTTTTTAGACCAGCATTTGCTGTACAGGCGAGAGAATTAACACAATCACAAACTCAACTTCAAAATCAAGTAGAGAGGGTATCAGACCATCTATTTGAAAAAGGTTCTATGGTTATACCTGGAGAAATCGGGTACGACTTAAATTACACTTCAGTAAAACTTTCAGCAAAATCAAACTCAACTTTAGCAGATTATAAAGGTGTAACTTTAACAGGTGCAACTTCAGGACTTGTTGCAAAAGTTATAGATGTTGCAGTTGCAGATGGAACTGATCCAGATACATTATATGTAAAATATTCAACAAGTGGATCAAATAATACATCAACTGCTTTTTCTGATTCAGAAACTTTAAATTGTACAATCAATAGTTTAGCTGCTACAGCAACTGTTGATTCAACACATATAGGTTGTGCTGCTGAAGTTCAAAAAGGAGTTTATTATATTAATGGATATCACGTTGAAGTATTAGGACAAACTGTTGTTCTTGACAAATATACAAACACACCTTCTTATAGAGTAGGTTTAACAGTTACAGAATCTTTTGTAACTCCAAATGAAGACGCAAGTTTAAATGATAATGCTCAAGGATCATCAAATCAAAATGCTCCTGGTGCTCATAGATTTAAAATTGATTTAACATTAACAAAATTATCTATAGCTTCAACAGCAGATAAAAACTTTTTAGAATTATTAAGATTAAAAAATGGTATTTTACAAAATAGAGTTAGAAATACAGAATACGGAGTATTAGAAGATACTTTTGCTCGTAGAACGTTTGACGAATCAGGTGATTATATTACTAAAGGGTTTGAGATAGATATTAGAGAACATTTACTATCAGGAAATAATAGAGGTATTTACGCTTCAGGTTCAGGTGGTGATTCATCTAAATTTGCAATAGGTTTATCTCCAGGTAAAGCATATGTTAAAGGTTATGAAATAGAAAAATTAGGAACAACTTTTGTTGATGTAAATAAATCAAGAGATTTTGATACACAATCAAATTTAAAAACTAGATATGATGTAGGTAATTATTTAAATGTAACTAATGTTTATGGTTCGCCAGATGTTGGTTTCGTTTCAGGTGATATAGAATCATATAAAGGACTTTCTTTATATAAATCAGCAACTGCTGTTAGAGGAACTGCTAACGCTGGAAGTCTTTCAGGTATTAGTACAATAGGAAGAGCTAAATCAAGAGGTTTTGAATATTCAACTGGTACTGCTACAAATAATATTTTTTCAAGTTTAGGTTTAAATAGTTCAGTTTTTAAACATTACATATTTGATTTAGAATTATTTACTCACTTAAATATTAGAGAAGCAACAACATTTACAACTGGCGAAACTGTAACAGGAGGTACTTCAGGTGCTACTGGTATAGTTCAATCAGTTGGAACAGGAGAAACAGTTACTATTAATAATATAACTCAATCAAATCCTGCAGAAGTTCAAATTGCAACTGCTCATCAATTACAAGATGGACAACAAATAACAATTGCAGGTGTTGGAAGTTCTTGGGCAATTGATTCAGTTATAACTACTGGTGGAATATTTACAGTTAGAGATAAGGGTGGAACAAATTGGTATCTGTATAAAGAAGATGGAACAACTCCTGTTAATTGTACAAATCCTGGTACAGGTGGTACGGCAACTCACGGAGTTGTAGTACTTTCAAATGTACAAGGTTCTTTTGCTCAAAATGAAACAATCACAGGTGGAACATCAAGTAATACAGGAACTATACAAGCAGATAGACTAGGAAGAAAAGGAGTAAGAGCTTTTGGAACAGATGACATTAAACAAGTTGCAATGGCAGGTTCTCCTACGTATACTTCGGATGTATTATCTGATAATGTTAATTTGACAGGTACGATATCTGTAACAGGTGCAGGAAAAACAATCAATGGATTTGGTACAAGATTTACAGATGAATTAAGACCTGGAGATAAAATTACATATACAACTGATACTCCTCTTTCTGAAACAAATGAAGTTGCTTATGTTATTAATGATACAAGTTTTGCAGTAACTACTGGTGCAGGTGCAAACGTAACTAAATCATCTTTTACTAGAGGACGTGGTGAAGTTAAAGAAGCAAGTAAAAATATTTCTATCTTTAAAATGCCACACGAAACTATTAAGACATTAAAGACAACTAATAATTCTGGTATAACAGATACAAATTTTGCAGTTAGAAGAAATTTTACAGCAACACTATCAGGAAATGGTGACGCTTCAATTACAGCAGGAACAAATGAAACATTTACTGGATTAGCAGAAAAAGATTTTTCTGTATCTATTATGGCAACTGGTGGGGGTGGTTCTGGTGCTGTGGGAGATGTATTAAGTTTAGAAGGTACTAACCATTTAGCACAAACAATATTTTCATTAGGTGGTTCTCCAACTGGTAAAACTTTAACATTGAATTTTGGTACTAGTTATGCAGGACATAAAATAAAAATTTTAGCAACAGTTAATAGAAGTGTTGCAGGTTCTAAATCTAAAACTTTAAATAGTTCGCAAACAGTAGCAATTTCTTCTCAAGCAATTATAGAAAGTGGAATAATCGGTTTAGCTAAAGCAGATGTTTATAAAGTAGATAGTGTTCATATGGCTGCTGACTTTAGTACAGTTGCAACTACAAGTGATACAAATATTACAGATAGATTTAATGTAGATACAGGACAAAGAGATAACTTCTATGATGTTGGAAGATTAAGATTAAAAACAGGTGCATTAACACCTACAGGAAGATTATTAGTTACATTTAGTTATTTCTCACACGGTTCGGGAGATTACTTTGATGTAGACTCTTATGCAGGTGTTGTTAATTATGAAGATATTCCATCATACGAATCAGCAACAACTGGTGAAAGATTTGAATTAAGAGATACTTTAGATTTTAGACCAAGAGTTAATGACTCTTCAACAATAAATTCAGGTAATCAAGACCGTACTTATGACGGTACAGGTGCTTCAGAATTAGATATAATAAAATTTGGTACAGATATTACTTCTGACTTTGAATATTATTTACAAAGAGTTGATAAAATATTTTTAGACGCAAATGGAAAATTTCAAGTATTAAGTGGTGCAAGTTCATCAACACCAGATATTCCTGGTTCTTTAGATAATGCTATGCATATGTACACTTTGTTTTTACCTAGTTATGGAATAAACACAGCAGACGTTAGTATAGAAACAGTTGACAACAGAAGATATACAATGAGAGATATTGGACATTTAGAAAGAAGATTAGAAAATGTTGAATATTATACTCAATTATCTTTATTAGAAGTTGCCGCTCAAACATTACAAATACAAGACGCAGATGGTTTTGATAGATTTAAAAATGGATTTGTTGTAGATAATTTCACAGGACACTCAATAGGTGATCCAGGAAATGCAGATTATAAAGTTTCAATGGATATGGCAAAAGGTGAAATGAGACCAACATTTAATGAGGATGCTGTTCAACTTATTGAAAGTGATGATGATGGTACAGCTATTCTTGCCGCTGATAGAACAGCTGGACAATATCAAAAAACAGGAGATTTAATTACACTACCTTATAGTGAAAATGCTTTAATAACTCAACCTTATGCAAGTAAATCAATTAATGTTAACCCATTTGGAATATTTACTTGGATAGGTTCAATTGCATTAACACCAGCAAATGATGAATGGAAAGAAACAGAAAGAGCGCCAGAATTAACAATTACAAATGATGATGGTTCTTGGGATACTTTAGTTAAGGATTCTGGTAATCCAAATCTTCAATCTGTAGAATTAGGAACAGTTTGGAACGAGTGGACAAATAATTGGACTGGACAACAAACAACTAATAGTACAGAACAATTTGAACAAAGAGGTGGTCACGGTTGGAGAGTTATGGAAAGAGATATCCAAACAACTACATCAACTGGTACAAGAACAAGAACAGGAATTAGACAAGTATTAGTTCCAAAAACAGTTACTACAAATATCGGTGATAGAATTATAAGTGTAGCGTTTGTTCCATTTATTAGAAGTAGAACAGTATCATTTACAGCTACAAGAATGAGACCAAATACAAGAGTTTATGCTTTCTTTGATAGTGATGATGTATCTACTTACATAACACCAAATGGTGGTTCTTTAGGTGGTAATCTTGTCACGGATACTAACGGTTCTGTAACGGGAACTTTTGCAATACCTGATCCTAAAGTAGATTCAAATCCAAGATGGAGAACAGGTCAAAGAATTTTTAGATTAACAAGTTCATCTACAAATGTTTTAACACAAGCGCCAGATACGGCTGCTAATGCTGAATATATTGCCAGAGGAATTATAGAAACAGTACAAAATACAATTATCTCTACAAGAACAGCGGGTGTTGAATTTAGAGCAACTAACGAAACAGAAAATATTACAAGAACAGATGTCCAACGAGGGGCAGCTAGACAAGTTGGTTATCACGATCCATTAGCACAAACATTTATGATTGATGACGCTGGAGGTGTTTTCTTAACATCTATAGATTTATTTTTCAGTTCTAAAGACGCTAATATACCTTTAACTTTACAAATTAGAAATACAGTAAACGGTTATCCAGGACAAAATATATTACCATTTAGTGAATTGTCATTAAATCCAGCTGATGTTAATGTAAGTACTGACGCAACAGTTAAAACTACATTTACGTTTCCAAGTCCTGTATATGTACAAGAAAATACAGAATATTCTTTTGTATTAATGGCTAACTCAACTGATTATAATTGTTATGTTGGAAGATTAGGAGAAACCGTAATAGGTTCAGATAGAACAATATCAGCACAACCATATGCTGGTGTAATGTTTAAATCACAAAATGGTGTAACTTGGACAACTGAACAAAACGAAGATATTAAATTTACATTGAAGAGAGCAGAATTTGAAAATGTAACTGGAGATGTTCATTTAACAAATGATACTTTACCAGCTAGAACACTTAAAAACAATCCAATTAGAACAACAAATGGTTCTGATATTGTTAGAGTTTATCATCCAAATCACGGAATGCACGGCACATCAAACAATGTGACCATTTCAGGAATACCAGCAGGAACATATAATGGATTAGCACATAGTTCAATTAATGGAACATATACGACTATATCAAACGTAACTTTAGATAGTTATGATATACAAATACCAGGTTCTACAAATGCAAATACTTCAGGAGATATTGGAAGTAATGCTGTGACAGCAACACAAAATAGAAAATATGATGTATTAAATTTATCAGGTGTTCAAACAATGAAAGTACCTGATACAAGTATTGAATGGTATATTAGACCAACTACTGGACAATCAATGCACGGTTCAGAATCAGAATTTAGTTTAACTCCAGTTGCAAATAAAGTTGCTGTTGTTAATTCTGAAAATATACATTTTAATAGTCCAAAAGCTATAATGAGTGGAATAAATGAAACAAATGAAATGTCAGGTCAAAAATCATTTTTCTTAAATTTAAAACTTTTAACTACTAATACAAAAGTTTCACCAGTTTTAGATACACAAAGAATGAGTGCTTTTGTAATTTCAAATAGATTAAATAATCCAACTTCTAGTAATACACCAGATTTTGTTGATGATATTGCTTCAACAGGTTCATCAACAGCTGCTGTTTATTTAACTAAACCTGTAGTGTTAGAAAATTCTTCAACATCTTTAGATGTTAGATTGACTTCAAATATTAGGTCAAGTTCAACTATACAAGTTTATCATAGAACATTAAGTGCTGAAGGTGAAAGTAAAATTGAAGATTTATCTTGGACACCATTTAATACAGATGGTTCAGAAGATACATCAATAGCTCCTGCTGAAAATGATACAACATTTAAAGAATACAAATATTCTGTAGCAGGGTTGAATCAATTTACATCATTTCAAATTAAAATAGTAATGAAAGGGTCAATATCATCATATCCTCCAATTGTAAGAGATATGAGAACGATAGCATTGGCGATATAAGAAAATGGGTATATTGAAAGTTGAAGGACACGCAGATTTAATTAGAGATGTTAAAACTAATGCAATAGTAAGAACAAGCAACGAATATGCTGTTTATATGAGAAGAGTAAGACAAAGAGAAGAGAACGCAGACAAATTAAGAGGTGTGTGTTCCGAGATAAATAATTTAAAGAAAGAATTAAGAGAAATAAAAGATTTAATTAAGAAGGTTGTAAAGTAAAATGGCAGTAAGACAAATATTACCAGAACAAACGTTAGAAACGTTAAGACTAGAGTTTAATGCTTTGGCGGCTGATGATTTTGGCGATATAGGAACGTTAGACTCTTCAATGTCAGCAACAACTGTTATTGGTGCAGTTAATGAATTAGCTGGTCAAATATTTTCTGCTGCTGGTTGGAAGATGGAAGACGCCACTTCAACTGTACAAACAGTTGGTGCAGGTCAAACAGCTAGATTTCTTGGAACATCAAACCAAATAAATGCTGTTGTATCTGTTCCAGATATATTAACAATGTCATTAACAGATGATGTATCTATTACAACTTCTGTATCAGCTCCGACTGTAAATGCAGGTAATTTAACTTTATCAAGTGGTTATATTACAGACTCAAGTGGTTATGTAAACTTTGATAACGAAAATATACAAACAACTGCTGAAGTATCTGGTGGTACAGGTACTTTTGGAACAGTTGTAGGTACAGGTGGAACTCATACATTAGGAACAATTCAAGTTTCTGGTAATCAAATTTCATCTACAGATTCTACTGAATTAATTATTAATGATAGCTTACGAGTTTTAGGAAATATTTTAGTAAATCAAATTGGTACTTTATCAGGAGACCAAATTACTATATCTAATTCTTTATTGATAGGTCAAAATAAATCTATCTTTTTTGAAGGTGCAACAAATGATAGTTTTGAAACAAATTTAACTGTAGTTGATCCAACAAGTGACCAAATAGTATCACTTCCTGACGCAACAGGAACAGTTGCTTTAACAAACACAACAGGATATGCGACTGGTAGTATTTTTACTGCTTCAGTATCTTTAGTAATATACAATTCAGCAGGGGTAGCGCAAAAGACGATTGTTGGTAGTGCGAGTTAGGGGTATTAATTATGGCTATACGAGCTCCTCTATATTATAGCGCAGGCAATTTGAAAGAAATGACTTCTGCCGAAGTCAATGAAATTGTTTCACAATCAATCTATCAATATTCATTAGCGCCATCTGTTTCATTATCAGTAGTTAATTCTGGTGGTAGTATAGGATCAATAACAGATACAAGACAACAAGCAGGTGTCCATTCAACAGACGCTTCATCTTATCCACCTGAATCAACAACAGCAGAACCTTCAACGGTAACTGTAACTTACGATAAAATAAATCAAACTATAAATTCTGGTGGTGCGCCAACTGATTCAGGAAAAACTTGGCCTGTTTATAGAACAGCGACTAATAATATTCAAGCAATGTCATTGCAAGATATTAAAGATACTTTTCTTCATCCTGCAATAGATTTATTAGTAAGTTCAAGTTTAGGAACAGAACAAGGTGGTACGTATCATATTAACAATTCAAATAATGTTGCAGGTTCTACTTTAGTTAGTGGAACACCAATTTTTGTAAATACTCAAGCAGATACAACTGCTTATTCGTCAGGAACAATTGGAGACCACGCATTGGATAATCCTACAACAATTCAAAATTATTATTTACATCAATTAGATGGTGCCAATAATACTCCAAAAACACCACTTTATGTTACCGCTGGAAATGATTTAAGAGAATATGTAACAGCAGATTGGAATACTTTAATAGGCAATGCTCTTAAATATACTGCCGCTGCTTCAGTAGATGGTTATAAAATAACTTACAGTTATTCATCAGGAACAAATAGAGGTTCTGGTATGGCAGATACAATATTATCTGGTACAGGAAATTATCAACAAAGATTTGTTAATGCAGATGATTATAGAGCGCAAGAGTTTCCAAATGGCGCACCTACAACAGCAAATACTTGGTTTTTGAAAATAAACAAAAGTTAAACAATGAGAATTTATTATGAAAATATTATTAACTGGTTCTGATGGATTTATAGGAAAAAATCTAAAGACATATTTAGAAGTAAGAAATCATACTATTATTGAGATAGACCGTAATAGTGGTAATAATTTATTAACCTGTGATTTAAAATATGATGTTGATTGGGTAATACATTTAGCGGGTATAGCTGGTGTAAGAGATAGTTTAGCAAATCCTACCGAGTATTGGACACAAAACGTTATCGCAAGTCAAAGAGTATTTGACCATTTCAAAGA
>Ga0163108_10003816_pt1 | contig 10691 bp, 6 predicted proteins | sample Fk1155metaG_FD_109644 | JGI IMG/M metagenome (GOLD analysis project Ga0163108, IMG submission 109644) | Marine microbial communities from the Central Pacific Ocean - Fk160115 155m metaG | ecosystem: Environmental > Aquatic > Marine > Oceanic > Photic zone | place: The Central Pacific Ocean...
AACAAGATACTTCTGGCGGAGGTAGTCGATTGTCTTGAGATTCAGTGGCATCCGTCCGAGGATCTGGGTCTTTTCGAGTCCCTCGGTCACCGAGACCTTGATCGTCCGATCAAACGGCATTTCGCTGTTGTGCACCTTGCGAAGAATATCGATTGCCGTCCTCAGTGGAAAATCGCTCTCGAGTAACGACCGACGAAACCGCTTGCGGGTCACCTCGATCTTCTTGGCCAGCGCGATCTCCTCGGCACGTGTCAACAGCGGGATTTCCCCCATCTGTGTCAAGTACATCCGCACCGGATCGTCGATCCGGCGAGAACGGTCCTCGCCGATCGTCAATCGCTGCCGGCCCTTGCCCTTCCGTTTGTCGGGCACCTCCGGTGGAGGATCCTTGTCGGCGACGATCTCGAGACCGAGTTCTTCGGCACACATCAGCAGGTCGTCGAGTTTCTCGGGATTCTGTGCTTCGTCAGGCAGGTAATCGTTGACCTGGGAATACGTCAGGAATCCCTGAACCCTTCCCTGTTCGATGACTGCACTGAGATCTTCATCAAGTCGGTACACGAGTCATTCCTCCTCGAGATCAGCGGACCACTTTCCGCTGCATTCGCTTCTGGTGATGTTCGAAAGCCCGTTTCAAGCGAGCCTTATCCTCGTCGTCAAGTCTCCCGGACGCTTCGCTGCGTTCGGACCACAAACCGCGATCAGATTCATAATTTTCCTGTTCGCGTCGCCACTTCAATACCTGCACGGTTTCTTCGATCAAGTCGAGTTCCGGATCCGCCACCCGTTGACTGGTTCCCTTCAACCGTGCTTGCTCGTCGATCTTCACAGCAAGACTCTTCATTTCCGGATCTTCCAGGACCGACGAGACCCTCGCAAAGGTGGGAACCTCGCCTTCCTCATGAATCCGGTAGCAGGTCGCCAGTAGTTCTTGCAAGGCAGCGTGACGAAGTTCATCGGGCCGCACTTGCTCGTGAATCCGCGAAATCGACTCGGGAGTCGACAACAGGATCTCCAGCAGTTCCTGTTCGGCCAATTCCACCCGCCCCGCTGACGGCCCGGACGCCTTCTTCGAACCCGCTCCAGAGGGCTGGTCGGACGTGCCCATTGATCGGGTTCCCGGATCGACCCGCTGAACCGCTCCGTCGCTGCGACGTCGCCGGTGTTGTTGCAGTTCGTTTCGCAGATCCGGTTCCGAAAGTCCCAATCGTTGTGAGAGACGGCCGAGGATCAACGCCTCGCGAGCGGTTCCTGCCAATCTCGGCGCAAGAACAATCAGCTCGAGCATCTCCGACAACAAGCGTTGCCGTGCGTCAACCGTTGCCGATCCAATCCTCGAGACGGCTCCCTGGTACTTGAACTCCCAGGCCTCGGGGGCATCGTCGGCCAATTGTCTGAAGGCCGTTTCCCCGTGCCGCTCAAGAAACTCGGCAGGATCCAGCCCCTCGGGCAATGTCAGCACGCGGAGATCGACATCCTGGGCAAGGAAGCGGGGCAGGGCCCGCTCGGCGGCCATTTGTCCGGCCTGGTCACCGTCGTAGACCAGGACCACTCGCTCGGCCAATCGTTTCAACCGGGTGACATGTTCATCCGTCAACGCTGTCCCCAGGGTACCAACCACGTGATCCAGTCCGTACTGGTGTGCCGTTACACAGTCGGTATATCCCTCGACAACCACGGCCGCCTTCTCGCGACGTATTCCGCCTCTCGAGAGATCCAACCCGTACAGCAGGCTCTTCTTGGAGAAAACCGGCGATTCGGAGCTATTGAGATATTTCGGTGCATCCGCATAACTGTGATCGGGAAGGATACGGCCGCCAAAGGCAACCGTCCGTCCTCGGGGATCGTGGATCGGGAACACGACGCGGTCGACGAAGTCATCGCGAAGACCTGATCCGTCCTGGCGTTGCTTGACCAGGCCCGCCGCCTCGAGCTCAGAATTGGTGAAACGCCCGCTGGCGCGTTGCTGCAGCCAGTCCCACACGGGGGGATGAAAGCCCACACGAAACCTGGCAGCGATTTCCGGGCTGAGTCGTCTTTGCTCGGACAGGTACGCGCGGGCCCTGGTGGCTTCTGCATCCGTCACCAGGCACTGATGGAATTGTTCTTCAGCCCAGCTCAGCACGTCGTACAAGCGACTGCGTTCGTCTCGGTCCGGGCCGGACGTTTGCCGCCGCCGCGGCATCTCCAGGTTGGCCCGTTCGGCCAGTTGTTCCAGTGCTTCCCGGAATTCGACGTTCTCGATCCGCATGACCCAGCTGAAACAATCGCCGCCTTCATCGCAGACCCAGCAGCGGTACGTCTGACGCTCGGGGTAGACGTGCATCGACGGGCTGTGATCGTCGTGAAACGGACACAACCCCACGTGCTCACCGCCACCACCACGTGGCGTCAGTGACACCGTTTCGCCGATCAGGGCAACCAGATCCGTCTGGGAACGGACCTGTTCTTTGAAGTCGCCGGAAAAGCCACCTGACACAGGACACTCCTGCGTTGTCGATCGCCGGCTACCCGCCGATCGGCGGACTACCGGACCACGCCCGCGACAACCCGGAACCAGTACAGCCGCCCGTCTCAAGGCGACCACTGTCTCCAAATCCACGCGGGACACGACAATACTAGCTGACCGGGAGCGAGGGTCAAGCAACCGTGAAACCCACCTCTCCATCTTTGAACAGCACAATCGTCACAACCACCCGACGGCAGACGATCCTCGTGGCGGCAACCCATTCCGGGGCCCTGGCAGCTGCACCGCGTGGCCGCGCCACGCTCAATCGACGTCGTCGCCATCGCTCGCGCCAGCAACGTCGCTCAGTCCAGACATGGCCTCGCCAGCAACGTCGCTCAGTGCAGACATGGCCTCGCCAGCCCGCTCCACGCCCGTCGTCTTGCCTGCCGCATCCGACGTCTCTTCGTCGGCAGCTTCCTGCGCGTCGTCGTCGCTGCTGATCGAGTGCAGTGGGTTGCTGCCGAACTTTCGCTTGCACTTGGGACAGACGGCTTTGGCAAGTCCCTTGCCCGACTTGCCGCCGATCTTCTCCTTCTTGCGGGCATCCTCACCAACAACCAGGCCACATCCCTGACACTTCCAACCGACCACGCTGACCTGATACGCGTCATCCGCTTCGTAGAAACTCACCTTGTCGATCACCGTCAACGACACGTCTTCGTTATAGTGACACGTCGCCACGCTGACTTGATCTTCCAGGGGAACGCCTTGTTCCACACCGAACCCACTGAGACCGAACAGGCTGGCGAGGACTTCCGAGAATTGCCGGAACTCACTCAGGCTGAACGACAGGAAGTCCAAGCTCGTTGACTCGGAGTCCTGGGGGAGTCTCACGGCGATCCGACCTTCGCCGAACACCTCAATTCCGGCGAACAGGGACTCGTGGGCATAGGGCGCCGGTTGCACCACCGAGAGCGTCTCGACCGCATCGGCCGCGAGGCTGACATAATCGGCCGCGGTGATTCCCTCTGCCGAACCGTGATCCTCGAGATGCGTACGCACGATTTCACGAATCGCCGGGGCCTGCTTTGCCTTGCCACCTCCGAACAGCCCGCCACTCTTGACCAACTTGATCAGCAGGATGTTCTCAGCACAGATTCCCACGTCGACGACGTCGAACACGGCGGCGAGGCTGCCCGGTTTCAGCTTCAGAGACGCCGGATCAACCTGGTGAAAATGTACGTCGTCAAGCCACGTGCCATACAGGCTCTCGGACGATTCCTCGACCACATCTTCCTCGGGAGTGTCTTCTGCCTGGCTGGGATCCCAGTTCTGAGCCGGGACGTGGAACGGCGACTGGCACTTCGGACATTTTCCAGACTTGCCGCGGTGCCGTTCCTGGACCTCGATCGGGTGTCCGTTGGGACAAAAGACGATGAAACCGGACTTGGCCGTCGCGCGTGCGCCCCCGCGGCGCACCGTCGCCGATCCCTGTCGGCGGCGACTGCTCGTTTCGGCCTCTTCTTTCCTTGCAATATCCAACAATGCATCGCCACTGGCTGCGATGGGATGCTGCACGTCCTCTACGTCGGAAGACGCCGCTGAAACATCGTCTTGATTCTCGCCGTCGTCTTGATTCTCGCCGTCGTCTTGATTCTCCTGATCTTCGGCGGCTGATATGTTCTCCGGCTCCCCGGTGTCACTAAGGGCATAAGTATCGGCATCGGCATCGGCATCGGCATCGGCATCGGCGAGCGATGGCGGCGTCACAGCCTGTTGGGAGAACTCCTCCTCGATCTCGGCGTCAACCTCTGACATGCTGACGCCCTCAGCGAGGACGAAGCCGTCTTCCGGTCCAGAGCCGCTCTCCTGGCCGGAATTACTCAACTGCGGCGGGGTATCTTCCAGGACATCCGCGTCGCTGTAAATTACCGGCGAGGGATTCTCTTGCATCTCCCGGTAACGGGCCGCGATCTCCGGTCGCATGAACGCACCGCAGCGCCAACAGCGAACGAGTTCACGGCGAACAACCTCCCCGCAATCTGCACATTCCACACCGTCGGAGGCCTCATCGATGGCGACCGCATCAGCCAGATCGCCCTCGGCGGGATCGTCGGCCCCACGATCGACAACATGCTGGCACAGCGGACAACGTGTCGTGTCGCTCAGCAGAAGCGTCCGGCAGGACGGACACGATTGAATCGAAACGCTCATGACATCAACACTGAAAACCAAAGTCCGGGAGCCAGCAACGGCAGGGACCGGGACATGGATCCCGGCGTGCGTCCTCGATCTCTAATCTAGCACACTATCGAGAGGCTGTGCAGAGTTTTGGACCTCCACCCACCCGGTTGCCCGAGGTCAATGTCCGCCGGAATCAATCCGATGCTCTAGCGACTCGCGCCACACGCCCTACGACCGCTACAATCCGCACTCCCTACCACCGCCGGGCGTCAGCAGTGCGGGTGAGCAGGGTTCAGGCACTCCTGCCAGTCGAAGTGCTCGCACGCTCGACTCCCCACAAACAACCGCTGGAGCGATCGAGCTACTTCCGCCCGAAGCAGTAGACGGCGTTGCCTGTCCGAATGAACATCCGGCCACCACGAACGACCGGTGTCGCCTGGATGCGTTCACCGAAGTCGTGCTGACCGATGACCGTCCATTGCTTGCCGGCCTTGATAATTGACATCACGCCCGCCTCGTTGCAGGCGTAGATCTTCCCGTCCCCGGCCACCAGCGAGGCGTAGTAGTTGCCGCGCCCGGGAATCCGGCCTCGCCGGGTTCGCTTGCCGGTGGCCGCATCAAGGCTGGTGAGAATGCCGCTGTTTTTGACCATGTACATCACACCGTGATAGACGGTCGGACTGGGAACCACCGGCAGCCCCTCACGAAACAGCCAATCGACGTGTGTCTTGGTCACGTCACCTCGTCCACCAGGACGCAGCGACATCGCGACATTCTGCGCACTGGCGAACACGTTGGCGTGTTTTTTCCATTCGAGCGGCCCCAGTTCGCCATCCTGATTCAGGTCAATCCGGAAGAACCTCGCGGCAACCGGACTGCCCTTGGGAAGTTCCGTCTTGGCGATTGCACCGTTCTTGTTCTTATCGAGCTTGGCCAGTGCCTCGGGGAACGCTTCCATTGCAATTCGCTCGGTCTGGTCACCTCCCGGAGTCCACGACGCCATGAACATCCGGTCCCCGGCGATCACCGGGGTGGTGTCGACGATCCGTGACAGCCCATTGACCCACCACAACGGCCGACCGGTCTTGATGTCGTAGGCGGTCAACCTCAAGGCACCCGCCACGACCAACACGCGTTCCTTGCTCGACTTCCAGACAACCGGTGTGGAGTAACTGCGAGTCTGTCGTTCGCGACTGGTCTTCCAGACCGTCTTTCCGTTTGACCGGTCGATCGCAATCAAGTGACTCTTGACGTCATGGTCTTCACTGAGCACGACCAGCTTGTCGACCAGCACGGGAGAACTGCTGGCTCCGAACTGATCCTGGAACGGCCCCATCTCCTTCTTCCAGACTTCGCGCCCCTGCAGGTCATAACAGAACAACCCCACACTGCCAAAGAACACGTAGAACCGCTTCCCGTCGCAGGCCGGAGTCGAAACGGCGGGGCTGCCTGCACTGTGAGTCGCTTCGATTCGTTGAACCGGCACGGACTTCTTCCAGCGTTGTTTTCCCGTGGCCCGATCCAGCGCGACCGTTGCCAGTTCCTTGCGGGCCTTGTCCCAGGTGGTCAGCACGACCAGGTCATCATGGACGCAGGGGGTTGAGATCCCGGGAGAAACAGCCTGGCGCCAGACAAGCTGTTCCTTGGCATCAAACTGTTCAGGCAAAGCAAACCCGTCGCCCACAGCCCCCTGATCCTTGCGGAAATACGACGGGCCATCGGCAGCAGCTGATATGCCGGCAAGCATGCCAAACAACACGAGCGTGATCATTGTGCGTTTCATCATTGTTCTCCGCGTCGGACTGGGCGATGGCGATCAGGATACCCGAATCGTCGCACGCTCGCGACAAACCCGCTAACGTTTCAGACAATCATCGTCATCATCGGAGCCCTTGATGCCGCCCTCATCTGCGACACCATTGATCACCGCCGTCGATGCCATCGTGACCAACCCGATGCAGATCGCGTTGGGCAACTTCGTTCTGATCCGCATCACCACTGACCAGGATGGCCTGGTCGGCTGGGGCGACGCGACCTGTTCTGGCAGTGAACTGGCCGTGGCAACGATGGTCGAGGAGCACCTGGCTCCGGCACTGATCGGCCAGCCGGCCTCTCAGATCGAGTATCTCTGGCACACGCTCTACCATCTGCCCTACTACCGCTCCGGTTCTGTTCATCTTTCAGCAATCAGCGGCATCGACATGGCCCTGTGGGATATCAAGGGCAAGCAGGCCGGTCTCCCCGTCTGTGAATTGCTGGGGGGAACAGTTCGCGAACGCCTGCTGACCTATCGCTCGGTTTCAGGTCGGACTTTCGAAGAGGTCCTCGACGAGGTTCGCGTCCTGCAGGACACCGGCTACCAGGTCATCAAGGTCCAGGTCGCCGTCCCGGAACTGGCTTCGGGGTACGCGGTACCGGCCACCGCCGAACAACAAGCCGCCAACGACGAGGCGTTTTCTCGCGGCATCCCGCCGGCCGAGACCTGGGAGCCGGAACCCTACGTCCGCATGCTGCCACGGTTGTTCGAGTTTCTTCGTGACGAACTGGGCGACTCGGTGCAGCTTCTTCACGATGTCCACGAGCGAGTGACCCCCTCCCAGGCCTTGCGACTGGCCAACGACCTTGCCCCGTTTCGTCTCTTCTTCCTCGAAGACCTGCTGCGCCCGGAACACCTCGACACGTTTCGCCTGGTCCGCGAGCAATCCGACATCCCGCTGGCGATGGGGGAGGTCTTCTGCAATCCCTGGGAAGGGCAGGACCTGTTGTTCGAGCACCTGATCGACTACGCGCGTCACGACCTGGCCCATATCGGGGGAATCACGGCAGCCCGGAAAATCGCTGCCATCTGCGAGGCCCGCGGCATCCTGACCGCCTGGCACGGGCCCGGCAACATCTCACCACTGGCTCACATGGCCAACGCACACGTCAGTCTCGCGGTCCCCAACTTCGGGATCCAGGAATTCGACGCCGGCTGGGACGAGCGAATCGATGCGGTCTTTTCGGCGGTCCCTCGTTACGCCGATGGCCACCTGACGGTCCCGCCCGGTCCCGGGCTGGGTTGTGACGTCGATTTCGAAGCCGCCCTCCGCCACCCCTACGTCCGTCGAATGCGTCCGACAATCCGCAGGGCCGACGGCACACCGTGGGCCTATTGAACCGCGGCGAACCGCCGATGAGCCTCGCCGCGGCGAAATCACTTCTCGGCGGCCACCTTGTTCCTGAGCACGCCGACCCCGGAAAGTTCGACCTCGACGACGTCGCCGGATTTCAGCTCTGAGGTCTTGCCCGGGGTGCCGGTGAAGATCAGGTCGCCGGGATGCAGTGTCACGTGCCGACTGAGAAAACTGACCATCGACGGTACGTCGTTGATGAAATACTTCGTGTTCTCATCCTGCTTGACTTCCCCGTTGAGCCGCAGCGTCAGTTGCAGATTGCTGTAGTCAAGGCCGCTTGCAATCACCGGACCACACGGGCCGAACGTATCTGACGCCTTGGCCCGCCACCACTGGACGTCGTTACGCTGCCACTCCCGAGCGCTGACGTCGTTACCGCAGGTCACGCCCAGGACGTACTTCAACGCATCCTTCTTCGAGACATTCTTTGCCGTCTTGCCGATCACGATCACCAATTCCGCCTCGTAGTGCACCATTTTGGCGTCCTTGGGCAGAATGATCGTGCCTCCGTGCGGCAGCAGGCAACTGATTGTCTTGTAGAAAGGCTGTGGAATCTGGAACTTCGGAGGAATCACACCACTCTTGCGGATCTCCGAGCTGGTTTCCGATGCCGTTTCGGTCGCGCCGGTCTTGTTGTCCTGTGTGATGGTCGTCACGGTCGTGATCTTTGTCGTCGTCTTGTCCTGGTCCCCGAGGTGACTCTTGTAATTGCCGGCCATCGCAAACACCTGCGTGGGCCGCGAGGGTACCAGCAACTTCACATCGTCAAGATCAACGATTTTGCCTGTCTTCTTCCACTTGCCGAACAGGTCGCCATCAATTCGCGTGATCTTCTTGCCTTCCAGGATCCCGTAGGAAACATCGCCATCATCGTCGTAGCGAACGAATCGGGTCACCTTGTCCGACTTCTTTTTGTTCGCTTTTCTGGCGATCACGCTGCTTCCAAGCAGGGGAAGGGCAATGGCGAACAGTAGTCCGAGCGTGATGCGACGCGAAATCATCGTGAATCTCCCAGTTGGTGGACCCCAAGAGCGACCGCATCCTAATCGGCCTTTACCGCGGCAGGCAACCGTCACCACACCGGGTGGCATTGGCCGTTGTTCACGCCGCCCGACTACAATGCCACCCACTGTTTTCTTCACCATCGACCGGAGAGAATCCGATGCCCACCGTCAACAAGGTCAAACAGGCAATTCGCGAGGGCCGAGTGGCCAGCGGATTCTCGTTGAATATCCCGTCCCCCCACATGGTCGAAATCCTTGGGCCAATGGGGTTCGATTTTGTCTGGCTCGATGGTGAGCACGGCCCCTTCAGCCTCGCTGAACTGGAAAACCACTGCCGCGCCGCGGAATCGGTGGGAATCACACCCATCGCCCGCGTCCCCGACATCCGCTCATCAACCATCCTCGGATATCTCGATCGTGGCATCCGCGGCATCCTGGGCCCCCATATCGCTACCAGAGCCGATGCCGAACAACTCGTCCGCGCCTGCTATTTCGGCCCCCTCGGTGAACGTTCCTTTGGAGGCAATCGCGGCTGCGATTACGACCGCGACCTCGGCAACAAGGTCGATTGGTACCGCGAGACCAACGAGAACACCCTGGTCGGCGCCTTGCTCGAAGATGCCGGCGTGATCGACAACCTCGATCAGATTCTCGAAGTCGAGGGGATCGATTACTTCAGCATTGGCCCCAACGATTTCGCCCAGGGTCTGGGCCGTCCCGGTGAAGCCGATCATCCCGAGGTGCAGGCGACCATCGAAACCATCCATGACCGCATCCGTTCAGCGGGACGCCACGTCGGGCAGGACGTCACCAGGCGACTCGACATCAAGCACTCGGTGATCGCTCTCGCCCGAGAGTTTCTCCAGGCCTAGTCGCCGACCCGCAACGTCCCGCTGCGACTCCCCATCGCGACCCACCCGGGCAGCCTCGCCGCCATTCCTTCAAGAGACGTTTTGCCAAACCCGGACAGATGATACAGTTCCGCGCGTTCTGAACGAGAACGGCGGCGAGTATGAATCCCTCTCAACGCGTCCTGGCAATCGCCACGACCCTGCTGGTCGTGGTCACAGCCACTTGGCTGGCCACGGTCAACCGCCGCGACAGGAAAGAATCCCCACAGGCTGCGTCTGTTCCCCGGACGGCCCTGGCCAACAACCGCCAGCGCGACATCTGGGACGCGGAACACACAACCTTCGAGATCGAACGCCGATTTGGCCCCGCATTCCTGGACGCGTTGCGTCGAGGCGATCGCCAACGCCTTGCCGCCTTTGCCAGCGCCGACTTTCACGGCAACGGTCTCGCCGCGACGACCTCCCTCGAACGCGAACATGCCGGAATCCATGAGCGAATCCGCCAGCGCTCCCCGGGCCAAGACCCGCCGGTCGGCAGTCGACTGACGGCCGACGCGATCGCCGGATTGCTGCTCAGCACTCATGGCGGTTTTCGGGACCCCGTCGACTTCTCGTTGCGAGTCCTGCAGATCTCCCGGGCGCCTCAACCACCACGGTCCTGGACAGCCCGCGTACTGCTGACCTCCCGTGGACGCTCGCCTGCCGGCCAGCAACGCCTTGTCGCTTCTGAGCATGCCATCAGCGGCATCATCGCCGATGGCCGTCAACTCGGCTCCTCACCATGGCTGACCCGCTGGAGCCTGGAACGGATCGTCGAACGCACCGGACCGGCAGGGCTGTTCCAGGAGATCACCGCCGAGTGGAATCTTGATTCGCTGCCGATCGCCGACAACTGGAACCTCTCACCCTCCGATGTGCTGCAATACCGTTTCCAACTCGCAGTCGCCGACTTCAATCGCGATGGTCACCTCGACCTCGCCGTGGCCTCGCTGTCGAACCACCCCTTGCTGCTGGCGGGAAAGCAGGGACG
>Ga0163108_10003817_pt1 | contig 10691 bp, 5 predicted proteins | sample Fk1155metaG_FD_109644 | JGI IMG/M metagenome (GOLD analysis project Ga0163108, IMG submission 109644) | Marine microbial communities from the Central Pacific Ocean - Fk160115 155m metaG | ecosystem: Environmental > Aquatic > Marine > Oceanic > Photic zone | place: The Central Pacific Ocean...
AAAGAACAGAAGAAAAATTATGTTGAAGAGATGAAAAAAGTTTTTTCTTCAAACGAAGCAGTGATGATAGCTCATTACAAAGGTTTGAACGTAAAGGAGTTAGACAAAATAAGAGATGAAATGAGAAAAAGTGGAATCTTTTTTAAGGTTACTAAAAACAGGATTACAAAGTTAGCTTTGAAAGAAACAAAGTGTAAAGATTTGGAAAAATTCTTTACTGGTCCTACAGCTGCAGCTATTTCATCAGACCCAATTATGTCTGCAAAGATATTAGCAAAATATGCAAAAGGAAATTCTCATTTAAAAATTGTTGCTGGTTTTATGGACGGGAAGGTTTTAGAGGCAGAAGACGTGGCTAAAATTGCCACACTACCAACTTTAGATGAAGCAAGGGCTAAAATAGTAGGTATTTTATCTGCTCCTGCACAAAAAATTATAAGTATTTTGCTTGCACCTGGCTCAAAAATTGCTATTTTGGCGCACGAGAAAAGTAAAAAAGGTTAAATCAAATCTTAAAATCAAATGGCGGACTTAAATAAAATTATAGACGAACTTTCAAAACTTACCGTAGTTGAAGCTGCGGATCTTTCAAAACAATTGGAAGAAAAATGGGGAGTTACTGCCGCTGCACCAGCAGCAGCTGCACCAGCAGCAGCCGCACCAGCTGAAGAAAAAAGTGATTTCACAATTTTTCTAAGTTCTGCTGGCGATAAAAAAATTAATGTTATTAAAGAAGTTAGAGCTATAACAAGCTTAGGTTTGAAAGAAGCAAAAGATTTAGTTGAGGGAGCTCCAAAAGAAATTAAAAAAGGCGTACCAAAAAAAGATGCTGAAGAAGCTAAGAAAAAACTAGAAGCTGCTGGAGCTAAAGTAGAATTAAAATAATAGCGGTACCGTTTTCGTAAGTACCTAAAAATTAGTTATTGAATGGAATTAACTTTTACTCAAAAGAAAAGTATAAGAAAAAACTTCGGAAAATTAAAAGAAACTCTATCAATACCAAATCTAATAGAGGTTCAAAAAAATTCTTATAAAGAATTTGTAGAATCAAAATCAGATAAAAACAAAAACTCACCTTATGACAAGGGTTTGCTAAAAGTTTTTAAAAGCGTTTTTCCAATAAACGATGCATCTGAAAAATCTTCTCTTGAATTTATATCTTATAGTTTAGAAAAACCAAAATTTGATGTAACGGAATGCAGACAAAGAAGTCTTACTTATTCTGCGGCTTTAAAAGCTAATTTAAGATTGGTCGTATACGACATTGATCCTGAAAATAACACAAAACAAATTTTATCAGCAAAAGAACAAGAAGTCTTTATGGGAGATCTTCCTTTAATGACGCCAAGCGGAACTTTTGTAGTTAACGGCGTAGAAAGAGTGGTCGTTAATCAAATGCACAGAAGTCCTGGTGTTTTTTTTGATCACGACAAAGGAAAAACACACAGTAGTGGAAAATTATTATTTAATTGCAGAATTATACCTGGCAGAGGTTCTTGGTTAGATTTTGAGTTTGATCCAAAGGATATTCTTAATTTTAGAATAGATAGAAAGAAAAAACTTCCAATTACTACTTTGCTTTATGCAATAGGCATGACAAGGGAAGATATTTTAGATGAATTCTATACTTATGATTCTTACCATTTTCATAGTGCAGATAAAACTTGGTCAACAAGCTTTAGACCAGAAAAATATAAAAGACCTGTTAAATTGTTATTTGACTTAATAGACAAAAATAATAAGAAAATTTTAAAAAAAAGTGAGAAATTAAATTTTATTTTGGCTAAAAAATTAAAGGAAAAAAAATTAGATAACATTATTATTTCAGAAGACGAAATTATTGGAAAGTATACAAATCAAGACTTAAAAGATTCAAGCGGCGAGACAATAATAAAGTCTGGTTTTAATATAACAAAAGAATCTCTTGATAAAATTATATCTTCAAAAATTAATAATATTAAACTAGCAAATGTTGATTTTATATTGAGAGGACCATATATTTTTGAAACCATTAAGATTGATAAAAATCACAATAAAGAATCTGCGTTAGCAGATATTTACAAAGTTTTAAGACCCGGAGAACCTCCTACAATGGAAGTTGCAGAAGAAGTTTTTAAAAATTTATATTTTACTAAGGAACGTTATGATTTATCAGATGTTGGAAGAGTCAAATTAAATGCAAAACTTGATCTAAAAGAAGACGATACATTAAGAGTGCTTACAAAAAAAGATGTCATAGCAATCATAAAATTTATGTTGGATTTACGAGATGGAAAAGGTGAGGTTGACGATATAGATCACCTTGGCAATAGAAGAGTAAGATCAGTAGGAGAACTTGTTGAAAATCAATTCAGAATAGGACTTCTAAGAATGGAAAGAACAATAAAAGAAAAAATGTCTACTTTTTTAGAAATAGAGTCCGCATTACCCCAGGGTTTAATTAATGCAAAACCAATTAGCACTTCATTCAAAGATTTTTTTTCTACATCACAGTTGTCTCAATTTATGGATCAAACCAATCCTTTGTCTGAAATTACTCACAAGAGAAGAGTTTCAGCTCTTGGACCAGGTGGCCTAACAAGGGAAAGAGCTGGTTTTGAGGTAAGAGATGTTCATCCTACTCACTACGGAAGAATCTGCCCTATAGAAACTCCTGAAGGTCCAAATATTGGACTAATAAACAGTTTGGCTACATACTCTAAGGTAAACAAATATGGTTTTATTGAAAGTCCCTACAAAAAAGTTCTTAATGGGAAAATTTTAGACAAAATAGAATATTTGTCTGCAATTGAAGAAGAAAAATTTACAATAGCTCAAGCCAATTCACCTGTAAGTTCAGACGGTAGTTTTGTTGAAGAACTTGTTTCATGCAGAAAAGGTTTGAACTTTATTTTATCTAGAAGAGAAAGTATTGACTATATAGATGTCTCTCCAAAACAATTGGTTTCTGTTGCCGCTTCTTTAATTCCTTTTCTAGAAAATGATGATGCTAACAGAGCTTTAATGGGTTCTAATATGATGCGACAAGCAGTGCCATTGCTTAAGCCCGAGTCCCCTCTAGTTGGTACTGGAATTGAAGGAGATGTTGCTTTAGATTCAGGAGTTACAATTGTTGCTAAGCGTAATGGTGTTGTAGATAAAATTGATGGAAAAAGAATTGTCGTTAAGGCTACCGAAGAAAAAGATTTGTCAAAACCAGGGGTAGATATTTATAATTTATTAAAATTCCAAAGATCAAACCAAAATACTTGCATCAACCAAAGACCCCTGGTTAAGTGGGGAGATGTAATTAAAAAAGGAGATATTATTGCTGATGGGCCAGCAACAAAATTGGGGGAACTTGCTTTAGGAAAAAATGTTACGGTAGCTTTTATGCCATGGCAAGGATACAATTTTGAGGATTCTATACTTATTTCTGAACGATGTGTTACTGACGATGTTTTTACTTCAATTCATATAGAAGAATATGAATTAATGGCTAGAGATACAAAGTTGGGCACAGAAGAAATTACAAGAGATATACCAAATGTAAGCGAAGAAAGCTTAAAAAATCTTGATGAATCTGGGATTGTTTACGTTGGAGCAGAAGTAAAACAGACAGATATATTAGTAGGAAAAGTTACACCCAAAGGCGAAACTGCATCAAGTCCAGAAGAAAAATTGTTAAGATCAATCTTTGGTGAAAAAGCTACCGATGTAAGAGATACCTCGTTAAAGTTACCTCCGGGAAGCTCTGGAGTGGTAGTAGACGTTAGAGTGTTCAACAGACACGGAATAGAAAAAGACGAAAGAGCAATTGCCATTGAAAGATACGAGATTGAATCTGTTCAAGAGGACAAACTAGTAGAAGAAGAAATATTAGTTAGAAATATTAAATTAAGACTAAATGAAATTTTAAAAAAAGAACCTCTTGAAAAAGGTTATAAAGATGTAAAACCCGGAGATAGTTTGAAGGTTGATATGTTGGATGCTTTAAACATTAAAGAATATTGGAAATTAAAATTTAAAAATAAAAATATAGACAATAAAATTCTTCAGTTAAAAGCTCAATTTGATAAAGCACACGAAGATATTAGGCTTAGATTTGAAGATAAAGTTTTAAAAATAAAACAGGGAGATGATCTTCTGCCAACAGTTATGAAAGTGGTTAAAGTTTTTGTGGCAGTTAAACGAAGACTTATGCCAGGAGATAAAATGGCTGGAAGACATGGAAACAAAGGGGTTATAAGTAAAATAGTTCCAGTTGAGGACATGCCTTATATGGAGACTGGTAAGCCGGTTGATATTGTTTTAAATCCTTTAGGAGTTCCAAGCCGTATGAATGTTGGGCAAATATTAGAAACACACTTGGGTTGGTCATGTTCTGAATTAGGTGAGAAGGTGAAAGATCTTCTAAATGGTTTTATCAAAACCAAAAATGACAGTGACTTAAAAAGCATGTTGGGTAAAATTTATGGAAAAGAAATATTTTCTAATATCAATACAAATTTAGAAGAAAAACAATTTAAAGAATTGTGTCAGAATCTTTCAAGCGGAATACCAATTGCTACTCCCGTATTTGATGGTGCGTCTACCGAAGATATTACAAAAATGTTGGAATTAGCTAAACTTCCAAGCGAAGGACAAACAAATTTATGGGACGGAAGAACAGGAGAAAAATTTGATAGACCTATAACAGTAGGAATAATTTATATGCTTAAACTTCATCACTTAGTAGAAGATAAAATTCATGCGCGCTCTACAGGTCCTTATAGTTTGGTTACTCAACAACCATTAGGCGGAAGAGCCCAATTAGGAGGGCAAAGGTTTGGAGAGATGGAAGTCTGGGCACTAGAAGCTTATGGCGCATCATACACGCTTCAAGAAATTCTTACAGTTAAGTCTGACGATGTTGCAGGTAGAACCAAAGTTTATGAAACAATAGTTAAAGGAGATCATAATTTTGAGTCTGGTGTACCAGAATCTTTTAATGTTTTAATTAAAGAAATAAGGGCCTTAGGATTAAATATTGAATTAAATTAGTTGAAGGAAATTATGAGAAAAGATTTATCAAAAGAAACAAGAAGAAGTGTGTCTGAAAAAAATTTTAATCACATTAAAATTACATTAGCCAGCCCAGAAAAAATTAAATCATGGTCATTTGGTGAAATAAAAAAACCTGAAACAATTAACTATAGAACATTCAAACCTGAAAAGGACGGACTGTTTTGTGCAAGAATATTTGGTCCGATAAAAGATTATGAATGTTTATGTGGAAAATATAAACGAATGAAATTTAGAGGAATTATCTGCGAAAAATGCGGTGTTGAAGTAACTAAATCTAACGTTAGAAGAGAAAGAATGGCACATATTGATTTAGCTTGCCCTGTTGCGCACATATGGTTTTTAAAATCTCTTCCAAGCAGAATTTCTTTGTCGATTGATATGAAATTAAAAGAAGTTGAAAAAATTTTATACTTTGAAAGTTTTATAGTCATAGAGCCTGGTTTAACGGAACTTAAAAAAGGACAATTGCTTACAGAAGATGAATATGTGAAAGCTCAGGAGAAGTATGGGGAAGATGGATTTACAGCCGGTATAGGAGCCGAAGCGGTAAGAGAGATATTAATTGGAATTAATTTAGAATCTGAAAGAACAAGGCTAAGAGATTCTTTAAAAGATATAAAATCAAAAGTTACTGAAGAAAGAACTTTAAAAAGATTAAAATTAATTGATTCTTTTATTGAATCGGGAAACAAACCTGAATGGATGATTTTAACAACAATACCAGTAATACCACCAGAACTTAGACCGTTAGTTCCTTTGGATGGAGGAAGATTTGCAACATCAGATTTAAATGATCTTTATAGAAGAGTAATAAATAGAAATAATAGATTAAAAAGACTGTTAGATCTAAAAGCACCAGACATAATAGTAAGAAACGAAAAAAGAATGCTTCAGGAATCAGTGGATGCTTTATTTGATAACGGAAGAAGAGGAAGGGTAATTACCGGAAGTGGAAAGAGACCGTTAAAATCTTTAGCAGAGATGTTAAAGGGTAAACAAGGAAGATTTAGACAAAATCTCTTAGGAAAAAGAGTAGATTACTCAGGGAGATCGGTAATTGTTGTGGGGCCAGAACTAAAACTACATCAATGTGGCTTACCTAAAAAGATGGCCTTGGAATTATTTAAACCTTTTTTATATGCAAGATTGGACAAGTTAGGTTTAGCAACAACCATAAAACAAGCCAAAAGAATGGTTGAGAAACAAAAAAGTGAAGTTTGGGATGCATTAGAACATATAATAAGAGAACATCCTGTTATACTTAACAGGGCACCAACATTACATAGACTTGGAGTTCAAGCTTTCGAGGCAAAATTAATAGAAGGTAATGCAATTGAATTACACCCTTTGGTATGTGCGGCTTTCAATGCAGATTTTGATGGTGATCAAATGGCCGTTCATATTCCTTTGAGTTTAGAGGCTCAAATAGAGGCCCGTGTTTTAATGATGTCTACTAATAACATTCTGAGTCCTTCAAATGGCAAACCTATAATAGTTCCAAGTCAGGATATTGTTTTAGGTATTTATTACCTGTCACAACATAAAGAAGATAGTGAAAGCAAACCAGTTGGTATTTTTTCAAATGTTGATGAAATAGAAAATGCTCTTGAAAGACACAATATAAGCGTTCATTCAAAAATAGTTTCTATATTTGATACGGTTGATAAAGACGGCAATAAAATTTCAGAAAAATATACTAGTACGGCAGGCCGTTTTTTACTGTCTAAAACACTTCCAAAAAACCATAGGATTAAATTTTCATTGGTAAATAGGTTGTTAACAAAAAAAGCTGTTTCAGAAATAATCGATACCGTTTACAGATATTGCGGACAAAAAGAAACAGTGATTTTCTGTGACAGAATTAAAGATCTTGGATTTAAACATGCTTTTAAAGCAGGAATATCTTTTGGAAAGAATGATTTGATTATACCAAAAACTAAGGAAAAATTAGTAAACCAAACAAAGAAACAAATAGAAGATTATGAAAAACAATATCAAGATGGATTAATAACAAGAGGAGAAAAATATAATAAAGTTGTTGATATATGGTCAAAGTGCACTGATTCAGTAGCCAACGAAATGATGAAGGAAATTTCATCAGCAGAAAAAGTTTATCCAAACGGAAGGATAGAAACTAACTCAGTATTTATGATGGCCGATTCAGGAGCTAGAGGATCTCCTGCCCAAATGAAACAGCTAGCAGGAATGAGAGGATTAATAGCTAAACCTTCAGGAGAAATCATAGAGACTCCTATAATTTCAAATTTTAAAGAAGGTTTAACTGTATTAGAATATTTTAATTCAACTCACGGAGCGAGAAAAGGTTTAGCTGATACCGCATTAAAAACTGCTAACTCTGGTTATTTAACGAGAAGACTTTGTGATGTTGCTCAGGATATTCAAATAACAACAGAAGAATGTGATCCAAAATCTAGATCTTCTATTAAGTTATCAGAAATTATTGAAGGGGGTAATGTTTTAGTTAGTTTGTCAGAAAGAGTTCTAGGCAGAGTGGCAGCAGAAGATGTAAAAAATCCTCTAACCGGAGAATTAATTATAAAGAAAAAACAAATGATAGACGAAAATATTTGTGAAAAGATCGATTCGGCTGGCGTTAAATCAATCAATGTTTATTCTGTTATTACTTGTGCATCTAAGAAAGGTGTCTGTCAAATATGCTATGGGAGAGATTTATCAAGAGGAAAAATAGTCAGTATAGGGGAAGCGATAGGAATGATAGCTGCCCAATCAATTGGTGAACCCGGAACACAATTAACTATGAGAACCTTTCACGTTGGTGGTACAGCACAAATTAAAGAAGATTCATCTGTTATTTCAATAAATAGTGGAATTTTAAAAGTTAGTAATAAAAATTTAATACGTGATTCAAAAAATAACACAATTGTTATGGGAAGAAATACCCAGCTTTCATTAGAAGACAATAATGGCAGACAACTTGCTCTCTATAAGGTTCCTTATGGATCAAAACTTTTTTATCAAAATGGAGAGAAAATTGAAAAAGGCAAAAAGATTTGTGAATGGGATCCGTATACTCTACCCGTTATTGCCGAAACAAATGGTGTAGTGAATTATATGGATTTGGTAGATGGAGTTTCTTTAGCCGAAACCTTAGATGATGCTACAGGAATTTCTTCAAAATCCGTTATAGATTGGAGATCCCAGTCAAAAAATAGCGATCTTAAACCAAGAATAACTTTAAGAAATCCAGATGGAGAAGTTATTAAAAAAGCTGATGGAAACGAAGCAAGATATTATTTGGTTCCTGATTCAATACTATCAGTTAAGGATGGACAAAAAATTTCTGCAGGAGATGTTCTGGCTAGACTACCAAAGGAAACTTCTAAAACAAAAGATATTACCGGAGGTCTTCCAAGAGTGGCTGAATTGTTTGAAGCTAGAAGACCAAAAGATAGTGCTATAATTGCTGAAAGTGATGGCACAATACAGTTTGGGAAAGAAGTTAGAGGAAAACAAAAAATTTCTATTGTTACTGATACAGGAGATTCTTCAAATTATTTAATTCCCAAAGGAAAACACACCAACTTTAATCAAGGAGAAAAAATAAAAAAAGGTGAATATTTATTAGATGGGGCCCCAGCACCACATGACATTCTAAGAATTTTAGGTGTTGAAGCATTAACGGAATATTTTGTAACTGAAGTACAGGAAGTTTACAGAATGCAAGGTGTAGTTATTAATGACAAACATATAGAGACAATAGTTAGACAAATGTTGAAGAAAGTTGAAATAAAAGATTCTGGTCAATCAGCTTATTTAAATGGAGAATTAATAGACAAAATACAATTAGAAAAAGCCAATGAAGAATTAAAAAAACAAAATAAAAAATCTGCTTCCGGAGAGAGAGTTTTGCTTGGAATAACAAAAGCTTCATTACAAACAAATTCCTTTATATCTGCGGCTTCTTTCCAGGAAACAACTAGAGTTTTAACAGATTCAGCAATTAAAGGAAAAGTAGACACTTTGGAAGGTCTAAAAGAAAATGTAATTGTGGGCAGATTAATTCCTGCAGGAACTGGGTTTACAAAAAATATTTTAGATAATCAGGCTAAAGAAGAAGATAAAATTAGAATTGCAGAACTTCAAAAACAAGAATTAGCAAAACAAAAGTTAGAAAAGAGTCAGGAAACAGAAAACAATACTAAGTAAACAGCAAGTATTTACGTGCTTTTTAAGCTTATTACTTATTGACTTTTTTATCTTCAGTGTTAGTTTAGCGCAAATTTGATGGTTAGGAGTAAGGCTGTATTGGCCTTAAACGGTAACTTGAAATTGAGTAAATTTAGTTTTCCATACTTTTATCAATCAAAAAAAATAACAAAACAAAAGGAATAATAACAAAAGGATTATGCCTACGATTAACCAATTAATGAGAAAACCAAGGGTCAAGCCTTTGTCAAGAAACAAGGTTCCAGCTCTTGAAAAACAACCTTTGAAGAGAGCTGTTTGTATAAAAGTTTATACGACAACTCCCAAGAAACCCAATTCAGCACTAAGAAAAGTTGCAAGAGTTAGATTATCAAATGGATATGAGGTAACAGCTTACATACCAGGAGAAGGACATAATTTACAAGAACACTCGGTAGTTTTAATTAGAGGAGGCAGGGTAAAAGATTTACCAGGAGTTCGTTATCACATACTTCGAGGAAATCTTGATGCCCAAGGCGTTACTGCAAGAAGAAAAAGACGTTCTCTTTACGGTGCTAAAAAACCAAAATAATATTTTATGTCTAGAAAAAGAAGAGCTCCAGTTAGAAAAATTTATTCTGATCCCAAATATGGATCTAAAGTTATTTCAAAATTTATAAACGCTATTATGTATGATGGTAAACGATCATCTGCTGAAAAGATTTTGTATACAGCACTAGATAGAATTAAGTCAAAGAACGAAGATCCTCTCAAAGTTTTTAATTCAGCAATAAGCAATGTAAGACCCAACCTAGAAGTTAGATCTAGACGTGTAGGTGGAGCAACATATCAAGTTCCAGTAGAAGTTAAATCTAACAGATCACAAGCGCTTGCTTTAAGATGGATTTTAGATGCATCTAGGAAAAGAAAAAATAAAACAATGGCTGAAAAATTATCTTTCGAATTGCTTGATGCTTCTCAAAGAAAAGGTTCCGCTATTAAAAAAAAAGAAGATACACATAGAATGGCAGAGTCAAACAAGGCATTTGCTCACTTCAGATGGTAATATAATGGCTAGAACACATAGATTAGAAAAATATAGAAATATTGGAATTATGGCTCACATTGATGCTGGGAAGACAACTACTACCGAAAGAATTTTATATTATACAGGAAAGAGTCACAAAATTGGAGAAGTTCATGATGGTGCAGCTACGATGGATTGGATGGAACAAGAGCAAGAAAGAGGAATCACAATTACTTCTGCTGCAACAACTTGTTTTTGGAAAGAACACAGAATTAATATTATAGATACACCAGGACATGTAGATTTTACAATTGAAGTAGAAAGATCATTAAAAGTTTTGGATGGAGCAGTTTGTGTTTTTGATGGAGTAGCGGGTGTTGAACCACAATCTGAAACAGTTTGGAGACAAGCTGACAAATATAAAGTTCCTCGAATTTGTTTTGTTAATAAA
>Ga0163108_10003818_pt1 | contig 10691 bp, 8 predicted proteins | sample Fk1155metaG_FD_109644 | JGI IMG/M metagenome (GOLD analysis project Ga0163108, IMG submission 109644) | Marine microbial communities from the Central Pacific Ocean - Fk160115 155m metaG | ecosystem: Environmental > Aquatic > Marine > Oceanic > Photic zone | place: The Central Pacific Ocean...
CGGCCGACCATGCCGCTGCCGCCGGTCAGCAGAACGCGCATCAATCGCCGCTGTCGCGGGCATAGACATCCTCGTAGCGGATGATGTCATCCTCGCCCAGGTAGGATCCGGTCTGCACCTCGATCAGCACCATCGGCACCTTGCCCGGATTTTCCATCCGGTGGCGCGCGCCCAGCGGGATATAGATGGACTGGTTTTCGGTCACCAGCGTGACGTGATCGTCAACCGTGACCCTGGCCGTGCCGCTGACCACGATCCAGTGTTCGGAGCGATGGACGTGGCTTTGCAGCGACAGCGCCGCGCCCGGCTTGACCACGATCCGCTTGACCTGAAAGCGGTCGGCCAGCGCCAGCGTCTCGAACCAGCCCCAGGGGCGATGATCGCGCGGGAACGCCTCGGCCTGCTTGCGGCCTTTCTTCTTCAGCGCGGTAACGGCCTGCCGCACATCCTGCGCGCGCGATTTGTCCGCAACCAGGACCGCGTCCCCGGTGGCCACGACCATCACGTCCTGCAATCCGATACCCACCAATTGCAGATCCGCATGGTCCGATCGCAGCAGCACGTCGCGGCAATCGATGGCGGTGGAATTGGCATCGGCGACGACCCCGTCGCCGGCAGGCATCCGTTCCAGCTGCTCGCGCCAGACCGCGTCCCAGCCGCCCAGATCGGACCAGCGGCCCGAAAAACGCACCACGGTCAGATTGTCGGCCTTTTCCATCACCGCGTAATCGATGGAATTGTCCGGCAGACTTTCCCAGGGCGCGCGCGCCAGCCGCAGGAAACCCAGATCGCGGCGGGCGCCGTCCAGCGCAGCCCGCACCGGCGTCTGATAGTCGGGGGCATGGGCGTGAAACGCCTCGATCATGGCGCGGGCGCTGAACAGGAAGATCCCCGCATTCCACAGGTAATTTCCCTGCGCCAGCATCTGCGCCGCGCGTTCCGCGTCAGGCTTTTCAACGAAACGCGCCAGAGGCTGGGGACCCTCGCCACCGCCGGCCAGTTCCAGATAGCCATAGCCTGTTTCGGGGCGGTCCGGGGTGATGCCGAAGGTGACGATGCGCCCCTGCTTCGCGGCCTGCGCGCCTTCGGACACGGCCGCCGCAAAGGCCTTCGGATCCGGAATGACATGATCCGAGGGCGCCACCAGCAGCAGCCGCTCGGGATCGTCGTCGGCGACCATCAGCGCCGCCGCAAGGATCGCGGGCGCTGTGTTGCGTCCCGCCGGTTCGATCGCGATCGCTGCGGGTTCAAGCCCGAGCTGATCCAGCTGTTCGGCCACGATGAAACGGAAATCCGCGTTGGTCATCACGATCGGCGGGGCATAGCCCGGTCCGGACAGCCGTCGGGCCGAGGCCTGAAACAGCGTCTCATCCCCGATCAGCGCCGCGAATTGTTTCGGGAAGGCCTTGCGCGAGACCGGCCATAGCCGCGTCCCTGAACCGCCCGCCATCAGCACCGGAGTGATCGTCTTCATTCCATGACCCCATAGGCGCGGCGCGCCAGCCTTTCGGTTTCCAGAAGCCGCCGGTCCTCGGCGACCATTTCGGCCACAAGTTGCGCGAAAGAGATGCGCGATGTCCAGCCAAGCAGAGCGCGGGCCTTGGCGGCGTCGCCTTGCAGGACGTCCACCTCGGCGGGGCGGAAATAGGTCGGGTCGATGCGGATCAGGCAGCGCCCCGTGGCCGCGTCGTGCCCGGTCTCGTCCAGCCCCGCGCCGCGCCATTCCAGCCGGGTGCCGGTCTCGGCAAAGGCCGCCTCGCAGAAATCGCGGACGCTGTGGGTCCGGCCCGTGGCCAGAACGAAATCATCGGCCCTGTCGTGTTGCAGGATCCGCCACATGCCCTCGGCATAGTCTCGTGCGTGACCCCAGTCGCGCAGGGCGTCCAGATTGCCCAGATAGAGACAATCCTGAAGTCCCATCTGCAAGGCGGCCACCGCGCGGGTGATCTTGCGCGTCACGAAGGTTTCGCCCCGGACCGGGCTTTCATGGTTGAACAGGATGCCGTTGGACGCGAACAGGCCATAGGCCTCGCGGTAATTCACCGTGATCCAGTAGGCATAAAGCTTGGCCGCGCCATAGGGCGAGCACGGATGAAACGGCGTCGTCTCTGTCTGCGGCACCTCGGCCGCCTTGCCGTACAGCTCGGATGTCGAGGCCTGATAGAAGCGCGTTCCGGCCAGGTTCAGCAATCGCATCGCCTCCAGCAGACGCAGAGGGCCGATGGCATCGGCATTGGCGGTGTATTCCGGCATGTCGAAACTGACGCGGACATGGGATTGGGCGGCGAGGTTGTAGATCTCGTCCGGCCGGATTTCCGCCAGGGTGCGGATCAGCGCGCTGCCATCGGTCATGTCGCCGTAATGCAGATGAAAGCGCCGGTTGCGGTGCGGGTCGATCGACAGATGGTCGATTCGCGCGGTATTGAAGCTGGATGACCGGCGCTTGAGCCCGTGAACCTCGTAGCCCTTTTCCAGCAGCAGATCGGCCAGATAGGCCCCGTCCTGCCCGGTGATCCCGGTGATGAAGGCGCGTCTCGTCATGCCTGTCCCGCGACGCGGTCCACGATCTCGCGCAGGCGCGCGATCTGGTCGGGGATCGGGTAATGGTGGTTGCCGGTGAACAAGCCGTCGCGGTCAATGCGATCGGCCGCGACAATCGGTCCCGCGACGCTGTGATCCAGCTTGGCGATGACGGGATTGTTCAGGAAATTTCCGGCGACGACGGGGCGGCTTTCGATCCCGCCCTGGGTCAGCGCGGCGACAAGGGCGCCACGACGGCCCGCCAGCCGATTCTTCAGGATCATCGCGAAGCCGAACCACGACGACATGCCGGTTTCGGCCTGGATATCCAGATCGGGATGGTCCGCGAAAGCCTTCCCGAAGATCGCGGCGTTGCGGCGCCGTTCCTCGACGAATTCCGGCAGCTTGCGTAACTGTTCGGTTCCCGTCGCCCCCTCCATCTCCAGCGGGCGCAGGTTATAGCCGGGCAGCACGAAGCGGAACTGACGCTGGAACGGGTCTGGATCGACCGGCAGATGGGTGTCGTCGGGCAGGCCGCGGGTCCAGCCATGGGCACGCAGGCAGATCAGGTTGTGGTGCAGCTTGCGATCGTTGGTGACGACCATGCCGCCTTCCATCGTGCAGATATGATGCGAGAAGAAGCTGGAAAACGTGCCCAGATCCCCCCATGCCCCGGCCGCCCGCCCGTCCAGCGAGGCGCCCATGGATTCGCAATTATCCTCGATGAGCAGCAGGTCGTGGCGGTCGCAGATGGCGCGCAGCCGGTCCAGCCGCGCCGGATTGCCCAGCAGGTTCACCGCCAGGATCGCGCGTGTCCGTGGCGTGATCGCGGCGCAGGCCAGATCGGGATCGATGTTCAGCGTGGACGCTTCGACATCCACGAAGCGCAGTTTCAGGCCGGTCTGCGTCACCGGGAAATAGGTCGTGGACCAGCTGACCGCGGGCACGATCACCTCGTCGCCGGCGCGCCAGTCCAGATCGGGGTGCCAGAAGGCCGCCGCCAGCGCCAGCAGGTTCGCGGCCGATCCCGACGAGGCCATCACCGCGTGCTGGCTGCCGACACGCGCGGCAAAGGCGGTTTCGAAGGCCGCGACCTCGGGGCCCATCGTGTGCCGACCCGAGACGATGACGCGTTGCAGCGCCCGGCATTCGGCATCGTCCCAGGTCGTGCTGGCAAGGGGATAGAACACGCGCGCGCCTCTGGTCATGCTGCGCCCAGCCATAGCCGAAGGCGCCGCCCCCGCCAAGCGGCCGCGCGGGATTTGATCTAGTCCGCCGATTTCATCGGCTTGCCCGCGACATAGGTCTGCGCCACGGCGCGGTCGTCGCCCATGATCTGAAGGATGAACAATTCCTCGGCCAGCGTTCCGGCGCGTTGGGCGCGCAGCGCCATCGCCGGCGTCGCGCGGCTGTCCAGAACGACCAGATCGGCGGCGCTGCCGGCGGCCAGCGTGCCGATCTCGTCCTGCAAGCCCAGGGCTTGCGCATTGCCGCGCGTGACCCAGTGGAAGGCCGCCAGGGGATGCAGCTTCTGCCCGCGCAGTTGCAGAATCTTGTAGCCCTCGTTCAGGGTCTGCAGCATCGAATAGCTGGTGCCGCCGCCAATGTCGGTGGCGATGCCGCAGGCGATCCCCGCCGTCCGCAGCCCGGCCTCGTCGAACAGGCCCGAGCCGAGAAACAGGTTCGAGGTCGGGCAGAAGACGGCGCGGCTGCCGGTTTCGGCCATGCGAGTGATCTCGCGCGGGCGCAGGTGGATGGAATGGCCCAGAAGCAGTTTTTCCGAAAGCAGGCCGTAGGTTTCGTAGATGTCCAGGTAGTCGCGGGCGTCGGGATAGAGGCCCAGCGTGAAGGCGATCTCGTCCAGGTTTTCGGACAGATGCGTCTGGATATGGCAATCGGGAAATTCTTGGACAAGCCGGCCCGTGGCCGCCATCTGCTCGGGCGTCGAGGTGATGGCGAAGCGCGGGGTAATGGCGTAACGCTGCCGCCCCTTGCCGTGCCAGCGTTCGATCAGCGCCTTGCTGTCGTCATAGCCCTGCTGCGGGGTGTCCAGAACCTGGGGCGGGGCGTTGCGGTCCATCATCACCTTGCCGGCGATCATGGCCATGTTCCGGGCATGGGCGGCGGTGAACAGCGCCTCGGCGCTTTCGGGATGGACCGAGCAGAAGGCGACAGCCGTGGTCGTGCCGTGGTCGGTCAGCAGGTTCAGGAAGGCGTCGGCCATGGCCGGGGCGTGACCCTGCTGGTTGAAGCGCGCCTCTTCGGGGAAGGTATAGGTATTCAGCCAGTCCAGAAGCTGCGTACCCCAACTGGCCACCACCTGAACCTGCGGGAAATGGATATGGGTATCGATGAAACCGGGCAGGATGAGGTTCGGGCGATGGTCGATTTCCGCAATCCCCGGCCTGGCCAGAACCGCGTAGTCGTCGACGGCCAGGATGCGGCCATCGTCGATCAGGACGGCGCCGTCTTCGAGGTAGCGGTGATTGTCCGCGGTTTCCGCCGGGTCGGCATGAAAATCGAGGACGCGGCCCCGGATCAGCTGTTGCATGGGTATTTGTTCAACGAAGAAGTGGCGGTCAGCCGGGCGATCAGCTCGGCGGCGGTGGTGGCGGCGATGACGGAGGGGCGCTTGTCACGTGTCAGGCCGGCGCCGATGGGACAGACCAGCGGCGCCGGATCGAGGCCCTGCTTGCGGGCGAAACCGCTGAAGCGGGCACGTTTCGTGGCGCTGCCGATCATGCCGACATAGCACAAATCCTCGCGGCTCAGCGCCTCGGCGGCCAGCAGGAAGTCCAGCGCGTGATCATGGGTCAGGATGACGACGGCGCTGCCGGGGCGGGCGGCGCGGATCAGGGCTTCGGGCAGCGGCGACATGCGGGTTTCGATGCCGGGGGCGGCCTGCGCCAGCTCCGGCGCGCGCTGATCGATCAGGGTGACGTTGACCGGCAGCGGTTGCAGCGCCAGCGCCAGCGCCCGGCCGACATGGCCCGCACCGAAGATCAGCGCGTCGGGATGGTCTTCGAGGGCAGACGGCTCGCGGTCCAGGCACAAGGTGACGCGGCCGCCGCAGCACTGGCCGATCTCGGGGCCCAGCGGAACCTCCATCCGCGCGCTTTCCTCGGAGCGCGCGATCATCTGCCGGGCGCGGTCGATGGCCATGTATTCCAGCTGTCCGCCGCCGATCGTGCCGGTGACGCGATGGGGCTCGACGATCATTTCGGCCCCGGCATCGCGCGGAGTCGATCCCGACGTCGCGATGACGCGGACCCGGATCATCCCCGAAGCCGGTTCACGGCCATCAGCACGCGTTCGGGCGTGGCCGGCGCATCCAGCCGCGCCGGTTCGCGGTAGTCGCCGATCGACGCGACGGCCATGTTGATCGCCTCGAAGACGCTGATGCCCAGCATGAAGGGCGGTTCGCCCACGGCCTTGGACCGCTTGATCGTGCGTTCGGCGTTTTCCGACCAGTCGGCCAGCTTCACGTTGAAGACACGCGGCCTGTCCGAGGCCAGCGGGATCTTGTAGGTCGAGGGCGCATGGGTGCGCAATTGTCCCTTGTCGTCCCACCACAATTCCTCGCAGGTCAGCCAGCCGGCGCCCTGGACGAAGGCACCCTCGATCTGCCCCTTGTCGATGGCCGGGTTCAGCGAGCGGCCGACATCGTGGATCACATCGGTCCGGTCGATCACGTATTCGCCCGTCAGCGTATCGACCGAAACCTCGGACACCGCCGCGCCGTAGGCAAAGTAATAGAAGGGCCGGCCGCGACCCGTCGCGCGGTCCCAGTGGATCTTGGGCGTCTTGTAAAAGCCCGCCGCCGACAGGTGAATGCGCGCCATGTAGGCCGCGGCGATCACCTCGTCGAAGGGAACGTCCTGCCCGCCCGCGCGGATATGACCGGGGATGAAGCGCACCTCGTCGCGCGGGGCCTGCCAGCGCTCGGCGACGAAATCGATCAGTCGCGCCTTGATCTGTTCGGCCGCGTCCAGCGCGGCCATGCCGTTCAGGTCGCTGCCCGACGAGGCCGCCGTGGCCGAGGTATTGGGCACCTTTTCGGTCGTCGTGCGGGTGATCTTGATCCGGGATATGTCGCATTGGAACGCCTCGGCCACGATCTGGGCGACCTTGGTATTCAGCCCCTGCCCCATCTCGGTGCCGCCATGGTTCAGCGAAATCGAGCCGTCGGAATAGACATGGATCAGCGAACCGGCCTGGTTGAACCAGGTCGCGGTGAAACTGATGCCGAATTTCACCGGTGTCAGTGCGATGCCCTTGCGGATCACGCCACCCTTCGCGTTCCAGTCCAGCACCGCCTGACGGCGAGCGTGATAATCGCAGTCGGTTTCCAGTTCCTGAAAGATGCGCGGCAGGATCTGATCCTCGACCGGCTGATGATAGGGGGTCAGCTGGCCGTTCCGATACAGGTTCTTCCGCCGGATCTCGTAGGGGTCGCGGCCAAGGGCATAGGCGATTTCCTCGATCATCCGTTCGGCCACGATCACGCCCTGCGGGCCGCCGAAGCCGCGAAAGGCGGTATTGCTGACGGTATGGGTGCGCAGCGGATGGCTGCGCAATTCGACATCGGGGTAGAAATAGGCGTTGTCGGCGTGGAACAGCGCCCGGTCGGTGACGGGGCCGGACAGATCGGCCGAGAAACCGCAGCGCGCATACCAGTCGCCATCGACGGCGAGGATATGCCCGTCGTCGTCGAAGCCGACTTCGTAATCCACGACGAAGTCATGGCGCTTGCCGGTGGCGATCATGTCGTCGTCGCGGTCGGGACGAATCTTGACCGCGCGATTCCAGCGTTTCGCGGCGACGGCGGCAACGCAGGCGAACAGGTTCATCTGCGTTTCCTTGCCGCCAAAGCCGCCGCCCATGCGGCGCACGTTCACGACGACCGAATGGCTGGGCACGTCCAGAACATGGGCGACCATGTGCTGCACCTCGGACGGGTGCTGGGTCGAGACATTGATGACCACATCCTCGTCCTCGCCGGGCACGGCCATGGCGATCTGACCTTCGAGATAGAAGTGATCCTGCCCGCCGATGCCGAAACGGCCCTTGATGCGACGCGGCGCCGTCGCCATCGCGGCACGGGCATCGCCGCGCCGCAGGGTCAGCGGATCGGTCACATAATCATGACCCGCATCCCGGGCGGCGATCGGATCCAGCGCGAAGGGCAGGGCCTCATACTCGATCTGCGCCTTCTGCGCAGCGCGGCGGGCCTGATCGCGGCTCTCGGCGATGACGGCAAAGACCGGCTGGCCCCAGAACAGCACATGGTCCTGGGCGAAGACCGGATCGTCATGCTTGCCATTGGGCGAGACATCGTTGACACCCGGCAGGTCGGCGGCGGTCAGCACGCCCAGCACGCCGGGATGGGCCAGCGTGTCGGTGAAATCCATGCCGGTGATCCGGCCATGCGCGCATTGCGACAGGCCCAGATAGGCATGGATCAGACCCTGAGGCTCGGGAAGATCGTCGGTGTAGTCGGCCCGGCCGGTGACATGCTTGATGGCGCTGTCATGGGCTGTTTCGCTGTGGGCCAGGCCGCGGATGGTGGTGTCGTCCTTCATCGTCAAACTCCTGCCGCGTGATTCAGCCGCACCGGCAGATCCGGTTCGGATTGTTCCAGCCAGAAACGGCGGAACAGATTGGCCGCGACGGCCTGCCGGTATTCGGCGCTGGCCCGCCAGTCGCTGAGCGGCTGGAAATCTTCGGCCACGGCATCAGCGGCCGCCTCGAAGCTTTCGACCGCGAAGGGCTGGCCGGTCAATGCGGCCTCGGCGCGGGCGGCGCGTTTCGGGATGGCCGCCATGCCGCCAAAGGCGATGCGCGCCTCGGTGATGACATCATTTTCAACGCTCAGGCAAAAACCGGCTGCGACGGCGGTGATGTCGCTGTCGCGGCGCTTGCTTATCTTGTAGGCCGCGACCCGTGCATTCGAGCGGGTCGGTATCACGATCTCCTCGACGAACTCGTCGGGCTGACGGTCCTGCTTGCCGTAGTCGATGAAGAAATCCTGCAACGCGACCTCGCGCCGCGCCGCGCCCCTGCGCAGCACGATCCGCGCGCCAAGCGCGATCAGCAGGGGCGGCGTGTCCCCGATGGGGGATCCGTTGGCGATATTCGCCCCGATCGTGCCCATGTTGCGCACCTGCCAGCCGCCGATGCGCAGCCAGTAATCATGCGCGGCCGGGATGTGCCTTGCGATCAGCGGCGCGGCCTCGGAATAGGTCACGCCCGCGCCCAGACGGATCTGATCGCCCTCGACGCGGATACCCTTCATCAGATGGCCGATGAACACCGCCGGGGAAATGTCGCGCAGGAATTTCGTCACCCACAGACCCACATCGGTCGCGCCCGCGACCAGCGTGGCTTCGGGGTTCTCTGCCAGCACGGAGGCCAGATCGTCGGTATCGGCGGGGATGATGGCGCGCTGGCCGTCCCTGGACAATTCCACCCGCCGGCCCCACATCCCCTGCAACCTTCCGGCAACCGTTTCGCGTTCAAGGGTCAGCGCATCGCGCGCCTGTCCGCCCTCGCGGCCGGCGGCCAGCGCCGCCTTGACGATCGGCTCGTATCCGGTGCAGCGGCACAGGTTGCCTTGCAAGGCCTCCTCGATCTGGGCCACGCCCGCCTCCGGGTTGCTCATCCACAGGCCGTAGAGGGCCATCACGATACCCGGCGTGCAGAAGCCGCACTGGCTGCCGTGATGGGCGACCATCGCCTTCTGGATCGGATGCAGACCGCCCTTGGGTCCGCGCAGATGTTCGACCGTGACAATGTGGCAGCCGTGGCAGGATGCCAGAAAGCGGATGCAGGCGTTGATCGGCTCATAGATCAGCCCGGATCCGGTCAGTCGGCCCAACAGCACCGTGCAGGCGCCGCAATCGCCCTCGGCACAGCCCTCCTTGGTGCCGGTCAGACGGCGCGAGATGCGCAGGAAGTCCAGCAGCGTGTCGGCGGCGCCGACCTCGCCGAGGCTTATCTCCTGATCGTTCAGCAGAAAGCGCAATCGGGGCGTCATGGCATTCCTCCTCGCTGTGAACCCGTCCGGAAAGGTAGGCCGGAAAAAAGGATTGCGAAATCACTCGCGACGCGGAAGACTTTACACGAAACGTTGAAAGCGGCCTACGCAAATGTCCTATCTCGAAAGCCTGCGTGTTTTTGTCCGTGTGGTCGAGCTTGGCTCGATCACCGCGGGCGGGCGCGATCTGCGGCTGTCGCCCGCCGTCGCCTCGAACCGGATCAAGGATCTGGAAAACCGCTTCGGCGTGCGGCTACTGAACCGCACCACGCGAAAGCTGACCACGACCGAGATCGGCCGCAGCTTCTATGACCATGCCCGCCGCGTCATCGACACGCTGGACGAGGCCGAGGCGATGGTCAGCAGCTTTTCCGGCAAGCCGCAGGGCGTGATCCGGCTGACCGCGCCCCTGGGTCTGGGCCGGCGTCTGATCGCGCCGCTGATCCCGCCCTTCTGCGCCGAGAATCCCGGCGTCGATGTGCGCTTGCGCCTGTCCGACCGGAACGTGAATATCGTCGAGGATGCCATTGATCTGGCTTTCTTTCTTGGCGACCCTGCGGATTCCGCGCTGAAATGGCGCAAGATCGCGGACGCGCCGCGTGTGCTGGTCGCCGCGCCCGCCTACCTGGCCGCGCAAGGCACGCCGAAACGCCCCGAGGATCTGGCCGATCACAACTGCCTGCTGCTGCGATATCCGCGCAGTCCGGAATATTTCTGGGTTCTGGATACCGCCGAGGGGCCGCAGAAAATGATGGTCGGCGGCCGCTATGACACGGATGACGGCGACGTGCTGACAGGTTGGGCGCTTGCCGGACACGGCATCGCCAACCGGCCGCGATACGAGGTGGCCGCCGATCTGGCGGCGGGCCGGCTGGTCGAGGTTCTGCCCGGCACGCCGCCGCCGCCCTCGCAATTCGGCTGCCTGACCCCGCATCGTCGGTTGCAGGATCCCAAGGTCCGCATGTTCGCCGACCATTCCGTGCGCGAGTTGAAGAAAATCTTCTAGCCCTCGCAGCCGGTCGCATGGCCCCTTCATCACGACGGCTTCACGACGAGGTGATGAGCACAGTCCGAGAAATCGGGTGGGCGACCTGTCCAGCCGGTTAAGGTTAACGGCGGCATCCGCTGTCGGATA
>Ga0163108_10003819_pt1 | contig 10691 bp, 6 predicted proteins | sample Fk1155metaG_FD_109644 | JGI IMG/M metagenome (GOLD analysis project Ga0163108, IMG submission 109644) | Marine microbial communities from the Central Pacific Ocean - Fk160115 155m metaG | ecosystem: Environmental > Aquatic > Marine > Oceanic > Photic zone | place: The Central Pacific Ocean...
ACCCTTCTCTGAAGTTTAGCAGCGAGGCAGGGACCTATTTACCACACCCGGAAATCTGTATCGCAGTCTGCGACAATTGCGGTTTGGTTTTTGAAAATCCGCAAGTTCTTTTGGAGGAATCACCCGCCTATGCGGACGGCCATTACTACAACAAGGCCAACCCCGTCACCCAGCACAACAAGGGGCAGAAGATGTGGAACATCTTTAGATGGCACATCCTCCATCACAAACTGCCCTGGGAAAAGGTAAAAAAGGCGCTTGATATCGGCGCCAGCGGGGCATGGTCCAACTGGGTACTTCAAAAAACGACTGATTCAGAAAGCGTTCTAATTGAGCCGTCCTCGGCAGCAGTGACCCTTTGTAAAGAAACCTATCCAAATGTCAGAGCTGAGTTGGGAACCATAGACCAGTTTGATGATATTGACGGTAGCTATGATCTCATATCGTCTTTTTATTCTCTCTATATGTTTCCTGATCCTTTGAAATCCCTGAAAAAAATTCGAAGACTCCTGAAACCAGACGGCACTTTTCTCGTATGTATCTCCAATCTCTATTTGGAACTGGAAATTTGGACCGGCGATTCGCCCTGGTTGAATCTTTCTCAATTGGTGAGGGCTATCTTACTCATTTACTATTCCCGCCAGACCTTGAAGAAGCTGTTTGCTGCTTCCGGCTTTGTGTTGGTTGAAGAGTTTGTCTTTGAATTCCCAAAATGCCACGAATGGAGAGGGCGACAGGAAGCTTATTTCCTATTACGACCTGGCACGTCCCCTGTGCCAAACGCCACGCCCGATTTTTTCCACAATCCGGAGGAAAGAGAAAAGGCCATCTATTTTTTCACCAACCTACCCGAAATCGGTACTGAGAATTCGGTCAGGCAATTTTTTTCCTCCAATTCCGTCAATAGCATTTCTTTGGTGCATGACGGTGACGAGGCTTACACCAATTGGGTCATAAGAAAGCTAGAAGGGTATATTTCTCCAATACAATCGTTGGGCACCAAACCCCGAACATTGGAGGATTTAGCGGGTGAAATAGAGGATGCCAACGGCACGTTCATTTTGCTTGCCGGGGAACACAGGTCCAATGCCACGAATATCCAATCCAGGTTCCAAAAAGCCAAGGTCATCGACTGCTCTCTCCCGGTCACCGATAATTATTACGGTAATTATATTGAAGGTCAAAATGGTAAGGTGATCATCACCCGGGCATTCTGTCCTGAGGTAAAACACGGTTCTCCGTTGTTTCCTTATGTGCGAAGAGATCCTGCGAACGATATTGACATCGACCCGGCCGAAATCGAGGGTTTTTTGGAACTTGTGGCCGAACAGAGAAATGACCCTGAGGAACAGGCTGACGAAAGTGCTTCAGACGCTCATCCAGCCTCCCCGAATTGGGCAGAACTGATTTCGGAATTTGCCGCCTCGCTTGATCATGTACAAAAAAGAATTCTCCTTATGCATTTCCACACCGTAGCCGCAGAAGAATTTCTTAGGGAAAACCACATTCAAACTTTAGAAGACTTTATCACTGATTTTGATGCTGCCACCTGTCAGTCTTTAATTGATCATGTATTCAACAACGCTCCTCCAGAAACGGTTCAGAAACTTCTGGAACACGTGATTCAATTGAGAGATCAGTTTAAGTTTCTGGGTTAGGCAGTGTCAGAACGGGCGTTACTCTTCGTTTTAATACCGTATTCGTTCAGACCTTCGAACAAGGGAGAAAGATTGCAGGAATAGCTGCATTTTATCCGGTTGTATCTCCTAGTCTCATACACAAATAGTGGTTTTCTATTCTCCAGAAGTGCCAAACATTGATCGTGATCTATAGATTTTGTGCCAAGTCTCAAAGACATTAATTTGAGGAGATCCTGAAATTGGGTCTGATCACGAGGATCATTAGAACAAAACCGTGTAGATTAGGTTATTAATCCCCGAATTTGGAAAACCATTGTTTGTCCCTTAATCGGAGTTTATCAGGCCGTAGAATCTTTGCAGCCGCTTGCAGCTTTGAAATGCAGATAGTATCTGTTGCATTGGTTCGAAATCTATTTCATTACTGAGGAGCCTATTTTTTAATTCATCCCAAAAATTTTTTGTAAATATTCTATCGAGATCTATCGTTTCGCCAATGCCATATCGCTTGGTGGCAAAACTCAGGGCTTTAGCAGCTGGAGGCGTCAGGGCGTAAAGCCCAGCATCAAGATAGTCTCCGAACTTATTGGCCCAAGTTCCGCTGGGATCGATATTCCGTGGGATATTGCCTTCCCGCTCAACATCCGGTGCATGCGCAAAATAGAGGCCAACATCATAACGTCCCAATTCACTTAACCAGTCCTTATAGGATAAGGCCGGGTGGAGATGAAAATATTCGGAATCTCTATCAAGTTTCTCGTAAGCCTCCATCCCCCCTTCCCCCCAGGCCATAGCGAAGTAATGGAAATGTACTTCCAGTTCGTCAGCTTTTTCAGCCAGCCAAAGTAAGAAATCCCATTTGGACCTGTAGGCACTTTCAATCAAAACCGTTCCGCCGTGGACAACATGAAGTTCACCGTCTGAATCACTCAATTTTGTCTGATGAGGCTGGTTCCCCCATGCCAATTCGGGCAGGTAGATTCTTTTTTGCGCGATTTTTCCTCCGGGTAACTGACTGACCTGCAGCTTGGAATAAAGGGCCCGACCGCAGATTGCCGGATAATGATTCATCAGATAGCGGAAAATGTAGGAATGATTACAGCTTCGCTGCCAAAGTTCACTCCCCTCCTCAAGTCTGGACAGAGGACTCATATTCGGATCAGCCAGATCATACATATCGAGGACGACTTTTTCAGGAGAGATTAACAGGCAGGCCAACGCCTCGGCATAGCCTGCGTCGGCCCCAGCGAATACATGAATAACCTGCGGAGAACTACTGGCAATAACCTCAGAAAGATCCATTGGTGATTTAATGGGAATGATCAGATGGAATAGTGCTTTTTGATCCTCGGTCAGCGTGACATGCAAAGGCAACAGCAACATAACCATCGCCCCGTTGTTCTTTAGTCCAAATGCCAATTTGAGCATTCTGGCGGACATAATCCCCGCTACAAAACAAATAGTCTCATCGCTGCGGTCTTGCTTTGGGCTTTGGGCGTCAAATTTTGCCAGTTCTTGTCTGTAGTCTAGCTGTCCTTTATTCTTCAACACCAACTCAAGGACCTCCGCCATCTTCAGAGAGAGGTCTGCCATTGGTTTCCTATCATCCGCCTCAAATGCCCCTGCAGCTTCGTGGTACGAAGATAAAGCAAAAACGTCATTGGCAATCCGTTCATTGCATCTAGCAATTACATATTCAGCCTTGCCACATGATCCGAAAAGCTGACCCTTCAAAAAGATGGTTCGCTGAGTCGTTTCACGTGAAGAAAAAATGTCCTCCAAAACAGGATACACTTGCTCCAGAACATCCGTTTGATAAGCGCATTCAATAAACAGTCTGAGGGTGTCCTCATGATCGGGCAAGTTTTGAAGTATCTCAGCGCAGATTCTTAGTGCATCTTTTATCTGGCTATGTTCGACGCAGAGAACAGCTTCCTTAAATTTGAGCAAAATCTCGGTTGGCTGGTTCAAAGCGAATCGACTATCTGAGGACATTGCTGATGGCTTTCCTAAATTCCTTATTTCGCCAAATTACTGAGACAGTCAAAATAAAGGCTAATCGGCAAGGTAGTTGTAAAAATAATATTCGTCAGTGAAAGTATCAGAGGTAAGGTCGACGAACTCTTTTGCCCCATAGGTCTTGCTAACGTTTCCCGGACTGTAGAGAGGCACCTCGGTCTCCAGTGAGTTCACCGTGTCCTTTGGGAAAGCCCGGTCATCTATTGCATAACCAAAAAAGCGATCTTCAAATACCTTTCTATAACCGGCTTGCAAAAATTCATTTTGGATTTCTTCGATCGAGCCGAGATGGGTGGCACCGTACCCGCCAAATACAAACAGCCCTAATGGCGAACTTGACATCATGAGTTTGGCCACCCGAAGGAGGTACTTGAGGCATAAGCGATGCATCTCGCCCAAATTGGCATTGGACAGTACCAAGTCGATATTGCCGGGCGCATTCTTGCGGAGATCCATGAAATGCCACCACGGAAGATGACAGGAACCCGTAACCCTATCGATATTATATTCCTTCTCGAACGCGTACTCTTTGAAATTATCCTCTAGGAAATGGTCATGAAGGAGACTTTGCCACAAATAGGTACCCTGGGTGACATCGTAGGAAGCATAATTGTCCCCCAGCATTGCCGCCATAAGTCCTGTATATCCGGTTCCCGGTCCAGCTTCAAAAATTGTTAGACTTTCCAAATCGGCCAACTTTCGAACGGCTCGAATGACTCGAAATAGCCCAAAGGACCCGCAAAGATTAAATCTTGCACCATAGGGTTTTCCGCAGACTTTGCGAGTAATCTCCTCAACGCCATCCGATACAACATTGAAAAGATCGACTTCATCCTGGGTATAATCCGTTTGAATAGGCGTAATACGAAAAAATTGACCGGGTTCAAGACGGCTATAATCAAGGTGGACATAGCCGTCAATGTATCTGGCAATCTGCGAAATATCGCTAACTCGGGTAGGGAAAGAGTAGTCCTCATAGGTGTGCGATCCAAATGCCACTATCTGTGCCTGTCCGCAATTCTGTAAGGCACGGAATTCCATCTCATCGTAGATCTGTGGGGTCAGAGTCAAAACATCGTCTCCAAATTTTTCTACAACTTCGGCCAGTCCGAAAGAAATGAATAGAACTGGAATTCGTCGGTCATTTTTTCGTCATCAAAAGACAAAAAATCCATGGCACTGAAACTCTTTCCCATACCGATAGAATCATAGTTGGGAATGTCGTTCTCGAGGACGGCAATCATCTCCGGCGTTACTTTGTGGCCTTCCGGTGAAAACCCAAAAAACTGCTCCTTGACCAAAGGCTCATAGCCCGCTTCCAACAGGTGCAGAAATACGTCACCCTGGCTGCTCATATGTTCCTCACCCACCCCGCCGAAAATCATCATACCGAAATCGGATTCGGCCATCATCATTTTGGACAGCCGCACCACATACTTCAACGACCAGGGATGCATTTCGGCGAGGTTGGAGTTCGATACAATGACATCCGCCTTAAACGGACAGTCACGATAAAGCCTCATATATTGCCACCAAGGTAAATGAGAAACCCGGGATATCGCCGCTGGATCACGACCGAATTCATTGCCGCCGGCAAATTCAGTGAACTCGTCACCTAAGAAATGGCTCATTAGCCGGTTCTGCCACAGATAATAGCCTTGGGTTATATCATAAGAAGCATAACGGTGTCCCATCAGCGCCATCATCAGTCCTGCGTAACCGCATCCCGGCCCCACTTCGAATATGTTTAGGCTCTCTTTATTAATTAGTTGGGAAATTGCCTGGATAATACGGAACAATCCGACACCGCTCAGGTGATTGAAAAAAACGCCGTAGCGGTGCCCACACATCTGCTCGGTAATATCCTCTACACCCTGGGAGATCTTTGACAGCATGGTTACCTCATCCATGCTGTAATCCGTGCGGATGGGCGTGCCGCGAAAAAAGTGTCCAGCACTCAGCCGTTCCAGTTCTGTACCAACGACGCTATCAGCGTAGCGCACCAGTTCGAACTCCTCCGTGGCATTGGTTTGAAAACCGTGATCCCTAAATGTCTTGGCACTGAATGCCGCAAATTCAGCATACCCGGTTTTGGCGATGGCTTCGTTTTCTTCTGCACCATAGGCGTCGATGGTTAACTTCATAATGATTCTCCTAGGCTCCGGTTTCGCCAAAAAACTCATTAATAATACCGGCAGTGAATTCTATCTCCTCCCGGCCAATATATTGGTTGATGGGCAGAGATAGTATGCGATGCGACTGCCTCTCGGTTTTGGGAAAGTCCCCTTCTTGGTAACCAAGGGCTTTCGCCGCCGGTTGCAGGTGAATGGGGACCGGATAATGAATGGCTGTTTGGACGCCTCTTTCCAATAAAAAGGCCTTTAACCCTTCACGGTCATTAACCTGGATAATGAAATTGTGAAAAGCGTTGAATTCGTAATCCTGGCAAACTGGGCATTGGACAACGCCACCTTTTAATAACGACCTGTATAAGTCAGCGTTCTCCCGCCGCTTGGCAATAATCTCGTCTATTTTTTTTAGGCGCATGTTGAGAATTTCTGCCTGCAGTACATCCAAGCGCGAAACATATCCCCATTCGACGACGGTGTCGCGGCCCTGTAATCCATTATTTCTGAGCATTTCAATTCGTTGTGCCAAATCCGGGTCATCGGTGGTTATAAAGCCAGCATCCCCTGCCGCCCCAAGGCTTTTCAAGGGATGGGCCGAGAAAGCAGCCACCTGACCGAACCCCCCCGCCTTTTTTCCTTTATAAGTGGCGCCAATTGCCTGGGCTGCATCTTCGATCACAACTAAATCATGGCGTTCCACTATATCCAGTATGGCTTCCATGTCAGCAATGCGCCCGGTCAAGTGCACTGGCATGATTGCCACAGTGTGATCAGTGATCGCTTTCTCCACAGCTGCCGGATCGATATTCAGATCCTCCGACACATCGGCAAAAACTGGCGTAGCCCCGGCCTGGATAATGCTGGAGGTGGAGGAAAAATGGGAATTGGGTGGCGTAATAACCTCGTCTCCTGGACCAATGCCCAGCACCTTCATAGCGAGGAACAAAGCGTCTGTACCCGACCCAACTCCTACAGCGTGCGCCACTCCACAATAAGCAGCGACAGATTCCTCAAATTTTCGAACAGGCACTTCGCCGACAAAAATCCCCTTTTTAAATACCTTTCCTACACAGGCCATTATCTCCCGCCGCTCGTCCTCGAATTGCGCGGGAAAAGCAACGAAGGGAACCTTCAAACCCATTGGCGAATTGTTCCGGGTGGTCATGACTTTTTTATCGTTTGAAATATTTGATGTATCCAATAGATGTCTCAGTTAATTCGGAACTCGAACTCATGCTACATGGTGAAAGTTTTCGAGTGATGAACTGGTGATAATTTATTTGAAAATTTCAGTTGACCGCCCCTCACCTCTATCTCAGTTGCGTCACTATATTCTTTTCGATAGAAATTACTCTCTTCACAACTTATCAAACTTTGCGTGGCACAAAAGAAAAAAATAGAAACCCTAAAGTCTGGTGGACATGAACAAAGACGACACTCTATTTGCCTTTTATGATCTGGCGGTATCGCCGATTTCTTTCGACTTTATAAGTTTTGTCATCCAGTCAGAAGTCGCTCGGCGTGAAGCCGGATTGAAAAATATAAAATTCGTAATCGTGCCCATGGATGAGTTCGGTGGGCATCACGACAACACCCAATTCGACGATAAGCACGCTCACTGGCGCATGAGCAATGTGGTCTTTCCTATTTGCTGGTTGCTGCCCACTTGCCACGGCGTAAGCATCTGCGATTCACGCAAGGCCGCGACCGAAATATTTGAAAAAATGGTCGTGCATGTGTTCCCCACAAAATACCGGGTCGATGTGCCGATCGATCGACACCATACGGGCTGGACGGTCATAGACGCACATCTCGGCAAAGATATTTACTGCATAGAAGCCTCGCGACAGGCCAAGGAATACGCCCGGCAATGGATCGAGCAGCATGCCGGCGGCAAGAAATGCATCCCACTGACCTTAAGGGAAGCCCCTTTCGGCACCAAACGCAATTCGGATCCGGAAGTATGGCCCGCGTTAGCGAAAAAGCTGAAAGCGAACGGCTATTTCCCGGTTGTCCTCAGGGACATCGATACCGCACTAAAATCCCATCCGTCCGAATATGAGGGCATCGCCGCCTTCCCTGAGGGCTCGTTCAATTTGGAACTACGCATGGCACTTTATGAGGAAAGCTATCTGTGCATGTTTGTTTCCAACGGCCCGGCTCAGATCTGTTTCTACGACCGCAATGTCAATTTCCTCTACCAGGTGACCGGCGACTGGCTTACACAGAACCCAACGCCTTTCCTGCGCATGGGGATCGATAAGGACGAAAACCCGCCCTTCTGTCACAAATTTCAGCGTTGGATTTGGCAAGATCAAAATGCCGATCATCTTTTCCGCCAGGCAATGGAATTGGACGCCGATATCCAGAGAAGCAAGGTCGCGGGCACATACGAGACCGATCTGGCCCCCCTGCAGGAATATCGCATTCCCATCGCCAATATGGCTGATCGCTTTTACGATTGGTGCGGACGCCACTACTTCACTAGCATTCAGGAGGCTGAGCTCAGCCAGGCCTGCTGGGAAATCGCCAAACCTGACAATACTGACGAAAAGGAAAGACTTCTCCGGCTTGCCAATTACACCCTGGCCCTCCGCAACATCGAAAAGAGCATCACTATCCTGCTCACTGTGTGCTACAAGTTCGGCGAGGACACCGACCTCCTGACCCGCATCGGCATACTTTACGACGCCATGGATAATTATGAAGAGGCTATCGGTTACTATGAACGCGTCCTGTCGCAAAATCCCAACGCCGTCGACGTCTATTTCCGTCTCGGCGTGGCCTACAAGAATATTGGGCGGAAGGACATTTGCATCGACCTTTTAGGTCGGTTGGTGAAGAACGGCGTGCAGACCCAGAAACTGTATTTGGAGCTGGGTATCTGTCTTGAGGAGGTGGGCGAACCCGCCAAGGCGCTGGAACTCTACCAGCAGGCTGAGGAGGTGGACATGATGGACCCGGAAATTATGAAACGAAAAATCACGCTGACCGGCAACACAGCGGACGAACCTGCCTTATGACTGAAACCGTCCATCATACCGTCCTTCACGCATTCTATGATCTAAGCGTGTCGCCGCTATCGTTCGATTTTCTCACCTACTTGGTTGAAGCGGAACGGACACGGCGGGAGAAATATCTCGATTATCTGCATCTGGTTTTCGTCCCCCAGTCAGTCGACCGTCAACACCCCGAGAGACTGTTTGCCGAAACCCACGGCTCGTGGCGTATGCACAATCTGCTCATACCGTCCTGCTGGCTGCTGCCGTCGTGCAAAAACGTCACCTTGTGCAATTCGCGGGAGGAGGCGGAACTTGTTTTGAAAAACCTAGCTACGCATGTTTTTCCCGCCAAATACACGGTGGATAAACCGTTGGCCCATCACCACACCGGCTGGCCAATTATTTCGGGACACTTGGGTAAGAACATCCAATTTCTGGAAGCTTCTGAGCAGGCCCGCGCCTACGCCAGGCAGTGGCTCGGCGAACACGCGAAGGGAAAAAAAGCCGTGGCCCTCACACTGCGGGAAGCAACCTTTACGCCAAAGCGGAACTCTGACGTGGCTGAATGGTTTAAGTTTGCGCATCTTCTCAAGGAAAACGGCTTTTTCCCAGTCATCCTCAGGGATATCGAAACGGCGCTGGATTCGCCGTCGCCAGAATTCGAAGGCACTGCCATGTTTCCCGAGGGCGTATTCAATCTGGAACTCAGAATGGCACTGTATCAGGAGTGTCACATATCGGCCTTCGTCAGTAACGGACCGTCGACGCCATGTTATTACTGCCGTGATGCCCGCTACCTGTATTTTGTCACCGGCGAATGGCTGCATGATACGCCCCCACTGTTCAACCGAATTGGCCTGGCCCACGGGCAAACTCCCCCCTTCGCCAATCACTATCAACGCTGGCTCTGGTCCGGCCAGGATGCCGATCGATTTATGGAAGAGGTGAACAAGCTCGACGAATTTATCGAGGAGAAGAAAGGGAGCGGCACGTACGACGACTATCTCGACCCCATCTCGGACAACCGGGAACCCATGATGACGGTGGTTCGGCGCTTCTTCGACTGGCTTGAGGAGGTGGGCGAACCCGCCAAGGCGCTACAGCAAGGGGATTGGACCGGCAAGGCGCTACAGCAAGGGGATTGGACGGAGCCGGAACTACGGCTGGCGCTCTACTGCTATCGGCGCGCGCCCCAGGAGGAAAAAACCAAATACGAAAACATGCTCATGCGGGCCCGGATACATTTGCGCCTGCAAGAACCCCATATGGCCTTAGCCATCTCCAAATATGTTCCTGACATGCCGGACCCTAACGGTGAATATATCGATTTCGGGCAAGCCCTCAGCGCCGGCGGCCACCACGATCTGGCCCGCCAGCTTTTTCTAGATGCCTTGCACCTAGGGCTGGAAACCGCGGAAATCGTTTTCCACCTTGGCATCCTGGAACAAGCCCTAGGTTACACCGAAAACGCCATCAGACGCTTCCAGCGGCTGATCGAACAGAACGTGCCAACCTCCGCCGTATATATACAGTTGGGTGAACTCTACGAAACCAACGGCCGCCAGGACCTAGCGTTGGAGGTCTATGATTTGGCCGACGCTAAGGGTTTCGGCAGTCCCGAAATCGAAAAACGCCGATTATCCATGAATTTGGCAGAGAAATTTCAGTAGAATCTTACTTAATTTAATTCACTTGGCATTAATCAGTGGCGACTATAATTTCATGCTCATATGCATGCATAAAAACCAGTTCAGAAGGAATATGGTGTGAAAAAGGTTCTTATTATCGGTGGTGGTTTCGCAGGATGCGCGGCTGCCCATCAATTGTCTCTTATCGGCGGCTGGGATATCACTTTGGTCGAAAAGGCCCCCGTTCTGGGTGGCGGGGTTAAAACATTCTGGCAT